>Ga0316192_10000242_pt1 | contig 38207 bp, 31 predicted proteins | sample MerIslwburrow_MG_FD_204931 | JGI IMG/M metagenome (GOLD analysis project Ga0316192, IMG submission 204931) | Coastal sediment microbial communities from Maine, United States - Merrow Island worm burrow | ecosystem: Environmental > Aquatic > Marine > Coastal > Sediment | place: USA: Maine...
CACCAGCGAAGCCAAAGATCTTGAGGCCCATGGATTCAATTGCACACGTGCCCGCCAGGATAATCAGATCGGCCCACGAGATCTTGTTGCCGTATTTTTGCTTGATCGGCCAAAGCAGCAGACGCGCCTTGTCCAAATTGCCGTTGTCGGGCCAGCTATTGATCGGTGCGAAGCGTTGATTGCCCGTGCCGCCGCCGCCGCGTCCATCGGCGGTACGGTATGTACCTGCGCTATGCCAGGCCATGCGGATGAAGAAGGGGCCGTAATGACCGTAATCGGCCGGCCACCACTCCTGAGATGTGGTCATGAGATCGAAGAGGTCTTACTTAACGGCGTCGAGGTCCAGCGACTTAAAGGCCTCGGCGTAGTCGAAGTCCTTGTCCATCGGGTTGGACTTTGAAGATGGCTGGCTGAGAACCTTGAGATTCAGCTGGTTCGGCCACCAGTCCCGGTTGGTGGTGCCTCGATTATGGCTGACAGGGCAACTGCCCGCGCCCTCAACTTTCGCGTCCATTTCCTCACCTCCGTCTATCGGCCCTCGAACAGCTCTGCTCAGGGCATTATCCCAGGGAAAAGAGATTGCGCGCCGCGATCCATAACCACAAATCGTATTTTTTATGGGTTCTATAAGGAAAACTGATTTATCGGCGCGGATTCGCGCGGCGGGTCAGTCGCCAAGGAATTTCTGGATCAATCTCAGCGTTGCCTCGGGCTGTTCTTCTTGCGGCATGTGTCCGCATTTCTCGATGATCTCGAGCCTGGAATTCGGCATGTCCCGCCGAAGCTCAAGGCCGATATCAAGCGGTACGATGCGGTCGCTATCGCACCAGGCAATCAGCGTTGGCAGCTTGATTGTAGGGTAGCGCTGGGAGATCTCATTCATGCTTGCTGGCATGATCTGGCGCGCGCTGTGGATCACGGCATGCTTGCCGGCAGCGGTCTTAAGAGGCGCGGCGTACATTTCGACGTCCTCTTCTCCGATCTTGCTATCGTCGAAATACGCGAGTTTGAGGGCGACGCGGGCTTGAACTGCTGGAGGAACCATGCGCACGCCAAGATGTGAGACGACGGGCACGTCCATCATCTTGAAGGCGAGTGGAATGTCCTGGGGATAGGCGATCGTATCCAAGAGGACGAGCCTCACGATACGCCCTGCAAGACGTGGGTCATCGTCGAGCGCAAGCATTAGCGATACGCCGCCGCCATAAGAGTGCCCGATAAGCGTGAGGTTCCGTAGGTCGTTTTCGACAATGAGCTCTTTGATTAGTTCGGCCTGATCGAAGATCGAATAGCGTTCGTCCTGCGGTTTGTCCGACTGCCCAAACCCCTTCAAATCAACGGCAATGACCTTGTGCTTCCGGGCAAGGGCGGGTGCGATCCGCCGCCACGTGAAGGTGCTCGCGCCAAACCCATGGATCAGCATGACCGGCGCGCCGTCGCCCTTCGTTTCGTAGAACAATTTGACGGGCGCCTCGGGCGGGCCAAGCCGCGCGAAAGCTGGCCCCTGTCGCGTTTCGTTCGCGCCGCCAGGGGTCAGACCGCCAAGCGCAAACGCGCACAGCGTCAGGGCCGTCAGGCCAAGAGTACCGCTTAAGAGTCGTCCTGCCATCGCTGCCAAGTCTGGGCTGCCAGTGCCAGGCTGCCAAGCCCAGAATTTAGATTGTCAAATCGAATGCAAAGTCTCGTACAAAGTCTCGTGCCATCCCGTGGATGGTATCTATCACGCCGCCACTAGGCGCCCCAATTGCGCAGACCGTGTGGCCAAAGATACGCAGGGCCACGCCGGCCGCGCAGTCTTCAGTGCCGCCAATAGCGACATTCCGCAACGCCGCCGCACTCTTATAGCGCATCTGGAGCGCGTCGCAGTGTTGCAGCATCTGGCCCTGTCGTGCCTCGCCCACGCAGCCCCCGCGCGGCGTGGGCGCCTGGAAACACCGCTGAAACGGGACTCGATCCCGAGAGTTTCCGTTGACGCCCATATAATCCCATGCTATCCCATAGATGCCCGTTCGGTGAGTGGGGTGGGGGAAGCTGGCAGCGCTTCCTTTGAGGCCACGGGGGGACCCGCGCCGCTTCTTCCACCCATTTTCCGAAACAGCGGGAGGCCAGCGCCGAAGCGCCGTGAGTTCCAGTTCAGTTTTGTCAGCTTCGAAGCGCGTGAGGGGGGAGATGGACCAGTTTGTCTCGTCATTCACTAATAGGATCGACGCCAAGGGCCGGGTCTCCGTCCCAGCATCGTACCGGACGGTTCTCGCCAAAGACGGGCTCGAGGGCATCTACTGCTATCCATCACTTGATGCGCCGGCGCTCGATGCCGGTGGCCAGCGCCTCGTCGATAAGATCAATTCTCTGGTCGAAGACCTCGCGCCCTACTCCGATGAGCGCGATCAGCTTGCGACCGCACTCTTCGGCACCAGCGAAATTCTCACCATCGATCAAGACGGTCGTACGATTCTCCCCGAGCGCCTGCGTGAACACGCTGGCATCACCAGCCATGTCACGTTTGTGGGGCTGGGCGAAAAATTTCAGCTCTGGGAGCCGAAACGCTTTGACGCCCATTTGTCGGAGGCGCGGGACAAAGTCCGTGACCTTCGCAAGTTACTCGGCGCGGGGCACCGCGGAAGCGGCGGTGCAGAGGGAGCACGGGAATGATGACGGGCCGCGGCAGGCCATCGTTTGCCGCTGGCGGACTGGCCCGTCACATTCCCGTGTTACTTTCCGAGCTTCTGGCCGCGCTCTCTCCTGAAGACGGCGACGTTATCGTCGACGGCACATTCGGCGCTGGTGGCTATGCCAGGGCCATTCTTGAAACAGCGGATTGCAGGCTCATCGCCATTGATCGCGATGCGGAGGCGGTCGCGTTATCGGGTGGCCTCTCCGAGGCATTTCCCGGGCGTTTCGAGGCCGCGCTCGGCCGTTATAGCGACATGGAACGCCTGGCCGAAGCTGAGGGTGTCACCGCAGTCGATGGGGTCACGCTCGATCTTGGCGTTTCCTCCATGCAGCTTGATGAGCCCGAGCGGGGCTTCTCCTTCGCCAAGGATGGGCCGCTCGACATGCGCATGGGCGGCGATGGTCCAAAGGCCGCCGATTTGGTGAATAGCCTCGATGAGGCAGAGCTTGCTGATATCATTTATGTTTTCGGTGAGGAGCGGCGCTCGCGCGCGATTGCCAAGGCTATTGTCAAGGCGCGCGCCACAGCACCCATCACCCGGACCAAGGAGCTCGCCGATATCATCGTGAGCGTCCTGGGCCGGAAACGAGACGATAAAAAGCATCCGGCGACGCGCACTTTTCAGGCTTTGCGGCTTTCCGTGAATGCAGAATTGGACGAACTCGCCAAGGGGTTGAGTGCCGCCGAGCGGCTTCTGAAGCCAGGCGGGCGCCTGGTTGTGGTCACGTTCCATTCGCTGGAGGACCGGATCGCCAAGCGATTTTTGGCGAGCCGCAGTGCGGCAGTGCCCAAGGGCTCCCGGCATTTGCCAGATTCTGGGGCCGAAGAATTTTCGCCAAGCTTCCAGCTTCTTAACCGTCGCCCGTTAGAACCGAGTGAGGAAGAGACTCGGTCCAATCCGCGGGCACGCTCGGCGCGGCTGAGAGCCGCCCGCCGGACGGACCAACCGGCCCACGCGCTCGACCTTGCGGCGCTTGGAGTTCCGCAGGTTTTGGGGGGCCGGGGGTAAGGGGCGAGGAGAAGGGCTTGAAGACGGAGCTCTGGATCGTGAATTTAGGGAACGCGCTCGTTTTTAGTCGCGCGTTGGTGTGATGTTGCGTTTTGTAAATATCTGTCTCGTCCTTGGCCTCGTTGCCTTGGCGTATGTCATCTACCAGGTGAAGTACGAGGCACGGAGCCTCGATGAGCGTCTCGTCGTTCTCCACAAAGAGATCGAGGAAGAGCGGGACGCGCTTGCTGTCGCGCGCGCCGAATGGAGTCTCCTGAATCGGCCCGAACGCATCGAGCGCCTCGCCAAGAAATATCTCAAGCTCACCCCGGCCAATCCGCACCAGCTCGTCATTCTGGACGAGGTGACCGAGCGCGATCTTGCGCGGGCCAGCAAAGTGGCGTCTCCGGACAAGACCGCGTCCGCGAAAACCATCGCTGTTGAGTCTGCGGCACAATAGATACGGACGGAAAGGCCTTTGCGCGAAACACTGAATTCCGACCCCGCCGAAGCACGCGCCGCGCGAGCCTATCACGCGCGTTGCCGCACGCGTTTCCGGCTGGCCTGCCTTGGCTTCGCACTTGCCTTTGTGCTCATCGGTGGACGGCTGGTCTTGCTCGGCTTTTGGGGGACAGGCGCGGGGCCTAGTGGGGCCTACGACATTTCCACCACCGTGCATCGTCCCGACATTTTGGATCGGAACGGGCAATTGCTCGCAACCGACATCCGGGGCGCGACGCTATACGCCGACCCAGAGCGTATCCTTGATGCGGACGAGGTCATTAATCGCGTTGCGAGCGCACTCCCCAGTATCGACGAGGCGAATTTGCGCAAAAGGCTCGCGGGTGGTGGCCGGTTTGTGCGGATTGCGCGCGAACTAACCCCTCGTCAACAGCAAAAGGTCCACGACCTTGGGCTGCCCGGCCTCGGCTTCATCCAAGAATACCGCCGGGTCTATCCTGCCGGTGCAACGGCCAACCATGTCGTCGGATTGGTCGATGTCGACAATCGCGGGCTCGCGGGCATCGAGAGGTTTGTCGATAACAACCCGCAACTCACCATGATGAACCCACAGACTGAATCTGGTGACGAGACTGTTGCCCTGTCGCTCGATGTAGGTGTGCAGCATGTCCTGCGCGAAGAGCTGAGAAATGCCATGAAGCTTTATGAGGCAAAGGCCGCCTCCGGCATTGTGATGAACGTGCACACTGGCGAAGTGATGGGGCTTGCATCGCTGCCGGACTTCGATCCCAATCATCGCGAGCAGGCGATGGGCAAAGACAAGATCAACCGCATCGGATTCGGTGTCTATGAGATGGGCTCCGTGTTTAAGGTCTTCACCGTTGCGGGCGTCCTCGATTCTGGTCTCGCGAACGTCCATTCCGTCTATGACGCCACAAGCCCAATCCGCTTCGGCCGCTTTTCGATCGGCGACTTTCATGGCAAGCGCAGACCGCTTACCGTGACTGAAGCGTTCATTTATTCATCCAACATCGCCTCGGCGAAAATGGCGATGCATATGGGCGTGCCGCGCCATCGTGCCTTTCTGAAGAAACTTGGCCTGCTCGATGCCGTCACGACGGAGCTCGGACCCAGCGCGGCGCCGATTGTGCCGAAGCCCTGGAAGAAGCTGAACACGATGACCATTGCATTCGGCCACGGACTTTCGGTCACGCCGCTGCAATTGGCGACGGCCACGCTGCCGCTCGTCAATGGTGGTCTCAAAGTGCCGCCCACGTTCTTGCCGCGTACGCGGCAAGAGGCACGGCAAATATCGACGCGCGTCCTCAAGCCTGAGACAAGCGCGATCATTGCCAAGCTGATGCGTGCGAACGTACTTCGTGGCTCGGGCAAGCGCGCAAACGCTCAGGGCTATCGTGTGGGTGGCAAGACCGGCACCGCCGAGAAGGTCGTCAACGGCCGCTACGCAAAGTCGTCACTGCTCAACAGCTTTCTCTCGGTGTTCCCGACTGACGATCCGCAATATCTGGTCCTCGTCACATTGGACGAACCACAACGTGTCGAGGCCACGAAGTTCAGGTCAACGGCGGGCGTGAATGCCGCCCCGACAGTTGGGAAGGTCGTTGCCAGGATTGGCCCTATCCTCGGTGTTCAGCCGAGGTTGGATGAGACAGCGTCCCGGTTTGACGCCAAGGTTTCCGCCACCTATTAGAAGGCTGGCTCCAATTTGGAGCCTGGAAGCGGCATATGTTTCTTCTCTAAATAACAGGCGTTTACGGGTAATTTGACATGACGCTTGGGGAGTTGATCGGATCGGAGGCGACAGTGAGTGCAGCCGTTGCCTCGCTTCCCATCACAGGGATTGCCGCCGATAGCCGCAAGGTCAAGCCGGGCTATCTTTTCGCGGCATTGCCTGGGGTGAACACGGACGGCGCCCGGTTCATCGCCGACGCCCTCGCGCGCGGCGCGGTCGCGATCCTTTCGCCTGAAGACCTCGATGTGGACGCCCCGGTGATCGTCCAGGTAGACCCGCGGCAGGCTCTGGCGCGGGTCGCCGCAAACTTCTTCGGTGCACAGCCGGAGATCGCTGTGGCAGTGACGGGCACGAACGGCAAGACGTCGGTGGCGTCTTTCGTGCGACAGCTGTGGTCGGATGCCGGCCTGGCCGCTGCGAGCCTCGGCACGGTCGGCGTCGTCTCGCCGGCGGGCACTCAGGCGCTACAACATACAACGCCGGATCCCATAGAGCTCCATGCACTCCTCGCCGGTCTTGCAAACGAGCGGGTCACCCATCTCGCGCTTGAGGCCTCAAGTCACGGTTTGCAGCAACGCCGGCTCGACGGCGTGAGGCTCAAGGCAGGCGCATTCACGAATATCTCACGCGACCATTTAGACTATCATGCGAGCTTCGAGGACTATTTCACCCAGAAGCTCCGGCTGTTCACCGAATTACTGCCGGCGGGCGCGATCGCCGTCATTGATATGGATAGTGAAGGCAGTGCGCGCGTCGCCGCCGAAGCAAAGAACAATGGCCTCGAACTCATTACGGTCGGGCGCACCGGCGACACGCTCCGGCTCGTCTCGGCTGAGATCGACGGGTTTGCCCAAGTGCTTGAAATCGAGCACGCAAACAAACGTCACACGGTCCGCCTGCCTCTCGTTGGCGCGTTTCAGGCCAGCAATGCGCTTGTTGCGGCAGGCCTTGTGATTGCTACGGGCGCAGCGGCAGAGGATGTCTTGCCGCGCTTGGCGAACCTGCAAGGGGCAAAGGGCCGTCTTGAGCTTGTTGGGACAACGAAGAGCGGTGCGCCCATCTTCGTCGATTACGCACACACACCCGATGCTCTGGCCAAAGCCCTTGAGGCGTTGCGGCCTTACGCGGCGAGCCGGCTTCTCGTGGTTTTCGGTTGCGGTGGAGACCGAGACAGAGGTAAGCGGCCGCAAATGGGTGCCGCGGCATTGGCTAAATCAGAGGTGGTGATCGTGACCGACGACAATCCGCGCAGCGAGGATCCGGCGGCCATTCGCGATGAGATTCTGGTCGCCGCAAGGGGTGCAAGAGAGATTGGCGATCGCGCGGTGGCGATTTCAGAAGCAATTTGTATGTTGCAGAGTGGCGACGTCTTGCTCGTGGCCGGCAAGGGTCACGAGACCGGCCAGACGGTCGGCACGCGGATCATTCCATTTTCAGATCACCAAGCGGTCATGACCGCGCTGACCAAGGGAGCATAACGTGGCCGACCCGAATTGGACCTTGGGGGAAGTCTTGGCCGCGTCCGGCGGTCATTGCGAGGGCGCGCCTCAATCGCCTATCTCGGGCTTTTCAATCGACAGCCGGGCCCTTCAGGCTGGGGATGGATTTATCGCTATTCGCGGTCCCAACCGCGACGGACACGACTTCGTCGCCAAGGCGCTTGAGGCTGGCGCGGGCTGCGCCATCGTCGAGGAGGCCTTCCCACAAGAAAACTATGTGGCCGCGCAAACATCCCAAGAGTCGGGATCCGCGGAAGAGCAGGGGCGAACGTTCGACGAAGCACGCCTCGTACGAGTGCGCGATACATTCGATGCTTTGAACGATCTTGGGCGGCAAGCGCGTAATCGGACTGAGCAAACCAAGGTCATTGCCATCACAGGTAGCGTCGGCAAGACGGGCACCAAGGAAGCGTTGCGCACAGCGCTCATGCCGAGCGGGTCGGTCCATGCCTCGGCGAAGTCGTTCAATAATCATTGGGGCGTGCCGCTGACGCTCGCCAATATGCCAAGAACTGTTGACTTTGGCGTCTTTGAGATCGGTATGAACCATGCCGGGGAGATCGACGTTCTCACGAGGCTCGTGCGGCCGCACATCGCGATCGTGACGACCGTGGCGCCCGTCCATCTCGGCTTTTTCAATTCCGTCGATGAGATCGCGGACGCCAAAGCTGAGATCTTTCGGGGGCTCGAGCCGGGCGGGAGCGCAATTCTCAATCGCGACAATCGCTACTTCGAGAGGCTCGCGGCGGTAGCGCGTCTCCAAGGTGCCGAGATTGTCTCCTTTGGCGAAGGCGAGGGTGCCGACGTGCAGCTCATGACCAGCGACCTTGGTCCAGAAGGGTCGACGGTAACGGCAAATATACTAGGAAAAACAATTATTTATCGCCTTGGAACGCCGGGTCGCCATGTCGTCCAGAACACGCTCGCGGTCTTGGCGGCAGTGACGCTGGCGGGCGCCGATCTTGCAGCGGCTGCCGAAGCGTTGGGGGATTTACAGGCGCCAGAGGGCCGGGGTGAACGGTTTGTGGTTCCGACTGAGGGCGGACCAGTGTGCATTGTCGATGAGTCCTATAACGCCAATCCAGCGTCCATGCGGGCGGCGTTGTTCACCCTCGGCCTAACCCCGCGCAGTGACTATAGACGGCGCGTTGCGGTGCTGGGTGACATGCTGGAACTGGGTGACGAGGGGCCCAGGCTTCACCGCGAACTGACCGAGACCGTTGACGTGGCGGGTGTAGATGTTGTCTTTGCCTGCGGCGAATGCATGGCGTCCTTATTCGATGCTTTGCCGAATGCGCGTCGGGGGGCTTATGCGAAGACCTCGGAAGCACTTGCGCCGGCGCTCCTTGAGGGGGTCCAACCGGGCGACATCATCGTGGTAAAAGGGTCTTTAGGCAGCCGCATGGCCCCGCTCGTCGAGGCACTGAAGCGCCGGTTTGAGACAGAATAAATTTCGGCCTAAAGGCCACCACAGGCCAAAAGGCCGACAGAGGGGGAATTTGCGATGTTTTACTGGTTGGCCGAACTCGCGCCCGACATCGCCTTCCTCAATATCTTCCGCTACATCACGTTTCGAACGGGTGGAGCAGTACTGACGGCGCTGCTCTTCGTCTTCTTTTTCGGACCCCGCGTGATCCGCTCCTTGCGCGTTCGTCAAGGCAAGGGGCAGCCGATCCGGACCGAAGGCCCGCAAAGCCACATCATCCAGAAGCAGGGTACGCCCACCATGGGTGGGCTCATGATCCTGTCCGGGGTGGTCGTCTCGGTGCTGCTATGGGCAAACCTTGCCAACCCTTACGTTTGGGTCGTGCTGCTCTTGACTCTCGTTTACGGCGCGGTCGGGCTCTATGACGACTACCTGAAAGTCACAAGGCAGTCGGTGCTGGGTTTCCGTGGGCGTATCAAGATCATCATCGAAGCGGTCGCCGCTCTGGTTGCCACCTATGTGATCGCCTCGTGTGGAGAGCAGCCCTTTTCGACCTCCATCGCGATTCCGTTCTTCAAGGACTTAATGGTTCCGCTCGGCATGTGGCTGTTCATGATCTTCGGAACGTTCATCATCGTTGGGGCGGGCAATGCTGTGAATCTGACCGACGGTCTTGATGGCCTTGCGATTGTGCCAGTCATGATCGGTGCGGCGACGTTCGGCCTCATCGCCTATTTGGTTGGAAATTCTCTCTTCTCTGAGTATCTCCAGATTCATTTTGTCAATGGAACCGGCGAACTTGCGATCATTTGCGGCGCGCTTGTCGGCGCAGGCCTCGGCTTCCTGTGGTTCAACGCGCCCCCCGCGCTCATCTTTATGGGCGATACGGGCTCGCTGGCGCTCGGTGGTGCACTCGGAACCATCGCGGTGGCGACCAAGCACGAGCTGGTCCTGGCCATCGTCGGTGGGCTCTTCGTGCTGGAGGCGGTCTCGGTGATCGTGCAAGTTACCTCTTATAAGCTGTTCGGCAAACGCGTCTTCCGCATGGCGCCACTCCATCACCACTTCGAACAGAAGGGCTGGCCGGAATCCACCGTTGTCATCCGGTTCTGGATCATCGCCGTGGTGCTGGCGCTCGCCGGTCTCGCTACGCTGAAATTGCGCTAAGATTCGCTGATTATGATTCCCGTCACGATCTTCGCTGGAGGAAAACTAGCGGTCGTGGGCGCAGGGCTGAGCGGCCTTGCGACCGCGCGTGCGCTTCAAGCTGGCGGTGCGAACGTTGTCGTGTGGGACGACAACGATGCTGGACGCAGGCAGGCCGTGGATGCGGGCCTATCTGTGGAAGATCTTGAGCATGCCGATTTCAACCAATTCGCCGCCCTCGTTCTTGCGCCCGGCATTCCTTTCACGCACCCGCATCCCCATTGGAGCGTGATCAAGGCCCGTGCGGCGGGCATTGAGGTCATTGGCGATGTGGAATTGTTTTTCCGCGCGCGCGCGGCATCAAACGTACCGAGCAACGTGGTCGCCATTACAGGCACCAACGGGAAGTCGACTACCACCGCGCTCACTGCGCATCTGCTTGAGGCTGCGGGCAAGGATGTTGCGCTCGGCGGCAATATCGGCAAGGCGGTTCTGGATTTGGAGCACTTTGAACCGAGCCGGATTTACGTGCTCGAATTGTCGTCTTATCAGATCGATTTGACGCCTTCGCTCAAGCCGGATGCTGCAGCACTACTCAACATCACGCCCGACCATCTCGACCGACACGGGTCGCTGGCCGCTTATGCGGATGTCAAAGCGCGTATCTTTGCTCAACTCGAACCCAATGCGACCGCCGTCATTGGCGTCGACGACGAGCCGAGCCAAGCCATCGCAGAGACACTGCAAGGGCCGTTCTCGGTCAAACGCATCGCTATTGGACGCACGGTGCAAAATGGCGTGTGGGCCGCCGACGCGACGTTGATCGAGATGGCTGGCGGCCAGGAGGTCGGGCGCGCCGATCTTGCGGGGATCGGCTCGCTGCGCGGTGCCCACAACTGGCAGAACGCGGCAGCGGCCTATGCCCTTGCCCGGTCCCAAGGCATCGACGCCAAGGCGCTTCAAGAGAGCCTGAGACGTTTTGGCGGCCTTGCCCATCGTATGGAGCAAGTCGCGCGTGCCGGAAAAATCCTTTTCGTCAACGATTCCAAGGCGACCAATGCGGATGCGGCCGGAAAGGCTCTGGGAAGCTTTGAGGACATCTATTGGATCGCAGGCGGTGTCGCAAAAGACGGTGGGCTTTCGGGGCTCGAGCCCTTCTATCCCCGCATCGCTCGCGCCTATCTCATTGGCGATGCGGCCGCGGCCTTTTCCAGCCAATTCGGCAATGCCGTCCCTCACGTCATTTGCGAAAGCCTGGAGCGGGCCGTGGAGCAGGCAGCGGACGATGCAAGCCGCTCGAAGGCGCCTGAGCCTGTTGTGCTATTGTCCCCCGCCTGTGCGTCCTTTGACCAGTACGCCAATTTTGGCAAGCGCGGCGACGCCTTTCGCGACCTTGTGATGCAACGCACCGACGTCACGCGCGCAACGGGGTAGGGTAGCGTGCCATGAGGATTACACGCGCCGATAAGAGCATCCTCTCGGATTGGTGGTTTACCGTCGACCGGTTGATGCTCGTTGCCCTGCTATTTCTGGTGGGCGCTGGCGTCGTGCTGTCGCTTGCGGCCAGCCCGCCGATCGCCGAGAAACTCGATCTTGAGTCGTTCCACTTCGTGCGCCGCCACGTGGCGATGCTGGTGCCGGCTTTTGCCATCATGTTTGCGGTGTCGACGCTTAGCCCGAAACAGATCAGACGAACGAGCCTCATCATATTTCTGGTCGGAATTACATTGATGCTCGGTATTCTGTTTTTCGGTGCCGAGGTGAAGGGGGCCAAGCGCTGGCTTCAGCTGGGGTCGTTTTCAGTTCAGCCATCCGAATTTGTGAAGCCGGCGTTCATCGTGCTCACCGCCTGGCTCTTCAACGAGAGCCAGAAGCGCAAGGACCTTCCCGGCCTAGAGCTGGCGATCCTCATCTATGCCGTCTTCGCGCTGCTCCTCGTCCTGCAACCGGATTTCGGTCAAACACTCCTGGTGAGTGTAGTCTGGGGGGCCTTGTTCTATATGGCGGGGATCAACATGATCTGGATCGCCGCGCTGGCGGGCCTCGGCGTTGTGGGGCTCCTCGCCGCCTATCTGCTCCTGCCGCACGTGGCCTCGCGTATCGATCGATTTATCGATCCTGCCTCGGGCGACACCTACCAATCCGACCGCTCGCTGGACTCGTTTCTCCATGGCGGCTGGTTTGGAAAAGGGCCGGGCGAGGGCACGGTGAAAGACGTCCTGCCCGACTCCCATACGGACTTCATCTTCGCCGTGGCGGCTGAAGAGTACGGCTTGATCGCGTGCCTGATTTTGCTCGCACTGTTTGCGTTTATCGTCCTGCGGGGGCTCTCTAAGGCTGCCCAAGAGACCGATGGTTTCATTCGGCACGCGGTTGCGGGGCTTATGATGCTGTTCGGATTACAGACCTTGATCAACATGGCGGTCAACGTTGGGTTGCTTCCCGCCAAGGGCATGACGCTGCCATTCATTTCCTATGGTGGCTCATCCATGCTTGCCATGGCGCTGACCATGGGGTTTACGCTGGGCCTGACCCGCAAACGACCCATGGCGGGACGGTTGAAACATCCAGCAGACACCGAGCATGATAGGGATCATGCCGAGGCCAGGGGGCAAACAGCTTGACGCAGACCATTCTTCTCGCTGCCGGTGGTACGGGTGGACATCTCTTCCCAGCCACAGCTTTGGCGCAAGAGTTGACGCGCCGCGGCTATGCCGTGGAACTTGCGACGGACGAGCGCGCTGAACAATACGGCGCGGATTTTCCGGCGCGCGCGGTTTACCGCGTGCCATCGGCAACGTTCACCGGACGCTCAATTGGCGCCGTGACGAGGACCTTGAGTAAGCTCGCCAAGGGCTATTTCCGGGCACGGCGCCTGCTTGAGATGGTGCAGCCTGATGTGGTCGTCGGCTTTGGCGGCTACCCAACGCTGCCGCCGCTGATGGCGGCGCGCTCACTTGCGATTCCGACAGTGCTGCATGAACAGAATGCTGTGATGGGGCGCGCCAATCGTTTGCTGTCGCGCTTCGCCGACGCCATTGCTCTGTCTTTTGCCTCGACGAAACATTTGCGGCGCAGGGCTGAGAAACGCGCGGTTGTCACCGGCAACCCCGTTCGCGATGCCGTCGTTGCTTTCCGCGATGTGCCCTACATGCCGCCGGAGCCGGCTGGACGCCTGCTGTTGCTCATTTTCGGCGGCAGCCAGGGCGCGCGATTTTTTTCCGAGATGATGCCGGCAGCACTAGAGAAGATGCCCTCACCTTTGCGCTGGCGTCTGACTGTTGTGCAGCAGGCACGTCCTGAGGATTTGGACGAGGTCCGCGATGCCTATAGGAAAGCTGAGATCACGGCGCATGTGGCACCGTTCTTTGTGGACCTTCCCGAACGGCTCGCGAATTCGCATCTCGTCATCTCCAGGGCAGGTGCCTCCACCGTGGCCGAACTGACCGCGATCGGCCGGCCGGCCATTCTCGTGCCGTTGCCGCATGCAATCGACAACGATCAGCTGGAAAACGCGCGGCGCCTTGAAGACAACGGCGGCGGCTGGTGCCGGCACCAGAGCGACATTACGGCGGAACGCCTGGCCGCCGAACTCGAACGGCTGCTCAGCGAACCGGACTTGCTCACGAAAGCTGCGGACAGCTCCAAGGCCATGGGCAATGTGTATGCGGTGAAGAAACTCGCCGACCTTGTTGAAGACCTCGCAAAGCCGGACGAAGGGTAGAGCGCCGATGCATCTGCCCCCGCCGGAAACGGCTGGCCTGTTCCATATTGTAGGCATTGGCGGCATCGGCATGAGTGCCATCGCCGAGGTCATGCATACGCGTGGCTACCGCGTGCAAGGCAGTGACCTCAAGGACGGCCCAAATCTCAAGCGGCTGCGCGATCGCGGCATCTCCTGCCTCATTGGTCATGATCCGGGAAATGTCGATGGCGCGTCCTATCTTGTGATCTCAAGCGCGGTGAAGGCAGGCAATCCAGAGTTTGAGGCGGCGCAGGAGTGTGGCATCCCCATCATTCGCCGCGCTGAGATGCTCGCCGAATTGATGCGCCCCTGTACGACTGTGTCGGTGACGGGCACCCATGGTAAGACCACGACGACATCGCTGATTGCCGATCTGCTTCATGGCGGCGAGCTGGACCCGACCGTGATTACTGGCGGTATCATCAACGCGTGGGGAACGAATGCGCGGATCGGCCAAGGCGAATGGATGGTCGTCGAGGCCGACGAGTCCGACGGCACGTTCTTGAAACTACCGACGCAGATTGGGGTCATCACGAATATCGATCCCGAGCACATGGACTTCTGGGAGACGGAAGAAACCCTCTATCAGGCCTTCGAGCAGTTCATCGAGGCCATCCCGTTCTATGGCGTCGTTGTGGCTTGCATCGATCATCCGGTCGTGCGTGGGCTCATCGCCACGCTAGGCGGTGCCGCGAATGGTCGCCGCGTTCTCACTTATGGCGTCTCCCGCTCAGCCGACATTCAGCTCGTCAATGTGCGCCCCGACCACAACACCATGACCTTCGATGCCAATCTCGGCCCTGCGGTCAAGGGTGGCGCGCGGCAGCTCAAAGACGTGATGCTGCCTGTGCTCGGACACTACAATGCGCTCAATGCGCTGGCCGCCATCGCCGTTGCGACGGAGGCCGGGATCAGTGACGATCTGATCTGTGCAACGCTCGCCAATTTCTCCGGCGTCAAGCGGCGCTTTACACGCGTCGGTGAGTGGCAGGGCGTTGTCGTCTATGACGACTACGCGCATCATCCCGTCGAGATCGCGGCGGTCTTGCGGGGCGCAAGCGCGGCCGGTAGCGGGCGCATCATCGCGGTCATGCAGCCTCACCGCTACTCGCGGCTGCAGGCGCTGTTCAACGAATTCTCCGCCTGCCTTGATGATGCCGACACCGTAATCCTGACACCGGTTTATTCGGCCGGCGAGGCACCGATCCCGGGCATTGATACGGATGAATTGGCGGCCGGTCTTTCGCGCCACGGTCATCCGCATGTGCTGATGGTGACCGATGAGGATGCGCTGACGGATGCGGTCGCATCGGTCGCCAAGGACGGCGATCTCGTGGTCGGGCTCGGCGCAGGCACGATTACGGACTGGATCAACGCGCTCCCTGCGCGCTTGGAGCGGCTCGGGGGTGCGGCGTGAGCAGCGGGGATCTCTTCGCGTCGCTGAGCGCCGCGTTGCCGGAGTTGCGTGGACGGCTTGCGGCGGGCTCGCAACTGAAGGATTACACGTGGTTTCGTGTGGGCGGCCCGGCGGAGGTCTTGTTCTCGCCTGCCGACGAGGCCGACCTTGCGTATTTCATGCAGAGCCTGCCCGCCGATGTGCCCATCACAACGATAGGCCTCGGCTCGAACCTGCTTGTCCGCGATGGGGGCATTGAGGGTGTGGTGATCCGGCTTGGCCGGGGTTTCAACGAGATCAAGGTCGAAGAGGGCAACCGGTTGCGTGTCGGAACGGCGGTCCCGGACATGAAAGTGGCGCGGGCCGCGGCCGAGGCGGGCATCGCCGGGCTGTCTTTCTATCGCGGTATTCCAGGGGGCGTTGGCGGTGCGCTGCGCATGAACGGCGGTGCCCACGGGACCGAGACCTGCGATGTCCTCATCGAGGCGCGGGCCGTTGACCGGGCAGCCAATCTCCACGTTCTGCCCGTGGCCGATATGCATTACACTTATCGCCATTGCGGCGCGCCCGAGGACTACGTCTTTACCCAGGCTCTGTTTCAGGGGCGCGCAGGCGAGAAGGACAAGATCCTCGCCGAAATGGATGAGATCGCCGCCTATCGCGAAGAGGTTCAGCCGATCAAGAGCCGCACAGGCGGTTCGACATTCAAGAATCCGCTAGGCAATAAGTCGTGGCAGCTCATCGATGCTGCGGGGTGCCGGGGCCTGACGGTCGGCGATGCGAAGGTCTCCGAGCTTCATTGCAATTTCCTCATCAACGAGGGCAGAGCGAGCGCCGCCGATCTCGAAACGCTCGGCGAGACGGTCCGTGCGCGCGTTAAGGAAACGAGTGGTATCCAGCTCGAATGGGAGATCAAGCGTCTCGGCAAGCCTGCCTAGGCGTCTTTCCTTGCAGCCCGAACGAGCGCGCCGGTTTTTTTGCGCCACCTCCCACCTCCCACGTGCCAATCGGCGCGAATACAGTTAATGCAGGATTTACCTATTCGAGGTGATTTGCATCTGGTGCGGGCCGGGTGCCGTTCTGCGCGTCATTCAAACCGACGAGGGCTGTTCCATGACAGACAAACAAACGCACGTCGCCGTGCTCATGGGGGGGGTGTCCTCCGAGCGCGAAATCTCGCTCCTTTCCGGTGCGGCCTGTGCGGCGGCTCTCGAAGGCGAGGGCTACGGGGTCACGAAGGTCGATGTGGGCCAGGACGTGGCCGAGCGTTTGGCCGAGATCATGCCCGATGTCTGCTTCAATGCACTGCATGGGCGCTTCGGCGAAGATGGCTGCATCCAGGGCGTGCTGGAGATCATGGGGCTGCCCTACACCCATTCGGGTGTTTTGGCCTCAGCGCTTGCCATGCACAAGGAACGCGCCAAGGCCGTCCTTCGGGAGGCGGGTGTTCCGGTCGCTGAAAGCCGGGTCGTGACCCGTGCCGAGGCGGCGCTGGGCCACCCCATCGCGCCGCCCTATGTGATCAAGCCGCCAGCCGAGGGCTCCTCCGTCGGCGTTTACATTATTCGCGATGATCAAGCGCATCCGCCCCAAGAGCTGAATTCAGCCGATTGGGCGCTCGGCGAGGAACTCATGGTGGAGCGCTTCATCCCTGGACGAGAGCTGACTTGTGCGGTTATGGGCGAAGAAGCACTCGGTGTGATTGAAATCCGCCCGGCCGATGGGCTGAGCTTCTACGACTATGAATCTAAATACGCTCCTGGGGGCTCAATTCACGTCCTGCCGGCGTCGCTTAAACCAAATGTTTACCAATTGGTACAGAAGCTGTCGGTAGCAGCTCATAGGGCACTGGGCTGCCGTGGGGTCAGTCGTAGCGACTTTCGATTCGACGACCGTCCAGAGGGAACAGGGGAGATGATCTGTCTTGAGGTCAACACCCAACCTGGCATGACAACCACGTCACTGGTGCCTGAGCTTGCAGCCCATAGCGGGCGCTCGTTTGGCGAGCTGGTCCGCTGGATCGTGGAGGATGCGTCGTGCAATCGCTAGGCCCGTCAGGGAGTTACGGCAGACCGGGAGGGGCTCATGAGGCCTCGCTCGCCCGTGGTGCGGCGCATTCGCCGAGCCGCCGTCTTCCTGTGCCGGTGGGGTCCCGGAGCGTTGTGTCACGTGGGCCGAAAACGATCGCCCTGGGCCGAGCAAGACGCAGCCGCTTTCGCAGCAAGTGGGCACTCCTTTGCGCCGCCTTCGCGGGCAGCGCAATCATCTATGGCGCCATTGTTGGCGGCCAAATGGAACGAATTTTTAACGCTTCGGTAACAGGTGCAAAACACGCCACTGTCGCGGTGGGCTTTGGTGTGAAGCGTGTGACCGTCGAGGGGCAGAAAAATGCCACCGACTCCGCGATCACCGCCGCGCTGGCCGCAGGTCCTGAGACATTGATGCTGGCCTTCGATACTGACGCTGCCAAGGAGCGGCTTGAGGCCGTGCCGTGGATCCGGCATGCACAGGTCATGCGCCTTCTTCCCTCTAGCCTCCAAGTGGTCATTGAGGAACGGGAACCCTTCGCGGTTTGGCAGACCAAAGGAAAAACCTTCGTGGTCGACGATGAAGGGGCGGTGCTGGCACCGGCCTTGCCGCAAGCCTTTCCGCATTTGCCGCTGGTCGTTGGCGAGGGCGCTAGCAAGCACGCAGCCGCACTCTACGACATCCTTGGGCCCTATGAGGACTTGAAGCGGCGAATGCTGGCAGCTCTTCGGGTGGGCGGCCGCCGCTGGACCTTAAAGCTCCGCACCGGCACCGAGATCATGTTGCCGGATGGCAATATCGCCATGGCCCTTCAGTCTCTCACCAAGCTCGAAGAGGAGCGCGGCGTGTTCGAACGGGACCTAGCGGCGATCGATCTTCGTCTTTTGGATCGCGTCACGCTTCGCATGCACGAAACCGCCGTCGCACCCGTGGACGCGGACGCGCCCTCCGGTGTGCCGACATCTGCAACGGGCGCAACGCCAACTCCCAACGGCAGAACATGAGACGGGGCTTGAGGGCAGGGGGATGAACTACAACACGACGATCAGAGGAAAGCGCCAAAGCATCGTGACCGTGCTGGATATCGGTACGAGCAAAGTGTGCTGCCTGATCGGCAGGACCTCAGCCATGCCTGACTGGTTCGAAGGCAGCGGCGATGCCATCCAATTCGAAATGCTTGGTTTTGGTCATACTCGTGCCGAGGGTCTCAAAGCCGGCATGGTCACGCATCTCGACAGTGCCGAGCAGTGCATTCGCGCCGCAGTCGATGCTGCCGAATGCATGGCCGGTGTCGTGGCAGAGGATGTGCATCTCTCTGTCACGGCGGGACGCCTCAAGAGTGAGAGCTTTTCAGCGGGCGTAGGGCTTCCTTCCGGATCGGTCCGCGAGGACGACCTCCAGCGGCTCATGGCGGGTGGCCGGCAATATGCGGCACGCAACCGGCGTACGGTTCTGCATGCGCTTCCAACCGATTTTCGTCTGGATGACAACGGCGGCATTTCCGAGCCGCGCGGCATGTGCGGGGAGCGCCTGTCGGTCGATCTTCACACCGTCACGGCGGACGAAGCTGCGACCCGCAATCTCATGCTCTGCGTGGAGCGGTGCCATCTCGGTGTTGCGAGCCTTGTTGCCGCGCCCTATTCGAGTGCATTGTCAGTCGCCACACCCGATGAGGCTAAGCTCGGCGTCGCTTGCATCGATTTTGGTGCGGGCACGACGACATTGTCGGTCATTGCGGACGGTCATTTCCTGCATGCCGACGCGATCGCGCTTGGCGGCAACGGGATCACTACGGATATCGCGCGTACGCTTGGCGCGCCCATGGAACATGCCGAACGGCTCAAGACGCTGCATGGCAGCGTTTTCGCGACCCTCTCCGATGAGCGGGAGATCATCACCTATCCATGCGTGAGCGGGGTCGCCCAAGGGAACATCAATCAAATCACCAAGGCTCAGCTTGCGTGCGTCGTCCGCCCGCGCATTGAGGAAATTCTGGACCTCATGCGTCACCGGCTCGCCGCAAGCGGTTTCGCCGCCGAGGCTGTCCAGCACCTCGTGCTGACCGGTGGTGGAAGCCAGCTCACGGGCCTTGTGGAGCTTGCCTCGAACATGTTTGGACGCCCGGCACGGCTTGGCCGCCCGCGCGCCATGACGGGATTGCCGCCAGCCGCCGCCGCGCCGGACTTCTCCGCCGCGATCGGTCTCTTTCTGCATTGGGCACGCGGTGACGAAAGGCTCGGAACCCGAACCGAGCAACGGTTCTTGCGTACGGGTACAGGCTACTTCGCCAAAGTCGGCGAGTGGATTATGGAGAACTTTTAACGGACACAAGCCGGGCGCCACGCGTTTAGGAGCTGTGAGCGTCGGTTTAATAGCAAGGGGCAATTCGCAAGGATTGGAAGCCGCCATGACGATCAATCTCAAAGTGCCAGATCTTACCGAGCTCAAGCCGCGCATCACCGTGTTCGGAGTGGGCGGCGCCGGCGGAAACGCCGTGAACAATATGATTGAGCGAGGGCTCAATGGGGTGGAGTTCGTCGTCGCCAATACCGACGCTCAAGCCCTGATGAGTTCGAGTTCGGAACGCCGCATTCAGATGGGCAATAACGTCACGGAAGGACTTGGAGCAGGCTCCAAGCCCGAGATCGGCGCAGCCGCCGCGGAAGAGGCCATGGCGGACATCAAGGCCCATCTCGTTGGGTGCCACATGGCGTTCATCACCGCAGGCATGGGTGGCGGCACTGGCACGGGCGCTGCCCCAGTCATTGCGCGCGCCTCACGCGAGGAGGGGATCCTTACGGTCGGTGTTGTGACCAAGCCCTTCCAGTTCGAGGGAACGCGGCGCCTCAAGGCGGCAGAAGCCGGCATTGAAGAGCTTCAGAAATACGTCGATACGCTGCTCATTATCCCGAACCAGAATCTGTTCCGGATCGCCAATGAGAAGACCACCTTCACCGACGCCTTTAGCATGGCAGACGATGTGCTGCGCTCGGGCGTGGGCTGCATCACCGATTTGATGGTGAAGGAAGGCCTGATCAATCTCGACTTCGCCGACGTTCGCACGATCATGGCGGGCATGGGCAAGGCCATGATGGGCACCGGTGAGGCCAGTGGCGAGCGCCGTGCTATCGACGCCGCCGAGGCCGCGATCTCGAACCCGCTGCTGGACGATGTCTGCATGAAAGGCTCGAGCGGCCTTCTGGTCTCGATCACCGGCGGTAGCGATCTGACCCTTTACGAAGTTGACGAAGCCGCAAGCCGCATCCGCGCCGAAGCGGATGAGGAAGCCAACATCATCGTCGGCGCCACCTATGACGATGAGCTCGACGGCCTGATCCGGGTGTCCGTTGTTGCCACAGGCATTGGCTCTGCTGGCGCCGAGGCGCAGCCGGCCGATGCGGCCACCGCCCAGCCGCCGCTGGAGCGCGGCCGTCTGACGGAGCGTCTCGCCGGGCTTGCCTCCATTCCAAGCGCAGGTCCGGAAGAAGCGCCCGTGGATCTCGACGAGAGCCTCATGGTTCCTGCGCCCGAGACGGCTCAGGATGCGCAAGTCTGGCGTGCGCCGAACAACGTCACCATTGAGAAGCGGCCGCAGCAGGTCGGCGGCGTTGCATTGCAGCGTCCTCCGGCCCCGCCCAAGCCGGCCGCGCCTCAGCAGAACTTCCAGCCTGCTCCACCCGCAGCGATCAAGCGTCCGGTTCGGCGTATGCCGAATGTCGAGGAACTTCCCATCGTCGCGCAGAAGGCTCTTCAGGCAAAAGCCGGCGAGAGCGATGCCGTAGGCCTGGACGCCCAGAAGCGCAAAGTGGGTTTCCTGGAGCGCTTAGCCAATGTGGGACGCGGCAACAAGGACGAGGATGCGGAGATGCCGTCTAAGATGGAGCCGGATTTCGCGCGGCCCCCCGTTTCAGGACGCCCAACGGCACAACCTCCGGCCCCAAGCGCGGTGCGCGTTGGGCAGCCGGCCAACATGGCCGCCGCTCCCAACAACATGGCCGCTGCTCCTAAACCGAAGCGGCTCGAAGTCCAGCCGCGGGTTGTCGCGGGATCTGCCGCCGCTGCCTTGGCGCCGGTAGAATCGCTTGAGGACGAAGATCTGCAGATTCCCGCGTTCTTGCGTCGCCGGGCGAACTGAGTTGAGCGGTGGGTGTTAACTTAAATGCCCGCCGCATCCGCTTTCAGCGAATAAAAGTTTTATAAATCAATATATTAGGAGGCAATACAGCTAGTAACAGAGTGTAAGAAACCGTGATTTGTCGCCCGCCGGGTCTAAAGGTTATGGTTCTCAACAGATTGATTAGTCGAGCCAAAAACGCACACCCATTCAAGACGATCAAAGCAATGGGAAAAAACGGTTCAAGCGTATCGGGGTTAATGAACCGGAGTAAGTGCCAGGGACGGCTGATCGGTTTGGGGGTTCGGAGTTTTCTCCGAGCTAGAATAGGGGACTAGCAGACTGCGCGGGGGCCATTAAGGCCATGAAGGGTTTCATCGGGGCACGGCAAACAACGCTTGCCAACGAGATTTCGCTGGAAGGCATCGGGGTGCATAGCGGCGCCCCTGTCTCCATCACACTTTGTCCGGCCGATAGCGATACCGGACTTCGCTTCCAAATTTCCAATGACGATGCGGGCGGCATCGAGATTTCTGCCGATCAGCAGTGGGTCACGGGCGTCACGCTTTGCACTGTTCTTGGCGACGGGAATGGGGCGTCTGTCGCGACCGTTGAGCACGTGCTCGCCGCGCTGCGCGGTCTCGGCGTCGACAATGCGCTGATCGAGATCGACAGCACCGAAGTTCCAATTATGGACGGCAGTGCCGCGCCCTTTGTCGAGGCAATCGACGAGGTGGGGCTGGCCGAACTTGAGGCACCTCGCCGTTTCTTGAAGGTTTTGAAGCCAGTTTGTGTCGAGGACAACGGCGCGGTTGGCGAGTTGACCCCCTATAACGGTTTTCGTCTCGACGTAGAGATCGATTTCGAGACGGCGCTGATCGGCACGCAGAGGCTGTCGATGGATTTGAACCCCGGCGCCTTCCGGAGGGACATCTCCCGCGCCCGGACCTTCGGCTTCATGAAGGATGTAGAGCGGCTTTGGGCTGCGGGACTCGCTCTTGGCGCGTCCCTGGACAACACTGTCGCCATTGGCGAGGACCGCATCATCAACCGTGAAGGCCTGCGATATGAGGACGAATTTGTTCGTCACAAAGCGCTCGACGCGGTTGGCGATCTTGCGCTGGCGGGTGCGCCAATTCTTGGTGCGTATCGCTCCCGGCGAGGGGGACATCGCCTCAACGCGCTGGTGCTGAAGGCATTGTTCGCTGATTCGGATGCGTGGACGATGGTGGAAGCTCCCCGTTACCGCGACGTGCGTCATGCGGAGCTCAGCCCACGTTTGGCTGCCGCGCATTTTGCCGCTGACCGCAGCTAATCGGCATTTTTTTTACGACAGGCTAAGCAAGTTCGTGCCACTGTTCAGCGATCTGAGCATGGCTGCATCGCCCACTGTGGCGGCAATGGCAAAAAAACACCATAATACGGGCGTTTGTTGTGCTCTCTTTCGCTGCGCAGTCGTGGCGAACGGGTTTTGCGCGAAAGTGATCACTGCAGCGCCGGCAATTTGAGGGGGAGCATGTCCGGACTGGTTCAGTCGTCATTGACGATAGCCGACGTTGCGTCGTGCGGGCGTCCTCGGTCCGTCCTGTTGTCGGCCATCGCGTTCTTAGCAGTCCTTTTTCTCGGTGGCTGTGGCTCCCTTGGCTCCATGGGGTCTCTCGGTTCGATTTTTGGCGGCAAGGACGAGGTCGAGCCGCTCAATAGCGACCCGCCCAATGTGATCTATGGCCAGGCGGAGGAGTTGATCGACAAAGGCGACTACAAAGCAGCCGCGCGCCAATATGAGCAAGTCGATATCACCCATCCTTATTCACGCGAGGCACGCAGCTCTATCGTGATGGCGGCCTTTGCCTACTACAAGGCCGACAAATACGATGAGGCCATCGCCGCCGCTGACCGCTACCTGACGCTCCATCCAGGCACCAAGGAAGCGGACACGGCGCAGAACATCATCGCGATGTCGTATTATGATCGCGTGCTCGATCCCAAGCGCGACCAAACCTTCGCGCTCCGCTCCTTGGCCGCCTACGACAAGCTGCTGCAGCGATATCCGAGTTCACGCTATGCGACTGAGGCTGGAAATCGAGCGAGAATTCTGCGGGATTTGATCGCGGCGAGCGAGATGCAGGTGGGCCGCTACTATCTGCGCCGTAACAACTATCTCGCAGCCATCAACCGCTTCCGCACCGTGGTCACCGAATATCAAACCACCGAGCAGGTCGAAGAAGCCTTGATGCGCCTGACAGAGGCCTATATGGCGTTAGGCATTGTCAACGAGGCCCAGACCGCCGCAGCCGTGCTTGGCCACAACTTTCCGGACAGTAAGTGGTACAAGCACGCCTACCGTCTTCTAGGACAACGCGGCCTTCAGCCCGAGCAGTACCAGGAATCATGGATCAGCCGGACCTGGAAGACCAGAAGTTGGGCTGGTGGAGGCCAGACCTAACAGGCGGCCCGTGCTAGCCGCCCTGTCGATCCGCGATATTGTTCTGATCGACAAGCTCGATTTGGAGTTTGGCGAGGGTCTATCTGCGCTTACCGGCGAGACGGGTGCTGGCAAGTCCATCCTCCTTGATGCTTTTTCGCTGGCGATCGGCGCGCGCGGCGATGCCTCTCTCGTGCGGCGTGGCGCGGCGCAAGGGCAGGTGTCTGCCTCGTTTGAACTGTCCCCGGACCATTCCGTCTTCGCGCTCCTTTCGGACAACGGGATCGCGATTGAGGACTCACTTCTGATCCTGCGCCGGGTGCAGGGCGCAGATGGCCGCAGCCGGGCCTTCATCAACGATATTGGCGTTAGTGTTCAGCTCTTACGCCAGGTGGGCCGGTCGCTGGCCGAAATCCACGGTCAACACGATGAGCGTGCTCTGATCGACCCGAGCGGCCACCGCGATCTGGTCGATGCCTTTGGCGGGCTCAGCGGGGACGCGAAGGACCTGGCCACACGCTATGAGGCATGGGCCGATGCGGACGCGATGCGCCTTCGCCACGAGAGCGAGGTGGCGGCGACGCGCGCCAATGCGGACTATCTCTGCCATGCGCTGGAGGAATTACAGACCCTCGCCCCCGAACCTGGGGAGGAGGAGGCGCTGGCTGCCCGCCGGCAGCTCATGATGAATGGCGAGAAGATTGCCTCGGAACTGAACGAGGCGCTGGATGCGCTCCAGGGCGAGGGCACGGCTGGCGCGCGGCTGGCCTCGGCATTGCGGCGGATCGAGCGGCAAGCCGCAACAAGCGGCGGGGCGCTGAACGGCGTTGCAGAAGCGCTCGAGCGTGTGCTCAGCGAGACCGAGAGCGCGCGTGACAAGATCGGCGAGGCGCTTGCCGCCGCCGCGTTTCAGCCCTCCGATTTGGAGGACGCGGAAGAGCGGTTGTTTGCGCTCCGGGCCATCGCTCGAAAACACCGTGTCGCGGTCGACGATCTTCCTGCCTTCATGCAAAAACTCGAAGCGGAACTTGCGGCAGTCAATACCAGCGAGACCAAGGCTGCCAAGCTCGCCAAGGCGGCCGCGCGCGCGCGCGCGGCCTATGAGAATTCGGCGCTTGCCTTGAGTAAGGCCCGCGCGAAGGCTGCCAAGCAGCTGGACAAACAAGTGGCCGGCGAACTTGCGCCCCTCAAGCTCGAAAAAGCCCGCTTTGTTACGCATATCGAGAGCCTCGATGTGGACGAAGGCGGACCGTCTGGCATCGACCGTATTGCTTTCTTTGTTGCGGCCAACCCCGGGACCGAACCGGGCCCCATGATGAAAGTCGCCTCGGGCGGCGAGCTCGCCCGTTTCATTCTGGCGCTGAAAGTGGTCCTGGCTGCGCGGGGCGCCGCGCCCACCTTGATCTTCGATGAGGTCGAGTCCGGTGTCGGGGGCGCGACGGCTGCTGCTGTGGGCGAACGTCTTGCAGGCCTTGCTGAGAGCGTTCAGGTTCTGGCGGTGACCCATGCACCGCAAGTGGCCGCGCTCGCCCGTGGACACATGATGATCGCGAAGGAAGCCATCGCGGGGCCCGAGGGCGAAGCCATGGCAACCCGGGTCGTCGTTCTTGAGGGCGATGACCGGCGCGAGGAAGTGGCCCGTATGCTTGCAGGCCAAACCATCACCGACGAGGCCCGCGCAGCAGCGGATCGTTTGATGCGCAAATCAGCCTAGAACGTTTTTTCGTATGAGCAGTTTGTTTCCATGACCACATCGAAACCGAAGAAGACGACGCATCCCGAAAAGCCTGTCGGCGATCTCAACGAGGCTGAGGCGGCCGAAGAACTGGCACGGCTCGTGACAGAGATCGCCCATCACGATGCACGCTATTACACGGACGACGACCCCGAGATTTCCGATGCGGCCTATGATGGTTTGCGCAGGCGCAACAGCGAGATCGAAGCACGCTACCCAAGCCTTGTGCGTGAGGACAGCCCCTCGAAGTCGGTGGGGGCGGCCCCGACAGGGGCTTTCGGTAAGGTCGTGCATGCGGTGCCTATGCTCTCGCTTGGCAATGTGTTCGACGATGAGGGCATGCAGGAGTTTGTCGAGCGCATCCGGCGCTTTCTCGGACTTGAGGCGGACACGCCCCTTGCCTTCACCACCGAGCCGAAGATCGACGGCCTGTCCGTTGGACTGCGCTACGAAGGCGGTCGCCTTGTTCAGTCCGCGACCAGGGGCGATGGCTATGAAGGCGAGAACGTCACCGCGAATGTCTTGACGATCGAAGACATACCGAATGAGGTGCGCGCAAACGACTTTCCCGACACCTTCGAGGTGCGCGGTGAAATCTACATGAGCCACAGCGCGTTTGCCGCTCTGAACGCGGAGCAGGAAAAGGCCGGGAGCAAGGTTTTCGCCAATCCCCGGAACGCGGCCGCCGGCTCTCTGCGACAGCTCGACTCTTCGATCACCGCGTCGCGGCCTTTGCGCTTCTTCGCCTATGCCTGGGGCGAGGTCGCACGCCTTCCCGCCGACACCCAATGGGGCGTCTACCAGGCTCTTGCGACATGGGGCTTTCCCCTGAACCCGCTCGCGAAGCTCACAGGCTCCCTCGGTGAGATGCTGGAGACCTATCGCGAAATCGAAGAGCGGCGGGCCGGGCTCGACTACGACATTGACGGCGTCGTCTACAAGCTCGACCGGCTCGACTTGCAAGAGCGGCTGGGCTTTGTCTCGCGTTCGCCGCGCTGGGCGATTGCCCACAAATTTCCTGCCGAGAAGGCGACGACAATTTTGCGCGATATCGAGATTCAGGTGGGCCGCACGGGCGCGCTTACCCCAGTTGCGAGGCTCGATCCGGTCACGGTGGGTGGCGTCGTCGTGCAGAACGCGACGCTGCATAATGAAGGCGAGATCGAACGAAAAGATGTGCGCATCGGCGATACGGTCGTCCTGCAACGCGCGGGCGATGTCATCCCGCAAATCTTGGAGCCCGTCTTAAAGAAGCGCCCTAAAGGCACGAAACCATTCGTCTTTCCAGATGTGTGCCCCGTCTGCGGGAGCCACGCGGTCCGCGAGATCAATCCCAAAACGGGTGAGGAAGACGCGGTGCGCCGCTGCACTGGCGGCTTGATCTGTCCTGCGCAGCGGGTGGAGCGGCTAAAGCATTTTGTGTCGCGCAACGCCTTTGATATTGAAGGCCTCGGCGAGAAGAACATTCAGGGCTTCTATGACGAGGGATTGATCCAATCGCCGCCGGATATCTTCACGCTTCAGGCGAGGGACGCCCGGGCGGGACATGAGCTCGCCCAGCGCGAGGGCTGGGGCGAGACATCCGCGCAGAAGCTGTTCGATGCGATCTCTGCAAGACGCCACGTCAAGCTCGACCGCTTCATCTATGCGCTCGGCATTCGCCATGTGGGCGAGATCACCGGGCGCTTGCTCGCCAGGACCTATGGGACGGCCGCACATTTTCTGGAGGAGATGCGCGACGCCGCGAAGGACCGCGCCAGCCCGGCCTATGCGGACCTCGAAAACATCGATGGGATCGGACCGACCGTGGCCGCGGCCATCGCCGACTTTTTCGGAGAGCCGCACAACATTTCTGTGGTCGAGGACCTTTTGAAGGAGGTGAACCCCGAGCCTCTTGAAGCTGTCGATGATGCATCGCCGGTCTCAGGCAAGACCGTGGTCTTTACAGGCACGCTGGAACAGATGACCCGGGCGGAGGCGAAGGCAAAGGCCGAGCGCCTCGGGGCCAAGGTGGCGGGCTCCGTTTCCAAAAAGACCGACTATGTGGTGGCAGGGCCGGGGGCCGGGTCCAAGCTCAAGAACGCAAAAGACCTTGGCGTTGCGACGTTGACCGAAGACGAGTGGCTGAAGCTGATCGGTTAGCTCTACCCATAGCGCAGTTTCATGCCGATGATGGTCAGCGCCAGGGCCAGCGTGACGATGTTTGCGAGGATCATCGGCCAGTTGCCGAGCATCAGCCCGAAGATCAGCCAGAAGCCGACGCCTGTGGCGAACACCACATACATCTGGAGCGAGATCGCCCGCGTGTCCTTATGGCGGATGATGTGGAGCGCTTGAGGTACAAAGGCGACCGTGGTCAGGGTTGCTGCCGCTGCCGAGACGAAGAGTTCCATAAGGGGTACTTCCTTGTGCTACCGGCCTTCATCCACCTTAAGGGCGGGCGACGTTGAGCGCTTGTTCGTTGCGCTACCGCGTTTCGCGCTACTTGAGCGCTTAGCCGATAGGCGCGGTGGCGTGACGCAGCCATGGCCGGTCCTCGCTTGCGATCAAGGGCTCGATCTCCCGGCGGACGCGCGCGTGGTAGTCGTTGAGCCAAGCACGCTCCCAAGGCATGAGCTGTTTTGGGTCGATCAGCCGCCGGTCGAATGGCACGAGTGTCAGCGTCTCAAATCCCAGCATCTTTCGCTCCCCGCCTTCGATGTTCTCCGGCGGCGTAACCAGGATGAGATTCTCGAGCCTGATCCCATAGTGGCCCTCGCGATAATAACCCGGCTCGTTCGACAGGATCATGCCAGGCTCGAAGTCCACCGTGCCCCGCCGGGACAGATTTTGCGGGCCCTCATGGACGGACAAATAGCTGCCAACGCCATGTCCGGTTCCGTGGTCGAAATCGAGGCCGGCCGCCCAGAGAGGGCCTCTTGCATAGGGGTCGAGGTCCTGCCCGCGGGTGCCTTCGGGGAAGCGCGCAGATGCGATGGCGATATGCGCCTTGAGCACAATCCCGTAATGGCGCCGCATCTCGGCCGTGGGCTTGCCTACCGCCACCGTGCGCGTCACGTCCGTGGTTCCATCAACATACTGGCCGCCCGAATCGATGAGAAAGAGCGAATTCTTGTCGAGCACGCGCTTGGACTCGGTGGTTGGCCGGTAGTGAACCACCGCGCCATGAGGGCCTGATGCCGCAATCGTATCGAAGCTGATGTCCTTGAGCTGTCCGGTCTCACGGCGAAAGCCCTCAAGCTTGATCGCGGCAGAGACCTCGTCGATCCGTCCCGTCTCGGCAACTTCGTCGAGCCAGGCGAGGAAGCGCACCATGGCCACGCCGTCACGTCGGTGAGCGCTGCGGGCGCCCTCCTGCTCAGCCTCGGTCTTGATTGCCTTGGGTAGCGTGCAGGGATCGTCGCCGGAAACATGTTTGGTGCCACCGGCCTCCAAGACGCTCGCAAAGCGCATGGAGGCGGAGCCGGGATCGAGACGGACTTTGGAGCCCGCTTCCGCGAGTGCCTTCAGTGCATCGTCCAACTCTTCAGGCTTGCCGATCTCAGTAAAGGGCTTCAGGGCCGTGCGCATGGGCTCGCCAACCTTGGCCGGGTCGATGAAAAGCGTCGGGCGGCCTTTTGTGGGCACAACCGCGAAGGCGAGGGCGACGGGCGTATGCTTGATATCGCCGCCGCGAATATTAAACAGCCAGCAAATAGAATCCGGGCTGGTGAGGAGCACGGCATCATGATCATCCTCGACCAGAGCCATCTGCACTTGCATGATCTTCTCGCCGGCGCCCTTGCCGGAGGCCTCAATCGGCTGCGCAAAGATTTCAGCACATGGCGGGGTCGGGCGCTCATCGCCCCAGAGTTTATCGATCGGATTGTTCGGCACCGGCCGCAAGCGTAAGCCCGCCGCTTGCAGCGTCTTGGTGAGCCTGCCGATTTCGATAATCGTGTGGAGCTTCGGATCGTAGCCGACAGCATTGCCGCGTACGAGCGTCTCAGTAAGCCAAGCGGAGGGCTTTGCCTTCGGGACCTGAAGCACTTCGAAAATTTCTGTGTCGACTTGCTTGGGCGCTTGAAGGATATAGCGGCCGTCCACGAACAGCGCCGAGTCTTTGTCGGTGACAATGGCCATGCCCGCCGAGCCGGTGAACCCGGTGAGCCACGCGAGCCGTTCCTCCGAGGGAGGCAGAAACTCGTTCTGGTGCTGATCGCTATGAGGAACGAGGAAGCCTTTGAGCTGTTGCCGCTTCATCTCCCGTAACAATGCCTTGACCCGGTCGCCGCTTGCCGCCAGGGCGCTGGCCTCATCGAACACTTGGTACATGGCACGCTTTGTAAGCCGAAGCGTCGCTGCGGATCAATTGAACAAAGCGTTTCAGCGGCGAAGACCGAGCAACAAAGCCGCCCAACCATCGGATACGATTCGCTTTTCCAGAGCGAAGCCCAAGGCGCAGTAGCGCGCGGTGGTGGCGCTCGCCTGACCGGCTGTGATGCCCGAAAGGAGCACATATCCGCCCGGCACCACGCTTTGGGCCATGGCAGGCGCCAGCTCATACAGCGGAGCGGCCAGAATATTCGCCACGATCAAGTCGGGTTTGAGCCGGCGCAAGATTGCATGGCTGAGGCCATCGGCGGCCATAACATGGACCTGTTGGCCAAGGCCCGCCTTGCGCGCATTGTCCCTGGCGATCTGCACGGCCACCGGATCGTTGTCGGTTGCAACCACCGGGCGGTCGAAGACGAGGCTTGCAGCGATCGCAAGAATTCCGGTTCCGGTGCCGAGATCCAGCACAAGATCTGGCCGTCTATGCTTGGCAAGGTCATCAAGCGCTAAGAGGCACGCGCGCGTGGTCGGATGATGCGCAGTGCCGAAAGCTTGGTCGGCGTCGATCTCAACGGTGAACCGGTTGCGGACGACATGGTCCCGGTCATGGCTACCATGAATAAGAAAGCGCCCCGCGCGCACGGGCCCGCGTTGTCCTTGGCTGATCGTGACCCAGTCGGCGTCAGGCACCGCCTCGATGGAAAGCGCGGATACGGCCTCGCCATCCGCTGTCGCCTCGATCAGCGCCTGAAGACCAACTTCGTCCGGCGGCTCGCAATAGAGCGCGGTGATTTCGAACAGCGTCTCGTTCAATTCGAAAAAGCTGACCGACACAGGGGCCGGGGCACCTGCTTTGTCGAGGGCGCGCGCGATGCGGCCCGCTGCAGGGGCCGACGCCTCGATCCTCGCGCAATAGAGCGGAGCAGCGGGCTCAGCCATGGGTCAACTCCTCAAGCGCACAAACCGCATGCCAGAGTTCATCCACCGCGGCATCGGACACGCCGAGGCCCGCAAGATGCGCGCGCACATCGCGAAGATAGGCAAAGCTCGAGCCCGCAATGCCTTCGGCCGAAAGGATCATGCTTGCCCGATCTTCGAGCTTGAGGCCGTCTTCGATCAGGCGCGGGCCGTCATAAATGTAGGTCCGCGCGGTGACCGTTTCTTCGGGGAGCCCAACAGTGATGCTTGAGGCGGCGCACGTCTCTCGCCCCGAAAGATACGCCTCGATCTCTGGCTGGTGGATGCCGGGGAATTCGAAGGCGACGCCCTGACAGGTGCCGCCCGCGCCGGAGGCATGAGCCGTCAGGTTGAGGGTGAGACCGGGGCGCTGCTGCGTCCCCCAACGTTCGAGCGATTTCTTATTAAAGATGCGGGCATAGCTCGGGGCGTGCGCATGGACGCGCCGCACGCAGCCATAGCGCTTTTCCCAATCGTCCCACATCAGCGAGCCATAGCCGAACACCCACATAAGAAACCCATACTCGAACATCGCGTTTGGAAAGCAACGGAGGTGCCGTCACACCCGCTCGACAAAACTATCGACCACCTTTTTGCGGCCGGCCTTCTCGAAATCGACCGTCAGCTTGTTCCCATCGATTGAGAACACACGGCCATAGCCGAATTTCTGGTGAAAGATGCGCTCACCAATGGTGAGCCCTGAGCCCTCCACGGTGCTTGCGGCCACAAGCGTTCCTTCGATGGTGACAGGCTCGCGGCGTGCCGTGCTGCTTCCGCTTGGCCGGTTGCGCTGTGCGCGTTGCCATCCCGGCGTTTCATAAGAGCCTGAGGAGAACAGCTTGTCAGCGTTTTCAAACCGGCTCGGCCCGTAGCCGCGCATGCCGTTGTCCTCGGCCACCTCGACATGCTCATGGGGCAATTCGTCGATAAAGCGCGAGGGCACCGCCGTCTGCCACATCCCGTATGTGCGCCGGTTCTGGGCGAAGGTGATCTTGGCGTTTTTACGCGCGCGGGTCAGGCCTACATGAGCAAGCCGCCGTTCTTCTTCCAGCCCCGAGCGTCCCGCTTCATCGAGGCTGCGCTGATGCGGCAACAAGCCCTCGTCCCAGCCGGGCAGGAAGACGGTGTCGAACTCAAGACCTTTGGCGGAATGTAGCGTCATCAAATTGACGCGGTCGGTGCGTTCTTCCGTGGAGGCATCCATCACCAGCGACACATGCTCCATGAAGCCGGCGAGCGTATCGAACTCTTCCATAAAGCGGATCAGCTCTTTCAGGTTCTCCAGGCGGCCCTCGGCTTGCTGGGAGCGATCGGCCTGCCACATGCCCGTGTAGCCGGATTCATCGAGAATCAATTCCGCCAGTTCCGTATGGCGCATCGTGTCCACTAAGGACCGCCAGCGGTCGAACGCAGCAAGAAGACCGGACAGCGCCCTGCGCGGCTTCGGCTTCAGTTCCTCCGTCTCGACAATGAGCCTGGCTGCTTGCGTCAACGGGATCTCATTGGCGCGCGCGAGCTGGTGTAAGGCCTTCAACGTTGCATCGCCAAGCCCCCGCCGTGGCACGTTGACGATGCGCTCGAATTTCAGATCGTTCGATGGGTTCAGCGTGACGTCGAGATAGGCGATGGCGTCGCGGATTTCCTGCCGCTCATAGAAGCGCGGGCCGCCGACCACGCGATAGTCGAGGCCGAGCGTGATGAACCGGTCTTCGAAGGCGCGCATCTGGAACGATGCGCGGACGAGTATGGCGATTTCGTTGAGCGTATGATCTTTACGTTGAAGCTGTTCGATGTCCTCGCCGATCAGACGGGCTTCCTCCTCGTCGTCCCAGCATCCAGCGACCACGACCCTCTCGCCGTCATCGCCATCGGTATGCAGCGTCTTGCCGAGCCGGCCTTGGTTATGTGCGATCAGGCCAGAAGCAGCCCCGAGAATGTGCGCGGTCGAACGGTAGTTGCGTTCGAGCCGGATGACCTTGGCTCCAGGGAAGTCTGACTCAAACCGCAGGATGTTATCCACTTCGGCGCCGCGCCAGCCATAGATTGACTGGTCGTCGTCCCCCACGCAGCAAATGTTCTGGGTGCCATTCTCAGCGCTCTGCGCAAGCAGCCGCAGCCACAGATACTGCGCGACATTGGTATCCTGGTATTCGTCCACCAGCATGTAGCGAAAGCGCTGTTGGTACTTCTCCAGCACGTCCGGATGGTCTTGGAAGAGGCGTAGGTTCTCCATCAGAAGATCGCCGAAATCGGCGGCATTCAAATCCTTCAGCCGCCGCTGATAGGCGGTGTACAGATCTCGGCCCTTGCCGTTGGCGAAACCGTAGCTCTCGCCGTCGGGAACCCGCGCCGGCCTCAAGCCCCGGTTCTTCCAGCCATCGATCATGCTGGCGAGCACGCGGGCCGGCCAGCGCTTCTCGTCGATATTATCCGCCGTCAGCAATTGTTTGATCAGCCGGATTTGGTCGTCCGTATCGAGCACCGTGAAGGATGACTTGAGGTCAACCAATTCTGCGTGCCGGCGCAGGATCTTCACCCCGATAGCGTGAAATGTTCCAAGCCAGGGCATGCCCTCGACAACGCCGCCGATCAGATCGCTCACACGTTGTTTCATCTCACGCGCGGCCTTGTTGGTGAAGGTCACGGCAAGGATTTGGCCTGGATGTGCGCGGCCAAGACGAAGCAGGTGTGCGATGCGCGTGGTTAAGACCCGCGTCTTGCCAGTACCAGCGCCCGCAAGGACCAACAAAGGTCCGTCGAGACTTTCGACCGCGTCCTGCTGCTCTGCGTTGAGCGTCTCCAGATAGCTCGCCGCGTTTCGCCGCATGGCCTGCTGCGAAATAGGCAGCCGCTCCGGCTTCGCGGTCTGGGTCGAATCCTCAGACACGTCTTCCAGGGGGATGGCCGCCTCTGGGGCGTTTGGGCGAATCTTGACCATGCAGTGGGACTATAACACTGCCGGGGTCAGCGAAAGGCGGCGCGAAGCTCTGTCCACTGCGCCGCTTTCATCCGCAAATGGGTGCGCTGCTTTGGCCAAGCGGAGGTCTATGAAGAAGATTCTCTCTAGCGTTGTAGTTGTCATCCGCGATGAGAAAGACTTAGAAGGCAAAGCTCAATGCGAAGACGACGAGGTCTGGCCATCGTGCTGGTTGTACACGTCGTCTGTGCCAATGGTGGGAGGCAGGTTTCGGCGGACGGCGGCAGCGACACGGAAAAGGCGGCGGCGGCCGATTCGCATGACGAGTCTCCTCGATCGTTGCCACTGATTTGCGTGTGATTTGCTACACTTGCTAAAATGTTGCGCTGCAAGACTTGCAGGTTGCCATAGGCGATGGCAAATGAGGGCAGCCGCTTGCAAACCTTAATTGGGAGGTCGGAATGCTTCGTTTTTGGAAGGCAGGCTTCGTGTTGCTTGGCTTTGCCGTTCTGCTTCTTGGTGGGGTTCAAAGGGCCAATGCTGGCTGCGAACTCGTGAAGGCAACCAATAGCGCTGAATCAAAGGCAGCGGCGGCAAAGGCCGCCTATGCGACTGCCGTTCAGACGGCTAACCAGATCAAGCGTCGCAGGGGATGGAGCTATGTTAACTTGCGCCCGCGGAAGGTAAAGCCCGATCCGTTTTGGAAGTCCGTGCGCCCCGTCGTGACGCCGGACATGCTGCTCAAGCCTGACGTGGTGACCTCAAAGACCTATTCCCAGTGCTGGAAGGGCGTGGTCGTACCGTATGTCTGCACCGCAGGTGCCATGGCCTGTGGCAGGTAAATTGGCCTGCTTCGGTAGATTGGCCTGTGGCGAGGCGCACCGCCGCCGCTTCATCATTGTGCCATGATCGCCGACTCTCCTGAGCGCAGGCTCAAGGGAGAGCTGGTGATGTGTGAGCGCGCGGACGTTGGCCCTTTTCATCGCCGGGTTTGCCCTCTTATCTGCAGGGGGAACATCCTCTGAGGCTTGGCGAAAGGGACTGGCGCGATGCCATGTTCGGCATTTCCGAAATATACGCGCGGTGAACGGATCGCCGACGGTGCCCTTCATGTTGTCGGCATCGTTGCCAGTGTCGTTGCGTTCGTCGTCCTGATCAGGCTCGCAATGAATGGTGAAACCGCGCTCATGGAGGCGGGTTTCACCATTTACGGCATTGCGCTCGTCGCAACGTTCTGCTGCTCGGCCAGCTACCATTTCGTGACGCGCCCGAGGGCCAAGGAGATTTTGCGTCGTTTCGACCACGCGGCGATCTTTCTCATGATTGCCGGCACCTACACCCCGTTTGTCCTGTTCCAGTTGAACAATGCTTGGGGCTACTCGCTCCTTGCCGTAGTTTGGGCCATTGCCATTTTTGGCATCGCGATCAAGCTGATTGCCCCAGAATCCCTCAATCGCGTATCGACCGCGCTGTATCTCGTGCAAGGCTGGGCCGTGGTCTTGGCTTGGGAGCCGCTGCGAGCGGCCTCGCCGGCCAGCGTCCTGATACTGCTGGTCGTAGGTGGCGTGCTCTATACGGTCGGGGTGGTGTTCCATCTCTGGAACCGGCTGCCCTATCAAAATGCGATTTGGCATGCCTTTGTGCTGGTGGCGGCCGCATGCCATTACGCCGCCGTCGTCGACATGGTGCAGTTGGCCTAAACGCTTGCAAATCCCCGCTGAATTTCTTCATGAATTGACGCTAAGCTGGGCCCCATGACTCTTGTAGCAGAGACGGGCGTGCGCCCCGACCAGGACAAAGACGCGCTTTTTGCGCGGCTTTCCGCGCGTTTCGGCGGTCGTTTCTCCCGGAGCGAGGCTCTGCGCGAGCAGCATGCCAACACGCTGACATGGCTGAGAGTCCAGCCGCCCGATGCCGTTCTTTTTGCAGAGACGACCGAGGAGGTGGCAGAAACCCTTTCAGCCTGCGCGGCGGCTCGCGTCCCTGTCATTCCTTTCGGGGCGGGCAGTTCTCTCGAGGGCCATCTCAATGCGCCCTATGGGGGGCTTTCCCTCGATCTATCGCGCATGAACGCGGTCCTGGCCGTGCGTGAAAACGATCTTGATTGTGCCGTGCAGACGGGGGTCACACGAAAGCAGCTCAATGCGTATTTGCGCGATAAGGGGCTCTTCTTCCCAGTGGATCCCGGCGCCGATGCGAGCCTTGGCGGCATGGCAGCGACGCGTGCCTCTGGCACAAATGCCGTGCGCTATGGCACGATGCGCGATGCGGTTCTTGGGCTGACAGCCGTACTTGCCGACGGGCGGATCATTACGACCGGCGGACGGGCCCGAAAATCCTCGGCGGGCTACGACCTCACCCGCCTTCTTGTTGGCTCGGAAGGCACGCTGGGCGTCATCACGGAATTGACGCTGAAGCTTTATGGGATACCCGAAACGATCTTGGCTGGTGTTTGTCCATTCGAAACGCTGGACGGCGCGTGCAATGCGACCATCGCGGCACTTCAGATGGGCTTGCCCCTGGCTCGCATAGAGTTGCTGGACGAGGTCCAGGTGCGGGGCTGCAACGCCTATTCGCACCTCACGCTTCCCGAAACGCCGACCTTGTTCGTGGAGTTCCACGGCAGCGCTGCGAGCGCGACCGAGCAGGTCGAGACCTTTGCCGCGATCGCGGGCGCCGAAGGCGGTGGCGCGCTCGATTGGGCCGCCGGCCAAGAGGATCGCAACCGCTTATGGCAGGCCCGGCACGACGCCTATTGGGCCGCGCGTGGACTGCGGCCAGGCGCGGATCTCATTGCGACCGATGTGTGCGTTCCCATTTCAGCACTCGCCAGTTGTGTCGCAGAGACGAAAAAGGACATTGAGAGACTTGGGCTTCTGGCACCTATCGTGGGCCATGTGGGGGACGGCAATTTCCACGTCATGCCGCTCATCGATACAAGCTGCGGTGATGAGCAGGCCAAGATTCGCGAGTTCTTGGATCGTCTCGTAGAAAGGGCGCTGCGCTTCGAGGGGACCTGTACTGGCGAGCATGGGGTCGGCCAGGGAAAGATTGGGTATTTGCGCGAAGAACACGGTGAAGGGGTCGAGGTCATGATTGCCATAAAAAAGGCACTCGATCCGTTAAGTATCCTCAACCCAGGTAAGATTTTTGCTGCTGATATTTCAAGTGTTTGCGGTCATACCGCAAGTGAGTTGCGGTAGAGTAGAGGAGCGGCGCGCGCGGCAATTGGCTCATTGCCTTGTCAGAGGTAGTAGCCTTTCATCTTCCGCGGTGACCATGCGCCAGCGTCCAAGCCTTAGGCAGATAGATCAGTGAACTCGCTTCTGCTTACACTGACGGCGTTGTTTATCTTGGTGTTGAGCGCACTCTTCGCAGCGCCGCTCTTCATCGATTGGAACGACTATCGTCCTCAATTCGAGGCGCAGGCGAGCAAATTGCTCGGCCGCCAAGTCAAAGTGGACGGCAAAGTCCATCTGATCGTGCTTCCGGCCCCGCAGCTGAAATTCGACCACATCAAGGTCGCGAACGAGGACGGGGACCTCAAGACGCCGTTTCTTGAGGCCAAGTCGCTTGAGGCCAAGCTGGACGTGGGAACGCTGCTGACCGGCAAGGTCGAGGCGCACGAACTCACGGTGATCGACCCCACCTTGCGACTGAAGCTGAACAAAGACGGGAGCGGGAACTGGGGCGATATTGGGCAGGGCCAAGCCGGCGTGCCGTTCGTACCCAAGGATGTCCTGCTGGACTCGGTTCATGTGAGCGGCGGTACGGTGGAGATCGTCAAAGACGGCGTGCCAACCTTCGTCTTTCGGAATGTCGATGGCGAGGCGAGCGGGGCGTCCCTTGCGGGCCCCTATAAGGTCACGGCCACTTACGACTTCGAAGACCGCCAACAGACGCTTCGCTTCTCGACCGGCGTGATGGATGAGGACGGGCGGTTCCGGATGAAGGCCGCGCTGCGCGATCCTGACCGGTCCGCCACGTACCAGCTCGATGGTTTCGTCTCAGGTCTCCGTGGCACCCCGTCCTATGGCGGCAAGATGCTGATGAGGATCACAACGCAAGAAGCGCAGAGCCCGAATGCATCGGCGCAAAGTGCGGCTGCCCTGAAGGAAGCGGAACAGATCGCAAGCGGAGGCGAGGTCGTTGCACCACGCGGGCTTCGCGAAACAGCCTCGTTCGTCGAGCTAAAAGGACCTCTCAAGGTGTCGGCGGAGGGCGCCGAACTCTCCGCATTCGATTTGACTCTTCATGCATCGGGACGCCCGCAGATCCTGAAGGGGAACTTGAACCTCGACTTTCGGCCTCCCTTCAGGGCTGAAGGAAAGCTCGCAGCACGCTGGGTCGATCTCGACGCTTTGTTCGGAGCAGCGCCGAGTGATGAGCGACCCGCACCGGCCGCCGTGATTGTGATGTTCGCCGATTGGGTTCTGGATGAAGCAAAGAAGATCGGAGAGGGGTCTCTTGCCCTCGACATCGAACAGGCTGGGTTGGGGGGCGATCTAGCAGGGGCTCTCGATGTTCGGCTCACGAGTGATGGCGGCGGCGTTACGATCGAGCAGTTGAAGGCGACATTGCCTGGCAAGAACCGCATCTCGGCATCAGGCCGCTTGCGGCGAGGCCAG
>Ga0316192_10000243_pt1 | contig 38134 bp, 31 predicted proteins | sample MerIslwburrow_MG_FD_204931 | JGI IMG/M metagenome (GOLD analysis project Ga0316192, IMG submission 204931) | Coastal sediment microbial communities from Maine, United States - Merrow Island worm burrow | ecosystem: Environmental > Aquatic > Marine > Coastal > Sediment | place: USA: Maine...
TTATCCCAACACCTATGACGATTTTGTTGTTCTCCCTCAGTTTGCTCACCAGGGCAGAAAAGTCTGAGTCGCCGCTGATAATGACGAAGGTGTCCACATGGGACTTGGTGTAACAGAGATCCAGCGCGTCCACCACCATGCGGATATCGGCCGAGTTCTTGCCCGACTGGCGCACATGGGGGATCTCAATCATTTCAAAGGAGGCCTCATGCATAGCGACCTTGAACTCCTTGTAGCGGTCCCAGTCGCAATAGGCCTTCTTGACCACGATATTGCCTTTGAGCAGCAATCGCTCCAGCACCTTCTGGATATCGAAGGCAGCGTATTTTGCATCCCGTACGCCTAGGGCGACGTTTTCAAAATCGCAGTACAGGGCCATGCTCTGGGTGTTGGGTTTTGTGCTCATACTGCCCCCGTCAGGTGATGAGGTGAGTGGCTGCATGCATCACGTACTTTATTGTGCGAATGCCGCCTGATCTTATGCGTACACTCCTAATTCAAGATTAGCTCATCGAGCTTCTCCTGCATGTAGTACTCCATCAATATTAAGATTGGTGGAGTACTAGGCATGTGACGGCAACTTAGCCTAGATTAGTACTGGCCAGACTACATTGCTGCGGGATTGTGTGCTATGTGATGAATGTGTAGTTCTGGTATCAGATTGTGGCTGCCGATTACGCTGAAACACAATTGTCCGCAAAGTATTTAGCTGGCATTAATACAATGAGAAGGAGTACCCAATTTTCAGGGTGATCTTTGTGTATATATACCTAAACCTCTGTTTGTTAGGCTATTTACAGAGCATCATCCACCTCTATGCCTAAATAGCGAACTGTGCTTTCAAGCTTTGTGTGACCAAGTAGCAATTGGGTAGCCCGAAGGTTATGAGTTTTACGATAAATCAATGATACTTTGGTGCGACGTATGGAGTGCGTTCCATAATTCGCAGGATCTAGCCCTATCTTAGATACCCATGATTCAACTATCCTGGCGTATTGGCGGGTAGAAATATGAGGTGAACACTTGAACCGGCTTTTGAATAGATAGTCCTCATATTTAAGGTTTTGATAATCCATAAGGTTGATGATGGCCTGTCTAGTTTGCTCTGTTATTTCAAATTGAACAGGCTGTTGCGTTTCATTTGCACTGAAAACTGACCGACGAGTAATTCTCTGCTTACTGATAAGTAGGGGATATAAAGAGTGATAGGCGTGGCATTATTAAGCGCAATTTAATGCAAGTATCATCATGCCCCGATGCCGGAGATGGAAATCAATCCTGATCAAGCAGCCTGTGATGAGTGATGCCAACAAATTTTTTGTTACACTTAGTCCAATCAATATGGTGGCAGAAAATTGTTAGGAGTTGCTATGAGTCTTAAGTGGACTGATTCGCTGGATCTTGCTATTGCACTGGATGAGGCTCATCCTGATGTAGATCCCAATCATCTTAATTTTGTTGATCTTAGAAATATGATTATGGCGCTGGATGAATTTGATGATGATCCTGCGCATTGTGGCGAACGTATTTTAGAAGGTGTCACCCTGGCTTGGATTGATGAGAAAGATTAAAGTCGGCATCTAAAAACAATCTGCCTATTAGGCGTTGAGTGCATGAATGGTGAGATACCTGTGTGCTCTGCGCCTTTTCTGTTTCGAGCCTAAAATAGATTGGATTAATCTGTAACTGGGAGAGATCGCCAGCAATGGGTCGTTACCGTCCACCTCAACCCCGTTCTTCGCTGTACATTACCGCAGAAGGCTATGAGTGCCTAAGAGCCGAGTCAAAGGCCCTTTGGGTGCGGCGTGCTGAGGTGACTAAGGCGCTGGCTGCAGCGGCAGCGGAGGGTGATCGTTCAGAGAATGCAGAGTACATCTATCGAAAGAAGGAGCTGGGTGGGATTGACCGACGCATTCGCTACCTACAAAAAAGATTGCCTGATCTGAAGGTTGTCTCTGAACCACCGAGTGACCCATCCCGCATCTTCTTTGGTGCCTGGGTTAAATTGGAGGATGAGGCGGGTGAAGAGGTGGTCTACCGCATTGTTGGGCCTGATGAGTTTGATATGGAAAAAGGCTTTATCAGTATGGACTCCCCCATGGCTAAAGCATTGATAAAGAAAGGTGTTGATGATGAGGTAGAGGTACCAATACCGGCAGGGAAGGCGGTTTATTATGTGTTGGATGTGAGCTATCAATCTGATTTGCACCCCTGCTGATGCTTTGAAACAATGCGCCAACTCTAAATTTTGATGAATAATGAGAAATTACTATGTCCTTGATTAAACCCTTTGCTGGCCTGCGCCCAATCCGTGAACGTGCTGAAGATGTTATGGCTCCACCCTATGATGTGCTGAGTCGGGAAGAGGCAAAACAGAAGGTAATAGGTCATCCCTGGAGCTTCCTGCATGTCTCGCGGCCTGAGATTGATCTGCCAGATGAGGTGGATCAATATGCCCCTGAGGTCTATACCAAAGCAGCAGAGATGCTAGGCTCTTTGCGTAGTGACGGTATCCTTACTTCAGACCCATGGCCTCTCTATTATGTCTATCGCATCTGGGTAGATACTCATGTCCAGACTGGATTGATGGCAGTTGCTTCGGTTGAGGCATACGACTCCGGTCGTATTAAGCGGCATGAACTCACCCGTCCCGAAAAAGAGGATGATCGAGTGCGCCAGATTGATGCCCTGAATGCTCAGACTGGGCCAGTGCTTCTGACCTACAAGGCTGATGCGGCACTGGACAGAATATTAGCCACGCTGGCAGAGGCACCACCCGATGTAAATACTATTGCTGAAGGCAATGTTATGCATCAACTCTGGCTGGTCACAGACCGTGATACGTGCGACACCATTACCCGCACCGTTGATGCAATGCCTTCACTCTACGTGGCAGATGGCCATCACCGTTCTGCCGCGGCCTCCAGAGTGGCAGCTCAGCGCAAAGCAGCTAATCCTAATCACACTGGAGACGAGTCTTATAATTATTTCCTGAGTGTGATGTTTGCCGATTGTGATATGCATATCTTTGATTACAATCGCGTGGTGAAGGATCTCAATGGCCTGAGCCAGCAGGAATTTCTTGATAAGCTTGAAGAATCTTTCCAGGTAACCCCTAGTCCCCATCCATACCGGCCAGCTTGTAGTGGCGAGTTTGGTATGTACTTAAAGGGGCGCTGGTATCGTCTGGCGCTTCATTCAAATCGTATGGCTACAAGTGACCCAGTAGCAAAGCTGGACTCCAGTCTGCTGACTGATAATCTGCTTGATCCCATTTTAGGTATCAAAGACCTACGCCGGGATACGCGCATTGACTTTGTTGGTGGAATTCGTGGCCGGGCAGGTCTGGAAGGGCCTGTGGATAGCGGTGAGATGGCGGTAGCGTTTGCAGTGTTTCCAGTCACTATGGATGATCTGATGGCGGTAGCTGATGCCAATGAAATTATGCCACCCAAATCTACCTGGTTTGAGCCAAAGCTGGCCGATGGATTGGTGAGTCATTTGCTAGACTAAATAGTTCTGGTTAAGCCACCATCAGTCTATGAGCTAAAGCAACGTAGCCATGGTTAGCATTGTATCCAATCTTCCTATAGATCAGCAGTTGGATGAGCAGGCGATAGATGCCTGGGTTCACTCCATTGCCCAGCGGTTTGATCAACATGAGCGTAATTTATTACGGGATGCCTGTGAGTTGGCATTTCACATTCACCAGGGAGAAGAGCAAGAGTTTGGTGAGTGTACGGTGCGCCATCTACTATCAGTGGCTGATATTCTTGCTGGACTTGGAATGGATTACGAAACGCTGGCTGCAGCACTGCTACATGATTCACTGAATTCTGAAGCGGTTGATGTAGAGCTGTTGCGTGAGCGCTTTAGCAAAGGCGTGGCTGGAATGGTGGAAGATATGGCCCGCATTGGGCTTGTCGCTGGTATTCAACGGAATGTGCCCCAAGGAACAGACAGCCAACATGCAGAGAACTTGCGGCGCATGCTGTTAAGTATTGCAGATGATGTGCGCGTGGTGTTGATAGTCTTGGCAGAGTGCCTGCATGGGCTGCGCACAGTAAAGGATTTTCCAGATGATGTGCGGCGCCGGGTTGCCCTTGAGGCGCGGGAAATCTATGCGCCATTAGCCAATCGCCTGGGCGTTTGGCAGGTTAAATGGGAGCTGGAAGATCTTGCGTTGCGTTACCTGGAGCCAGAAGCTTATCAAGAGGTGGCTGGCAAGCTGGATGGCCGCCGGGGTGAGCGAGAGCGTTTTATCTCTGATGTTATCAAGATGTTGGAGGCGAAGTTTCGTGAAGATGAGATCAAGGCTGAAATCACGGGGCGCCCAAAGCATATCAATAGCATTTGGCGCAAAATGCAGCGTAAAGCGGTTGATTTTGATCAGATATTTGACCTCCGAGCAGTGCGTGTGCTGGTCGACACGGTAGCTGACTGTTATGCTGTGCTGGGCATTGTCCATGGTTTTTGGCGGCACATCCCTGGTGAGTTTGACGACTATATCGCAACGCCTAAGGCGAATATGTATCAGTCATTGCATACCGCAGTGGTAGGGCCGGGCGGAAAGACCATGGAAGTGCAGATTCGCACGCATGAGATGCATCAACATTCAGAATTGGGCGTGGCCGCACATTGGGCCTACAAGGAAGGCAAGAAGCACGATACTGAATTTGAACGGCGCATTATCATGATGCGCAATTGGCTTGAACTGAAAGAGGAAGAGAGCGGGGCCGAGGACTTTTTTGACCGCTTTAAATCTGAATTCGAGCCTGTGCAGGCTTATGTTCTGACGCCTCAAGGAAAGGTGATTGAATTGCCAAAGGGCGCAACCCCCGTAGATTTTGCTTATGCAATTCACTCAGATGTAGGACATCGTTGCCGTGGAGCCAAGGTTGATGGCCGCATTGTGCCACTGACTTCTCCATTAGAAAGTGGCCATACTGTAGAGATAATCACTGTGCGTGAAGGTGGCCCCAGTCGGGACTGGCTGAGTCCTCATCATGGCTATATCAAAACGGCACGCGCCCGCAACCGGGTAAGGCAGTGGTTTCGGCATCAGGATTTTGAACAGCACATACAGATGGGGCGTTCCAGCTTGGAGCGTGAATTTAACCGGCTGGGCGTAAAAAACCCTAATCTCGATAAGCTTGCAACAACATTTAATTTGCAAAAGGCAGAGGATCTTCTGGCGGCAGTTGGGCGAGGTGATATCTCCCCTATACAGGTTGCCGGTGCGACAGGAGAGCGTAAACAAGCGCTGCCCAGCAAAAAGAAGGCATCAGGCGCCAAATACAAAGATAAGCCAAGAAGTGAGATTGTTGTTGACGGTGTTGATGATTTAATGACCAATATTGCACGTTGCTGCAAGCCTGTACCTTATGATCCTATTATTGGCTATATTACTCAGGGAAGAGGGGTGACGGTACATCGAAAAGACTGCGCAATGGTGGGCCGTTTTGAAACAGTGCAACAAAACCGGCTCATTGATGTAGCTTGGAGTGACCAGCAAATCAGTTCAACCTATCCGGTTGATGTGCAGGTTAATGCGCAGGATCGTAAAGGGTTGCTGGGTGATATATCGGCTGTTTTTACCAATGAAAAACTGGATATTATCGGGGTTGTTTGCCGCTCTAACCGTAAAACTGATACGGCTAGTATGCAATTTACAGTGGAGATATCTGATATCTCACAACTCAGTCGAGTGCTAAATCAAGTTGCCCAAATGCCAGAGGTGTATGAAGTGCACCGAAAAGTGTAACTCAGATAGTATTTTTGTTCTTTCCAAAAAGGGTTGAAAAAGCAAATTTGCCAAGCTTTTCACTCTTTTGTTTTGCCATTATTTATAGTCTTGTATCAGAGGCTGGCAATTGCTTGTACCCTTCCCCACAGGTAGAATGCGTCAGGTTTTGTCAATAGAAAACACGTTAGCGCTTTCGCATGGTCTATTATGACTTCGTAGAGCAAAACCGGGGTTTTCAGATCTTACATGCCGCCTTTGGGCGCATATTTTTTTACATTTCAAATTTGGAGTATTTATTTAATGGCTATTGAGCGCACTCTCTCTATTATCAAACCTGATGCTGTTGCAAAAAATGTGATTGGTCAGATCTACACCCGCTTTGAAGAGGCTGGTCTAAAAATCATTGCAGCCCGCATGATGCATCTGTCGCGTGAAAAAGCCGAAGGTTTTTATGCTGTGCATAAGGAACGTCCTTTTTTCAATGATCTGGTTGAATTCATGATTTCAGGCCCAGTCATTGTGCAAGCTCTGGAAGGCGAAAATGCCATTGCGGTACACCGTGAAATTATGGGTGCAACCAATCCAGCAGAAGCTGCACCAGGCACCATCCGCGCAGACTTTGCCAGCTCAATTGATGAGAATGCCGTGCATGGTTCAGATGCACCTGAAACAGCAGCTGTTGAAATCGCTTACTATTTTTCAGAGGAAGACCTCTGTGCTCGCACACGTTAATAGCTAGTGACTCAGCCAGATCGTATAAATCTGCTAAATCTGGAACGCCAGGCCATGGAGGCCTGGTTTCAGGATCTGGGTGAGAAACCATTTCATGCGCGTCAGGTGTTGAAATGGATTCATCAGCATCAAGTTACAGATTTTGATGCGATGACCAATCTGAGTAAAAATCTGCGCGCCAGACTGAAGGAACAAGCTGAGGTGCGGGTGCCTGCCATTACCTGTAGTCAATGCTCTAAAGATGGCACACGAAAGTGGTTGCTGGAACTGCATTGCGGTAATCGCATTGAAACGGTGTACATTCCTGAACCAGAGCGGGGCACGCTCTGTGTCTCATCTCAGGTCGGTTGCTCTTTGGCCTGCACCTTTTGTTCTACCGCCCAGCAGGGTTTTAATCGCAACCTGAGTGTGGCTGAGATTATTGGTCAGCTGTGGGTGGCAACAAAAGAGCTGCCAGATGATCAACCCATTACCAATATTGTATTAATGGGCATGGGTGAGCCACTTACCAATTTTGATAATGTGGTGGCTGCTACAAATATTATGCTGGATGATCTGGCCTATAGCCGATCCAAATATCGGGTAACCATTAGCACGGCCGGTATCGTTCCGGCGATAGACCGGTTGCGAGAGGTCTCCGATGTGAGCTTGGCTGTCTCCCTGCATGCCGCTACAGATGAGCTGCGGGATACCTTGATGCCGGTAAATAAAAAGTATCCAATTGCTGAATTGCTCGCAGCCTGTAAGCGTTATGTGGCCGGTGAAAAACGTCGGCGGGTCACCTTTGAATATGTCATGCTGGATGGCGTGAATGATAGTGATCAGCAAGCGAAACAATTGGCTAAATTGATGCAGGGTGTTCCAGCAAAGATTAACCTAATCCCCTTTAATCCTTTCCCAGGTTCTGACTATCGTCGTTCATCACAGCAGCGGATTGATGCCTTTCGTGCAATACTGTCAGCTTCTGGCCTGACAACGGTAACCCGCAAAACTCGTGGTGAGGATATTGATGCAGCATGTGGTCAATTGGTTGGGCGAGTTCAGGATCGAAGTCGTCGTCAAGAAAAACAAAAGATAACTCAAACTGCCGGAGGAAAACGGTGAAAAAAATAGCCACAACCATTGCTGTTCTTTTTACATGCCTGGCTGTCTTGGGTTGTGCACCCAATGGCACACGCACAGATGAGGAGATGGGCGGGCTAGGCCAGGATCAAAAGGGTCCAAGTGCGGCTGATGTCTATGTGAAAATGTCGATCGCCTATCTACAGCAAGGCAAGGTTGATATTGCGCTAACTAAAATTAAGCGTGGACTGGCGCTAGATCCAACCAGTGCAGATGCCAATAATATTATCGCTTTGATCTATGAGCGTTTGGGCGAAACTAAATTGGCTGAACAGCACTACAAAAAAGCACTGGATCATAATTCAAATGACCCCTATATCCTCAATGCCTACGGCAGTTTTCTTTGTACGCAGGAAAAGTACCAAGAAGCCAATTTGCATTTTAAGGCTGCATTGAGAAACGCGCTTTACCCTACACCGGAAGTGGCACTGACCAATGCGGGCATCTGCTCCACTCGGCAGGGTAATTTTGATCAGGCAGAAACCTATTTCCGCCAGGCCTTGAGAGCTAATCCTAAATTTCCAACTGCACTGCAGCGTATGGCGGCCATTAGCTTTGAAAACAAGAATTACCTTTCTGCTCGAGGATACCTACAGCGTTATCTTGAAGTGGGACAGCATTCTGCTGAGACGCTTTGGCTGGGTATTCGTATTGAACGTGAACTGGGAGATCTGGATACATTGGCCAGCTATGAATTATTATTGCGTGCTAAGTTTCCCGATTCTGAAGAGATGCGCATTTTTGAGAGGTCAAAGTAAAGATGAGCGCTACGCCAACAAATGAAGAAGAGGTTGAAATACCCTCTGAAGAGGGAGTAGGGCAACATCTACGCCAGGTACGGGAGGCGCTTGATTTGAGCCGTGGTGAAGTTGCTGCCGGGCTCTATCTTAAGGAATCTATTGTTATAGCCTTGGAGGATGATGATCGGGATGCGCTGCCAAGCCCGGTTTTTGTTCAAGGCTATATACGTAAGTATGCTCGTTTGTTAAATATTCCTGAAGAGCCGCTGCTGGAGGAATACAGCCAGCAGATCGCCCCTCATAAGCGGAATAAAAAACGTGAAGGTCCACTTGCAGGCTCGCCAATAAAACCAGAGATAAGCAGCAAACACGCCATTGTGCGTTTGATAACCTGGGCAATTGTTCTTGGTTTGCTGGCGCTGCTGTTTATATGGTGGCAGGGAGATATGAAGTGGCTTATGGGGCAATCAGAACAACAATCGACGGTAAGTCAGGATAACAAGCCTGAGTACTCTTTTGCTCCAGAAGTAGCAAAACCTGATGCAGCTTCTTTTAGTGAAGAGGAAGAAGAGGCAACAGATAAACCGGATCTTTCATCAGAATCAACCGCACTTGCGCAAGCCACAACGCCAGAGTCTGAGGTTCAGCCTGAGCCAGTTGCTGTAGATGATCGGCAAATGGAGCGTATTCAGGATGAGGCTGCTGCCGGTAATTTGCCAATTGAAGTGACTGAAAACGAACCAACAAACGATGAGACTCCCCTGGTTTCTGAAACTGTAGAGGCAGCATCAGAAACAGAGGAAACTGCTACAGATGAAGGTGCTACAGCTCAAGAGCTGAACGTGCCGCCTGAAGGGATAAGTGAAACTTCCAGTGCTACTGATGCTGGACAGGTATCACCCCCCACCCCCGTTGATTATGCCAACAGCATAGTGATTGAGTTCTCTGAGGCGTGCTGGACAGAGATTCGCGGGGCCAATGATAGCTATAAATTGCTTGGAAATATGCAGGAAGGCGAGCGCCGTGTGTTAGGCGGAGAGCCGCCCTATACCTTCCTGTTGGGCAATAGCCAAGCGGTTACTTTGACGATTAAAGGCGAGAGATTTGATATTGCGGCACACTCCAAAGCTAATATTGCGCGTTTCACCCTTCAAGCAGAAGATATTCCAACCCTCTAATTTTTGAGCGGTTTCTTTTTTCTATTTGGATTTTTATTTTATGGCAAAAAATGTTCAGGCCATCCGTGGAATGCATGATATTCTGCCAAGCCAGACGCCACTGTGGCAGCTGTTGGAAGATCGGGTGCGCAATGTACTTGAGCGCTACGGCTACAGCGAAATTCGCATGCCGCTGGTGGAGCAGACGGAGCTGTTCAAGCGCTCAATTGGTGAGGTTACCGATATTGTTGAGAAGGAGATGTATACCTTCGATGATCGTAATGGTGATAGCCTGACATTGCGGCCTGAAGGAACTGCGGGTTGTGTTCGTGCCGGTATTGAAAATGGGTTGCTCCATAATCAGGTGCAACGCTTATGGTATCAGGGCCCCATGTTTCGTCACGAGCGGCCACAAAAAGGGCGCTATCGCCAGTTTCAACAGATTGGTGTTGAGACCTTTGGTATGGCTGGCCCGGACATTGATCTGGAACTAATCCTGATTACCCATCGGATTTGGCAGGCGTTAGGGCTGAGTGATGGTTTAGAATTGCAGATCAACAGCCTTGGAACCTCAGAAGAACGCTTGGCCTATCGTGAGCTTTTGGTTGAATATCTCTCCTCCAATCAGGATCAGTTGGATGAGGACAGTCGCCGTCGTCTGGGTGGCAATCCACTGCGTATCCTTGATTCCAAGAATCCTGATATGCGTGAGCTGATCGCCGGTGCACCAGCCCTGATGGATCACTTGGGCGATGAATCACGAGCCCATTTTGATGCAATATGCACAGGGCTTGATACAGCAGGCGTAGCCTATGTGATTAATCCTCGCTTGGTAAGAGGATTGGATTATTATGCACGTACAGTATTTGAATGGGTGACAGACCGCTTGGGCGCGCAAGGCACAGTCTGTGCCGGTGGTCGTTACGACGGGCTGGTGGAACAACTTGGCGGCCGAGCAACGACAGCTGTAGGCTTTGCCATGGGTGTTGAACGATTGGTCGCACTGTTGGAAGAGGCCGGTGTCGAACCTGATGAACAGGTTGATGCCTATCTGGTTTTGATGGGAGATGAACCACAAAGCCGGGGGTTGCTGCTGGCAGAGCAATTGCGTGATCAACTGCCCAAGTTACGCCTGTTAACCCACTGTGGTGGTGGCGGATTTAAGAGTCAGTTCAAAAAGGCAGATAGAAGCGGTGCGCGTTATGCCTTGGTATTAGGTGAGGATGAACTGGCCAAAGGTGTTGTAAGCATAAAAGATCTGCGTGAGCAGACTGAACAGCAAGAGATAGCGCTGGATCAGTTGGCTGAATTTTTTAAAAAAAGTTAAAGAGAATAGGATATGAGTGCGTATCAGTCAGATGAAGAACAGGTAGAAGCCCTAAAAAAATGGTGGCAGGAAAATGGTAAAGCGGCCATCGCTGGCGTTGTTCTTGGTGTAGGTGGCATCTTTGGCTGGCAAGCCTGGACGCAACATCAAACAACTATTGCAGAGCAAACCTCTGCCCAGTTCCAACAACTCGGCATGGCTATCAATACCGGGAATAAGGATTCTGCTGCAAAGCAGGCTGAACTGCTTATCTCCAAGCATGGAAAAAGTGCTTATGCACAGTTTGCAGCGCTCAGCATGGCGCGCCAGCATTTGGAGCAGGGTGATGTGGCTGCGGCACAAAAGCAGCTTGCCTGGGCCATTGCAAATAGCAGTGAGCCTGCTATTAAACAGATTGCACGTCTACGCCTCGCCCGGATCAAGTTGAGTGAAGGCGATGTTGCGGGTGCAGCTAAGCTTGTCAACGAAGCGTCCAAAGATGCTTTTGCAGGTGAGTTTGCACAGCTGCGTGGTGATATCGCATTGGCCAATAATGATAAGGAAACCGCACGTAAATCATACCAGGAGGCCTTGGAAAATAACGTAAGTAACACAGAGCTGGTGCAGATGAAACTGGATGATCTGGCTGTTGCCGCTACCAATTAAGTTTGAGGCTGAAGTAGATGCTGTATCGAATAACTATCCCGGTTTTGACCCTGCTATTGACAGGCTGCGGCTCGATGATGAGTCCAAGCGAGTGGTTTGCCAGTGAAGATAATGTTGACCCACCTGCCGAGCTGGTAGAGATAACAAGTAATATTGGCGCGCAGACACTCTGGACCGCCTCGGCAGGTAAAGGTACCGATGGGCAGCGGCTTGAATTGGTGCCTTATGTACATGATGGTCGCGTGTATGTTGCTGATAGCGAAGGCAACGTTGAAGCGATTGATGCTGTCAGCGGCAACAGCATTTGGGAAACAGAGACTGAATTGCCTCTCTCTGGTGGTCCAGGGGCAGGAGATGATTTGGTGCTGGTGGGAAGCCGTGATGGCGACCTGATTGCGCTGGATGCAATGAGTGGCCAGGAGAAATGGCGCAGACACTTGAGCAGTGAAATATTGTCAGTGCCAAAAGCCTCTAATGGACGGGTTATAGTGCATACAATGGATGGCAATCTATTTGGCCTTAATGCGGCCGACGGCGAGAAGGTGTGGGACTTCAAGCGCTCTGTTCCTGTACTCTCCTTGCGCGGTAGCAGCTCTCCTGTTATCAGTGATGGCAAAGTAATCTGTGGTTTTGCCAGCGGCAAACTGATCTCTTTTGATCTGCTCTCAGGCGAGGTTCTGTGGGAAAGCAGTATTAGCGTGCCATCTGGTCGTACTGAACTGGAACGTATGGTGGATATTGATGGCGAGCTGGCTGTAGTTGATGGCATTGTCTATGTGGCTACGTTCCAAGGGGATCTGGCCGCAGTATCGTTTGATACGGGCGTTGTACTCTGGCGCAGGGATATGTCGTCCCATGCTGGCGCTGCCGCTGACATGTTCCAGGTCTATATATCTGATGCAGAAGATCATGTTTGGGCTGTCGACCCGCGTAATGGGGCAGCTTTGTGGAAACAGAAGAAACTGCATGCACGTAAACTCTCCGCCCCGGCTGTGCTGGGAGAATTTGTTCTGGTTGGAGATCTGGAAGGTTATGTGCACTGGCTTTCCAGTGAAGACGGTAGCCTGGTTGCCCGTACCCGTGTGGGTGATGACCCCATAAGCACGCCACCCATCGTTCGGGATGGTGTGGTCTACGTCTACGGAGATGGAGGCAAGTTAGCCGCATTTCGTGGACCCAATCAATAGCCTTAGGATTCTATTCTGTGTTACCTGTTATCGCCCTGGTGGGGCGACCCAATGTAGGCAAATCAACCCTCTTTAACCGCCTGACGCGTAGCCGTGATGCTTTAGTTGCTGACCAGCCTGGGTTAACCCGCGATCGGCAGTATGGTGTGGGTAAGCTCGGCAACCGGGCTTATTTGGTGGTTGATACGGGTGGTATAGCCGATGATGCTGATGGCATAGATGCCTTGATGTTGGAGCAGGTGCAGCAGGCTATTGAAGAGGCGGATCATGTCCTCTTTTTGCTGGATGCACGGGACGGTTTTAACCCAGGTGATGAGCAGGTTGCTGATAAGCTTCGACGTACTGGAAAGCCTATTTTGCCCGTGGTAAACAAGAGTGAAGGGATAGACAAAGAGATTGCCATTGCTGAATTTCATGCTCTTGGTTTAGGCGAGCCACGTTCGATTTCAGCTGCACATGGCCAGGGTGTTGTGGCGCTGATTAATGATGTGCTTGAGACCTTTCCTGCCCCAGATGCTGATGATAATGATCTGGATGATGGCATCAAAATCGCCTTTGTTGGTCGCCCCAATGTGGGTAAATCCACCATGGTCAACCGGATGCTGGGTGAAGAGCGGGTTATCACCTTTGATCATCCGGGCACGACCAGAGACAGCGTCTTTATCCCGTTTAAGCGGGATGACAAAACCTATACTTTGATCGATACTGCGGGTGTACGTCGCCGCTCTCGTATCGATGACATGATCGAAAAATTCAGTATCATCAAAACCCTACAAGCCATTGAGCGATCGAATGTAGTGTTGTTGGTATTGGATGCACAGCAAGAGATCAGTGAACAGGATGCCACTCTGGCCGGGCATATCTTAGATAGTGGCCGGGCGCTAGTGGTAGTGGTAAACAAGTGGGATGGTTTGGGATCAGACCAGAAGGATCGTATTAAGGATGAACTGGAACGTAAGTTGCCGTTTCTGGATTTTGCTGAACACCGTTTTGTCTCTGCCTTGCATGGTTCGGGTGTTGGGAATCTCTTCAAGTCAGTTGAAAAGGCCTATGCCAATGCTACACGTAACCTGCCAACACCTGAGTTGACCCGCATTCTTGAAGCGGCTGTTGAAGAGCATCAACCCCCCTTGGTGCATGGTCGTCGTATAAAGCTGCGTTATGCTCACCAAGGAGGGCAAAACCCACCCATCATCGTTATCCATGGCAACCAGACAGAATCGGTGCCAAAAACCTATGTCCGCTATTTGATCAATCGTTTCCGTAAGGTGCTAAAACTTTCGGGAACACCGGTTCGTCTCTCATTTAAGTCAGGCAGTAATCCTTATGAGGGACGTAAAAACAAGCCAGCAGATCGTAAAGTTCACAAGCACCAGCACCCGAAAAAACAGGCAAAAAAGCAGAAGAAGTAGGGCTGGATTATTAAATAATGTATTGAGTATATGATGAGAAATTTTAAAAAATGTATATGGCTTATTCTTGCTTTGACTTTGGGAGCATGCTCGTCAATCAAAAGTACAAATACAGTTGGTGATTATGCGCTGAAGTTAAACCCAGATGAATGGAATGGAACTTGGGTTATTGGAAAAGGCACCTATCAAATTAGTGTAATTAATCCAGATTTCGGCGTTATGATATCGGAGTCAATTAAAGATGGGAAAACAGAAAAACATAGGATGTTTGTTACTCAAACTGGAAGTGATAAATATATTAATCTAGTAAATGTTGGTAAGAACTTTTCTTTTGCGAAATTTAAGAAGGAAAAAGACTCAGCAACTGTTTGGATGCCATCCAAAGAGATGTTTAAAAAGGCAATTACAGATCATAAAATTGCTGGTGAAGTAGATAAAAATGGCAATATATTGATAACAGCAAGTGGAGAAGAATTTAGCGAGTTTTTAAAAACGAACCCAGAGTTAATGCTGTTTGAATATGACAGCCCTAGTATCTTTAAAAGGCTTGTTGAATAAATCTAATAAAAGATTAATCTGAGGCAACTTCCGCTTCTGCTGTTCACTGTAAATAGTCAGTTATCCGTTGTTGCCAGCGGCCTCTCTGATAGGGCGGCCCAGCTGAATAAGAAATTGACACAGTGCGGTAATGGCGATCAAAAAAGCCAAAGGCTGGGATGCCAAGGTCAATATGCCAGCAATCAAAAAAGCCAAACCCCGAATACCGCTGAGATAACCAAGCCGTTCTCTTAGTGGTTGTTGTTTTTCCGGATGTTTTTGCTGCAGCCAAAGTGGCAATAGATGGGTGAGCGCACCAGTAACCAGTGGTAGCAGGAAGGCAATGACAAAGGTCTCACCTGCTTGAGAAGCAGGTAGCAAACCGTATCCGTGAAATACTCCGCTAATCAAGCAGAGTATCAGGCCAATCAATGCAATGACTAAAGAGGTGACGGCACCATGCCACTGCCAGAGTTTACCTTGGTGTGCTTTGAGCAGCCCCTGAATCAATCGTGCCAGGGATATCAACCAGAGCATCAGGCCAATTACAGCCGACCCAGCAGACCAGGCAGCACCTGTTGCGATAAGCAGGGTGCCTGCGACTAACCAGCGCCACTCTTTCATCAGCCAGGGGCCTGCCTGTGGATCAGGAAAGCCTCCCGCAGTCGGTAGCAGAACACGTAGTGTTCCCAGTGCGGTGAGGCCGATAAAACCTAATATATTGAGATGCAGATGCAGTCGTTTCAGTGGCAGCCATTGCTCTGGCCAAAAGGCTGCCAGAGTGATGGTTAGTAGGCCAATAATGAGCGCAATCAATGCTAGCTGATACCAGAGCAGCCCAGGGTGGGGGCGGCCCAGCGTGGCTTTTGCTCGCTGCTGCGACCACCAGAGCAATCTGCCAATAGCGAGTAGTGCTATGCCAGCAGCGACGGGATAGAGACGGTAGGTTAGTGAGAGACTGAGGGTGACAATCAGGCCAGCAATGAGTGCGCCAATAGGTGATAAGAGAACCATGGGTTCTGGGGCGCTGGTGCGTGTGAGCACGGGGATGAAATAGGTCATGGCCCCCAAAATCAGGGGCATAATACCCAACGCCAATATCATATGCAGTGGCGCGACTGCTGGTAGTTCAAATGCCCTTGGTAGTAAAAGCCCTGTAGCGGTACTGATTAGGCTGATTATGGCCAGAGTGGCCATAAGCCTGGGTAGAGAATTGATGGGCATGCTGTTACTTCTTTACTCCTCTGCTTTAAATCAGCTCAGCTCCAGGCAACCCCAGATTCTTCCAGATGCCAAGTACCGGTTCAGCTTGATTCATAGAGTAGAAGTGCAGACCAGGTGCTCCTTCATCTAACAGCCGTTGGCACATGGCGCTGATGACATCCAGCCCCAAGCTGCGAATGCTATCAAGGTCATCACCATAATCTTCCAGACGTTTGCGTAGCCAGCGTGGAATCTCAGTGCCGCACCCATCTGAAAAGCGGGCAAGCTGAGTGAAGTTGGTAATCGGCATAATGCCCGGCATGATTGGAGTATCAACGCCCAGTTTTTCACAGTCATCTACGAAGCGAAGATAGGCATCGGCATTGAAGAAGTACTGAGTGATGGCTCCATTGGCTCCCGCTTCAACCTTGCGTTTAAAGTTTTTCAGATCTGCCTGAGAGTTTGCTGCTTGTGGGTGAAACTCCGGGTATGCAGCGACTTCAAGGTAGAAATGATCGCCTGTTTCACTGCGAATGAATTCAACCAGCTCATTGGCATATCGAAAATCACCAGATTCGCCAGCACCCATGCCTGAAGGTAGATCACCGCGAAGTGCCACGATACGGTCGATGCCGTTCTTTTTATAGAGTTCGAGCAGCTCCAGTATCTCTTTCTTAGTGGATCCGATGCAGGAAAGGTGTGGTGCAGCATTTATCCCAGCTTTCTGGATTTCCAGCACGGTACCAATGGTGCGGTCCCTTGTCGTGCCACCAGCACCGTAGGTTACAGAGATGTAGAGCGGGTTAACCTTCATCAGCTGGTCGCACACGATACGAAGCTTTTCGGCACCCTGTTCGGTTTTAGGAGGAAAGACTTCAAAGCTGTAGGTGGGTTGGTATTTTTTTTGGGATTCCATAGATCTAAGCACCGGGTAGCAAGTAGTGAAGGGAGAGTGTTACAGATAGTACCTGTAACACTCTCCCGATGACGCTAGTTATTGTCCTTAATAACGATAATGGTCAGGCTTATAGGGGCCTTCTACTGGCACACCGATGTAATCGGCCTGCTCTTGAGTCAGAGTGGTGAGTTGTACACCAATCTTCTCTAAGTGTAGTCGGGCGACCTCTTCATCCAGCTTTTTAGGCAAAACATAGACTTCGTTCTTATAGTTCTCAGGGCGGCAGAAAAGTTCGATCTGAGCCAGCACCTGATTGGTGAAGGAGTTGGACATGACAAAGCTAGGGTGGCCAGTGGCGCAGCCCAGGTTTACCAGTCGGCCTTCGGCCAGCAGGGTGATGCGTTTGCCGTCTGGAAAGATAATGTGATCGACCTGAGGTTTGACGTTGTCCCAGTTGTACTGACGCATCTCAGCAACTTCGATCTCATTGTCGAAGTGACCGATGTTGCAGACGATAGATTCGTTCTTCATCTGTACCATGTGGTCATGGGTGATGACATTGAAGTTACCGGTGGTGGTGACGAAGATGTCGCCCTGGCTACAGGCTTCATCCATGGTGACTACCCGGTAACCTTCCATTGCGGCCTGTAGGGCGCAGATGGGATCAACCTCTGTAACACAGACGGTAGCACCTAAGCCGCGCAGGGATTGGGCACAACCTTTGCCTACATCACCGTAACCAAGAACCACTGCGATCTTGCCAGCAATCATCACATCAGTGGCGCGCTTGATGCCATCGACCAGTGATTCACGGCAGCCGTAGAGGTTGTCGAATTTGGATTTGGTAACGGAGTCATTCACGTTAATGGCAGGGAATGGCAGGTCGCCAGCTTCCATCATCTGATAGAGACGGTGCACACCGGTGGTGGTCTCTTCGGTTACGCCCTGGATGTTGGCTTTGATACGTGAGTAGAAGGTGGCATCACTCTGTAGACGTTTGCGAATTGAGGCGTAGAGGATGGTTTCCTCTTCACTGCCTGGGTTATCCAGTACTGAGATATCCTGCTCGGCTTTGGAGCCAAGGATGACCAGTGAGGTGGCATCACCACCGTCATCCAGAATCATGTTGGGGGTGCCGCCGTCATGCCACTCCATGATGCGATGGGTGTAGTTCCAGTAATCTTCCAGGCTTTCACCTTTGATAGCGAAGACGGGGATATTCTGATCAGCGATGGCTGCAGCAGCATGATCCTGGGTGGAGAAGATGTTGCATGATGCCCAGCGAACCTCAGCGCCCAGAGCGATGAGGCTCTCGATTAGCACTGCGGTTTGGATGGTCATGTGCAGGCTGCCAGCGATGCGGGCACCTTTGAGAGGTTGTTCAGCTGCGTATTTTTTACGGATGCTCATTAGGCCAGGCATCTCTGTCTCAGCGATGCGAAGCTCTTTGTGACCCCATTCGGCCAGGGACATATCGGCGACTATAAAATCTTCAGTCGGTGCGTTCATGGTTTTTACTCCTTGAAGGAACCGAGCGCCGTTGTTAATTAAACCGCAGTACCGAGCCTGGCAGGGGCTTCCCCCGTTGCAGCGCTCCTCAGTATGCGAGGTGAAAGTTTAGTTCAATTTGGGTGCAGCCACAGAGGGACAGTGCAGATGATTTATGTCCTGTCTCTCTGTGACTATTTTTTACTATTAAAGCCCTGCTGCGTCACGCAGTGCGTCGGCTTTGTCTGTGCTCTCCCAGGTAAACTCTGGCTCTTCGCGGCCAAAGTGACCATAGGCTGCTGTCTGCTGGTAGATGGGTTTGATCAGGTCAAGCATCCGAACCAGGCCATAGGGGCGCAGATCAAAGTGTTCACGAATGATCTCTACCAAGCGGTCATCTTCAATCTTACATGTGCCAAAGGTGTTGACGCTGATAGAGGTAGGTTCAGCAACGCCGATAGCGTAGGAGACTTGGATCTCGCAGCGTTCAGCAATGCCGGCAGCGACAACGTTTTTAGCAACATAGCGCCCAGCGTAAGCTGCGGAGCGGTCAACTTTGGAAGGATCTTTGCCGGAGAATGCGCCGCCGCCATGACGGGCTGCGCCGCCGTAGGTGTCAACAATGATCTTGCGTCCGGTGAGTCCGCAGTCGCCGACTGGCCCGCCAATAACAAAGCTGCCCGTTGGGTTGATGTGGTATTTGGTCTCTTTGCTCAGCCACTCTTCAGGGAGAACAGGCAGGATGATGTTCTCCATCACAGCTTCACGAAGATCTTCTTGAGAGATGCTGGGGTCGTGCTGGGTTGAGAGCACAATGTCGCTGATGCTTGTAGGTTTGCCATTCTCATAGTGGAATGTAACCTGACTTTTTGCATCTGGACGCAGCCAGGGCAGAACACCATGTTTGCGCACTTCTGCCTGGCGTTTAACCAAACGGTGCGCGTAGGTGATGGGGGCAGGCATCAAAACGTCAGTCTCATTGGTTGCATAGCCGAACATCAGCCCCTGATCGCCCGCTCCTTGCTCTTCTGGTGCTTCGCGGTCTACGCCCATGGCGATGTCGCTGGACTGCTTGCCGATGAGTGACATGACGGCGCAGGTCTCGCCATCAAATCCCATCTCTGAGCTGTTATAGCCGATATCCATAATGGTGCGGCGTACAACCTGTTCTAGATCGACCCATGCAGAGGTGGTGATCTCGCCTGCTACGATGGCGGCACCGGTCTTGATCATGGTTTCGCAAGCTACGCGGGCGTTGACATCTTGCTCGAGGATGGCATCCAAAATGGCATCGGAGATCTGATCAGCAATTTTGTCTGGATGGCCTTCTGATACTGATTCTGAGGTAAAGGTAAAATCTTTCAGCATGAGTTTTTCCGTGTTGGTTTAAGTTGCTGCGATCAGCAGATCGATTGCTGATGCCGGTAATTCTGCTTTGTGTAATCCACAATGAACCGCGCGATTATACAGCTGATTTTTGATTTGTGCATGTCACTTGGCATTATTGAGCAAATCATTATGATGTGGGCTTAATTTATTTAATGGAAATCAAGCCATGGTATCGCTACAACCCCCTATTTGTAATTTTGGTCAACCGGCTGTGGATTTTGCCCTGCCGGGCGTTGACGGCAAAGTTTGGACGTTGGATGAGTGTCGGGGTGAGAATGGCCTGCTAGTGATGTTTATCTGCAACCATTGCCCCTACGTAAAGGCGATAGTGGATCGGATAGTTCGTGATACGCGGGAGCTGCTGGAGTATGGCGTGAATAGCGTGGCCATCATGTCGAACAATGCGATGGAGTACCCTGAAGACTCCTTCGATAACATGCGTCAACTCTCAGCTGAGTTTGGCTTTCCCTTTCCATACATGGTTGACGAAACTCAGCAGGTGGCCAAAGCCTATGGCGCTGTTTGTACACCGGATTTTTTTGGCTACAACGGAAATCTGGAGTTGCAATATCGGGGGCGTCTGGATGCGAGCCGTAAAGAGGCCGCAGGAGATGATGTTCGCCGGGATCTGTTTGAAGCGATGAAGCAGGTTGCAGCGACTGGAAAGGGGCCGGAAGAGCAAATTTCCAGTATGGGTTGCTCAATAAAGTGGTGTGAGTGATTCTATCGTTGTTATTTAGTGTGTTGGCTATTGTTCCTGCCAGCCTGTTGGGCGAGAATACCCAATTCCCTTTATTAAGGGGATTGTGCAGCTTGATTAGCTACAAACCTTGGTTAATCTCAGACGCATGTACCGCAAATTGAATAGTTTTTAACCAGGAGGGACGCATGTCCTCACGTAGTGAATTAGCCAATGCCATCCGCGCTTTGAGTATGGATGCGATTCAGAAAGCAAAATCAGGTCACCCAGGCGCCCCAATGGGCATGGCAGATATCGCCGAGGTGCTGTGGAATGACTTTCTGAAACACAATCCAAATAACCCGGACTGGGCTGACCGTGACCGATTTGTGCTCTCCAATGGTCATGGTTCTATGCTGATCTATTCACTGCTTCATCTGACTGGATATGATCTCTCAATTGAAGAAATCAAGAATTTCCGTCAGCTTCACTCCAAAACCCCAGGCCATCCTGAATACAATGACACCCCCGGTGTAGAGACGACAACCGGGCCACTCGGTCAAGGCATTTGTAATGCCGTGGGCATGGCCATTGCCGAAAAGACACTGGCAGCGCAATTTAACCGCCCTGGTCATGAAGTTGTTGATCACCACACCTACACCTTTTTGGGCGATGGCTGTCTGATGGAAGGGGTTTCCCATGAGGCTTGCTCTTTGGCCGGAACGCTGGGGTTAGGCAAGCTGGTTGCCCTTTATGATGATAATGGTATTTCGATTGATGGTGAAGTAGAGGGCTGGTTTACCGATGATACGGCTAAACGCTTTGATGCCTATGGCTGGCATGTAGTTGCAGATGTTGATGGTCATGATGCTGCTGCTATCAAACGGGCTATTGAAGAGGCGCGGGCGGTTACGGATAAGCCCAGTCTGATCTGCTGTAAAACAATCATTGGCTATGGTTCTCCTAACAAACAGGGTAAAGAAGAGTGTCATGGTGCGCCGCTGGGCGATGATGAGATTGCACTGGTGCGTGAAACCATTGGCTGGCCACATGCACCGTTTGAAGTGCCCGATCATGTTTATAGCGCCTGGGATGCAAAAGAGGCAGGCACTGCATCAGAAGGGGCATGGAATGAACAGTTTGCTGCTTATGAGCAAGCTCATCCTGAATTGGCAGTAGAGTTTAAACGCCGCACTACGGGTGAATTGCCAGCAGACTGGAATGCTAAGTCTGATGATTACATTCAATCTGTGAATGCGCTGGCGACTAAAGTTGCTTCACGTAAGGCATCCCAAAATTCCATTGAGGGTTATGCCCCTGCATTGCCTGAGTTGCTGGGTGGCTCTGCTGATCTGGCGGGCTCCAACCTGACCATGTGGTCTGGCTCCAAGGCACTGACAGCTGATGATGCCTCTGGTAATTATCTCCACTATGGCGTGCGTGAGTTCGGCCAGGCTGCCATCATGAATGGCATTGAGCTGCACGGCGGGTTCCGCACCTATGGCGCAACATTTCTGGTCTTTTCAGAGTATGCCCGCAATGCCTTGCGTATGGCGGCACTGATGAAAATCAGCCCGATTCATGTCTTTACCCACGACTCTATTGGCCTGGGCGAGGATGGCCCAACCCATCAGCCTGTCGAACAGACGGCCACCCTGCGTATGGTGCCGCGCATGGCAGTTTGGCGTCCCTGCGATGCGGTTGAAACTGCGGTAGCTTGGAAGAACGCTATTGAACGCAAGTGCGGGCCAACCAGCCTGATACTGTCCCGCCAGGGTCTGCCGCATATGGCGCGTACCGATGAGCAGATTGCAGCGATAAATCGCGGTGGTTATGTATTATCTGAATGTGAAGGCGTTCCAGATGCTATTATTATCGCCACGGGATCTGAAGTAGAGCTGGCCGCACAGGCTGCACAGACCTTGAAAGAGGCTGGAAAACAGATTCGTGTTGTATCGATGCCCAGTACCGATGCCTTTGATGCCCAGGATGCAGCATATAAAGAGTCTGTATTGCCAGCGGCAGTGACTGCCCGTGTTGCGGTCGAAGCTGGTGTTACTGATTACTGGGCAAAGTATGTCGGACTGAATGGCCGTGTGATCGGTATCGATAGCTTTGGTGAGTCCGCACCTGCTGCAGAGGTTTATAACTACTTTGGTATTACCACAGAAAATGTTGTTAAGGCGGTGGAGGAGATTGTCGCCTAATCGGACACGAACTGTCTTAACTTAAAATATAACTAAACTATTTGGAGAAGCAATAATGACAATCAAAGTCGGCATTAATGGGTTTGGCCGTATTGGGCGCATGGTGTTTCGTGCAGCCGCACAAAATTTTGCAGATATTGAGGTTGTAGGTATCAATGACCTGCTTGATCCTGAGTATCTGGCCTATATGCTGAAGTATGATTCTGTACACGGCCGCTTTCAGGGTGACGTTTCCGTTGAAGGTAGTAATCTGATTGTTAATGGCAAGACCATTCGCCTGACAGCTGAGAGAGATCCGACTGATCTGAAATGGGGTGATGTAGGTGCTGATGTAGTTGTAGAAGCTACTGGTCTGTTTTTGACCAAAGAGACCGCCGAGAAGCATCTGGCTGCTGGCGCTAAAAAAGTGGTTATGTCTGCGCCATCGAAAGATGACACACCTATGTTTGTTATGGGTGTAAACCATGAAACCTATGCAGGTCAGGATATTGTCTCAAATGCATCTTGCACCACCAACTGTTTGGCTCCTGTTGCCAAGGTTTTGAATGATAACTTTGGCCTTAAGCGTGGCCTGATGACCACTGTACATGCAGCCACTGCTACCCAAAAGACCGTTGATAGCCCATCCAATAAAGATTGGCGTGGCGGTCGTGGTATTCTGGAAAACATCATTCCAAGCAGCACTGGTGCGGCCAAGGCTGTGGGTAAGGTGATCCCAGAGTTGAATGGAAAGTTGACTGGTATGGCCTTTCGCGTGCCGACCTCTGATGTCTCTGTTGTGGATTTGACGGTTGAGCTGGACAGGGAAACAACCTACGAAGCCGTTTGTGCTGCGATGAAGGCAGCCTCTGAAGGCCCAATGAAAGGTGTATTGGGTTATACAACAGATAAAGTGGTCTCCACTGATTTTGTGGGCGAGCCATGTACCTCTGTTGTGGATGCTGAAGCCGGTATGGCTTTGGATGGTACCTTTGTAAAGGTTGTATCCTGGTATGACAATGAGTGGGGCTATTCTAATAAAGTGTTGGAGCTGGCTCGTGTTATTGCAGGTTAATTAAGTGTGTGTTACCAGACTCTGGATTTGCTCCAGAGTCTGGTTTTTAACAACTCAGTATTGAGAGAGAAAAATTAGTTGAAGATAGATCTTCACCTAATTTTTTTCGTTTTAGGGGATTGAAATGCCAATAATTAAAATGACTGATCTTGATCTGGCAGGTAAACGGGTACTGATCCGTGAAGATCTGAATGTGCCTATCAAAGATGGCAAAGTGACCAGCGACAAACGTATTCGTGCCAGTATGCCAACCATTGAGCATGCTATGCAGGCTGGAGCTAAAGTAATCCTGATGTCTCATGTTGGTCGACCAACTGAAGGTGAATATGAAGAGCAGTTCTCCCTTCGTCCAGTGGCTGATCATATCTCTGGTCTTCTGGGTAGAGAGGTCAGACTGATCAAAGAGTACCTCGGGCAGGGCTTGGACGTTGCTGATGGTGAAGTGGTGTTGCTGGAGAATGTCCGCATCAACAAAGGTGAAAAGAAGAATGATGAGGGCCTTTCCAAGGCCTATGCAGCCCTGTGTGATGTTTATGTGATGGATGCTTTTGGTACAGCGCACCGGGCGCAGGCTTCCACTCATGGCGTTGGGCTTCATGCACCTGTTGCTTGTGCTGGCCCTCTACTGGCTGGTGAGTTGGATGCATTGGGTAAAGCGTTGGACAATCCAACTCCTCCGACGGCAGCTATTGTCGGCGGCTCCAAGGTCTCTACCAAGCTGACAGTACTGGATGCGCTCTCTAATGTGGTTGATCAGCTAATCCCAGGCGGTGGTATTGCCAATACCTTTATTGCTGCAGAAGGCCACAATGTAGGTAAGTCTCTTTATGAACCTGATCTGATTCCTGAAGCCAAGCGTCTGATGGCAGCGGCACAGGCTAAAGGTGGTGAGATTCCTGTGCCAACGGATGTAGTGGTTGGCAAAGCTTTTTCTGAATCTACAGAGGCCATAGTAAAACGGGTGGAAGATGTTGAAGATGATGACATGATCTTTGATATTGGCCCTAAAACTGCAGCCCGCTATGCAGAACTTATGCAGTCGGCTGGCACCATTGTCTGGAATGGCCCGGTTGGTGTGTTTGAGTTTGACCAGTTTGGTGAAGGCACTCGTGTACTGGGTGAGGCCATCGCGGCATCCAATGCTTTCTCTATTGCCGGAGGTGGCGATACGCTGGCTGCAGTGGATAAATATGGCATCTCTGATCGAGTCTCTTATATCTCCACCGGTGGCGGAGCATTTTTGGAGTTCCTCGAAGGAAAAGAGTTGCCAGCAGTTGCTATGCTTAAAGAACGGTATCAATCTTGAGGAGATAATGGTGGCTTGATGTATGCCACATCCTCTGCCTAGCCAACAAAAAGGAACTGCTTTTATGCAACGCCGAACCAAAATCATTGCTACGTTGGGTCCTGCAACGGATGACCCTGCTGTGCTTGACGCGTTGTTTGATGTCGGGATGGATGTCGTCAGGATTAATCTCTCGCATGGGCCGCATGCAGAACATGAACGGCGTATTCGTCAGGTGCGTGAACAGTCTAAAAAGAGCAAGCGCTCCGTAGCGTTGCTAATGGATCTGCAAGGGCCAAAGATACGTATTGGTCGTTTTTTAAAAGGTGCAGTTAAATTAAACGAAGGCGGGAATTTTTGTCTTGATACAGCATGCCCGCTGGATGCAGGTGATGATGCACATGTAGGGCTGACCTATCCGGCATTAATTAATGATGTAATAACTGGCGATATGTTGTTGCTGGATGATGGGCGCATCGTATTAGAAATTAAACAGATTCAAGGTTCAAAAATAGACTGTGCAGTGGTAGTGGGCGGAACCCTTTCAGACAGCAAAGGGATTAACCGCCAAGGAGGCGGGTTGTCTGCCAATGCATTATCAGAAAAAGATGTTGTAGATATCTGTTTTGCAGCAGAGATGGGGGCAGACTATCTGGCTGTCTCTTTTGTGCGAGAGCCAGCTGATGTTGAAGAGGCTAGAACACTGTTGCAGGAAGCGGGTGGCAATGCTGGCATCGTTGCTAAGATAGAACGCGCCGAGGCGTTGGATTGTATTGAAGATATCATTCGTGTATCTGATGCCATAATGGTAGCAAGGGGGGATTTGGGAGTTGAGATTGGTGATGCTGAACTACCCACTGTGCAGAAGAGCCTGGTTCGAACCGCACGTGAGATGAATACGGCTGCAATTACTGCAACTCAAATGATGGAATCCATGATTGAAAACTCGATTCCTACCCGGGCAGAGGTCTTTGATGTGGCCAATGCAGTTTTTGATGGCACTGATGCAGTTATGCTATCAGCAGAGACATCGGTGGGAAAAAATCCTGTTGCGGCGGTAGCTGCGATGGATCGGACCTGTCGTGAGGCTGAGAAACATCAATCTGTACGTCAATCCAGGCATCGGGTTAATTCTGAATTTACACGTAGGGATGAGGCGATTGCCATGGCTGCTATGTACGCAGCTAATCACTATCTGCGCGTAACGGCTATCGCAGCGCTGACTGAATCAGGATCAACTGCAAAATCGATGTCGCGCATAAGTTCGGGTATTCCTATCTATGCACTGACACAGCACCGTTCAATTCGTAGAAAAGTCACCCTGTTTCGCGGTGTTTATCCGATAGAATTTAATGAGCCAAATACGGATGCTCTAAAAATAAATGCGCTGATCATTGAAAAGCTCATGGAGTGTGATGCTGTGCAAGAGGGTGACGTTGTTATTATCACAAAGGGTGATGCATCTGGGGTCACAGGGGATACCAATACGCTAAAAATAATACGTGTTGGTGATCACATAGCCCCTTCACATGATTAAGTTATTATTCAAATCCTGACGATAGATGCTTGGCCGTCTTAAATCACCGTTCTCTATTGCGCTGATTAATGGCATATTTGGTGCGTTACTTTTTTTAACACCTTGGGTCTCCCAGTTAGAAGAAAACTTTGGATTGGGATGGTTGTTCCAGTTGCGAGGGCCACAACCGCCGCCAGAACAAGTCGCTTTGGTTGTGATGGATACCGAATCCATGAAGATGCTTGGGTTGGAACGGTTGCATCGTAAATGGCCGCGCCAACTCCATGCCCAGCTGATACAGAAACTCTCAGCAGCTGGCGCCGCAGTTATCTCCTTTGATGTTTTTTTCCGTGAGCCAAACAAAGATGGTGCTGATGAAGCGCTGGCCAGTGCGATTCAGCAAGCGGGCAATGTCCTGCTATTTCGATACCTCCACAAAGATGCAGTAGAGCTGAGAGATGAAAAGGGGCTGGCAACAACAGTATTTACAGAAACGTTATTGGATCCGGCTCCAATATTTGCAGAGGCGGCCACTGCATTAGCGCCATTTGCCTTACCTGGTGTTCCTGTAAAGGTAAGTCAGTTTTGGAAGTTTAAGCCTGAAATTGGCGGTTTGGCCACATTGCCAACGATGGCTTTTCAATACTATTCCTTAGGTGTATATGAAGAGTTTAATAAAGCGGCCTCGTTAAATAAAACCCATTTTCCTGCGACGTCCGCAGAGATGCTTCAATCGCCAGGATTGGAGTCGTATATGAAGCGGGTGCGTTCACTGTTTTTAGAGCAGGGAGAGCAAAATGGATATCAACAAAGCAGACTAAGAATTGATGATGAGGTAAATGAGAGTCAACTGCTGGAATCGTTGGTCTCTATGTATAGTGGCAGCCACAGTCAGTTTCTAAATTATTATGGGCCACCGCGCACCATTCATAGTATCTCCTACTATAAGGCGCTTAGTCTGTCAGATGCGCAGATGCAGGCTCAATTTAAAGGTAAAGCTGTTTTTGTTGGTGTCTCTGAGGCCTTTCAGTGGGATCAAAAAGATACTTTCTATACTGTATATTCAGATAGTCAGACGGGGCACAATATCAGCGGGGTTGAGATTGCAGCCACTGCGTTTGGCAATCTGTTACAAAGAACCTGGGTAGAACCTCTAGGTGTAAGCTATGAGTTTATGTTAATTCTACTTTGGGGCTGTGTATTGGGTTTGCTTTGCCGGCTCTTATCTGCGGGTAAAGCGGTTGTTGTCATTTTTTGTCTATGTGCAGGTTATGCGGCAGTGGCGTTAGAAGTTTTTACAACTGCATCTATCTGGTCGCCTATTATTGTCCCTCTTTTTGTTCAGGTATTACCTGTGCTTTTTTTTGCCATAATGCTGGGCTATCAAGAAGCTCATGATGAAAGAATAAAGATCACGCATGCCTTGGGACGCTATCTTCCTCCCCAGGCTGTGGAAGATCTGGCTAAATCTGTCAGACGCATTGGTGGAGCAGGGGAGACGGTATATGGCGTCTGTCTGGCGACAGATGCGGAGCAATACACACAATTATCAGAACAGATGGAGCCTGCTGAATTAAGACTGTTTTTAAATGCCTATTATGAAATTGTATTTCAGGCAATTCATGAACAGGGAGGGATTGTCTCAGATGTGGTGGGTGATGCCGTGTTGGCGCTTTGGGTAAACCCTGAGCAGCAGGTGGATGAGCGAATAAAAGCCTGTCGGGCAGCCTTAAATGTGATGTCAGCAGTGGAGGCATTTAACCAACAGCAGCCTAAATATAAGCTGCCCACTCGTATTGGACTGCATTATGGTGAGGTTTGCATTGGTGATGTGGGTGCGGGTAAGCACTATGAGTATCGTGCTATAGGTGATGTGGTTAACACTGCAACCCGAATTGAGGGTGCAAACAAGTATTTTGGTACACGTTTGCTAATATCTAATGAAGGGTTAACAGATATTAATAATATGCTGACAAGGGAGTTGGGCCTATTTCGTTTGGCTGGTAAATCTAAAGAGATACATCTTTTTGAACTCCTGGGCGATAAGCAGGAGTGTGCAGAGGAAGCTACTGTGCGTTTACTAACTGAGTATGAGCAGGCATTATCTATTTTTAAATCTCGTAAATGGGAAGAGGCTGCCCGTAGCTTCTCCAGAATTGCACAAAAATATGCGAATGATGGTCCATCGCTTTTTTATCTGGATCTCTGCAATAAATATAAGCATCTTCCCCCCGCTGAAGACTGGCATGGGGTTATAGATCTGGAGCTGAAGTAGAAATTATGGTGGCTGTAGAAAAAATATTACTACTGAAGAGTATTCCCCTTTTTTCAGGTCTTGGTGATGCTGAATTGCATACACTGTTTGATCATACTTCAGTACGGACCTTTCCCAAAAATAGCGTTATTATCAATGATGGTGATGAAAGCGATTCGCTCTATGTGATTGTCTCTGGCAGGGTCAAGGTTTTCCTTATGAATGATAAAGGAAAGGAGATCATCCTGAATTACCAATCAGCTGGAGAGTATTTTGGGGAACTGTCGTTGCTGGATCAAATCTGCCGCTCGGCCTCAGTTATTACGCTAGAACCCTGCCAGTTTATTGTTATCACAAAAGTAGATTTTATGCGGTGTATATCAATACATCCGGAGATTGCGCTAAGGGTTATGCGCGATCTGACCGCTCGTTTGCGTGAGTTAACAGATGAAGTGAAGGGTTTTGCGCTACTGGATGTTTATGGCAGATTGACCCGCGTTTTGCTGAAACTGGCTGAGATGAAGGATGGCGAATTGGTGATTGACCAGCCTCCTTCGCGTAAAGACTTGGCCAGCATGATCGGTTCGTCACGGGAAATGACGACGCGCATTATTAAAAGCCTCGAAGAGGGTGGTTATCTCTCAATGCGAGGCAAAACCATGGTCATTCATGGACAACTCCCTCCTGCTTGGTAATTTACTTCGCCCAATTCTGTAAAAGTGTGACTTTTTGCACACATTTGAGCGGAACTAGTTATCTTCTAATGCTCTCCTTTGATCGCTAGTATTTAAGTTACACATGGAGTCTCGGTTTTTGAAACAAGATTTTTCTCCCTAGCCTTATGCCACGGATGGAGGAGAGAGGGACATCTCCAAGGAAAGCTCTGAAAACAACATGGATCGTGTTTTCAGGGCTTTTTTACTGTATGGAATGAGCAAGGTTACCCAAATATGGGTTAATGGGTTAATGGGTTAATTGTAAGTATTAATCTGTCATGGACGTTGTTACAGGAGTTCTGGAATGTGCGGTGCAGTGATGCAACCCAGGGAGGATGATAGCCCCGCTAACTGGTGACACGGAAGTGGAAGCAAGGATGCTTCCTTTTAATTTTAGGCCAGTGATATTGCTTGGAGGGAAGTTGACGACTGTAAAACCTCTATTATAGAGTGGGATTGCAAGCGCCAAGTGATAGATAGAGATGGGCCATAAATATTTATATATAATCTGAAGATTGTATTGGCTATGTAAGGTATTCTGCTGGCCCATTAGAATAACTAAAAATTAGGCAAGTTATACCTGTACTGACCTTGCCAATTTATGTTGATTGCCTGGGAAGCCAAGAGGCTTGAAATTTAAACCGTATCTTTGATTAGTTGGTTGTTTTTATGTATAAAAATAGTAGTTCTTGTTATATTGCGCGCAGTCCATGTGCGCAACTGCACACGGGTATAACCAACTTATATTACTGGGGAAATCAACAATGATACGTGTTCTGCTTGTTGATGATCATGAGTTGGTAAGAACAGGCTTTCGGCATATTCTAGAGGAAGCTGCTGATATAGAGGTAATTGGCGAGGTATCTTCTGGTGAGGATGCAATTGCGTATGTACGTAAAGCGTTGCCTGATGTGATATTGATGGATGTTAATATGCCAGGCATTGGCGGTATTGAGGCAACCCGCAGAATTTTGCGTGTTAACTCTGACCTTAAAATAATCGCGCTAACTGTGCATTCTGACAGCCCTTTTCCTAATCAATTGCATGACGCTGGTGCGCTAGGATATCTGACAAAAGGCTGCCCCGCAGAGGAGATGCTCAAAGCGATTCGATTGGTCGCTTCTGGCAAACCTTATGTCTCCAATGAAGTGTCACAAAAGCTGGCATTGGCTCAGATGGCGGGCCATGTCGAAGATCTGCCTTTTGGAAAAATATCCCAACGAGAGATGCAGGTGCTGATGATGATTATTCAAGGCACCAAGACGCAGGATATATCAGATTCACTCTGCCTAAGCCCTAAAACGGTAAGCACATATCGCCATCGCTTGTATGAGAAACTTGAGGTTGAAACGGACGTTGAGCTTACACATCTTGCAATACGCCATGGACTGGTTGAATCACAAAAATAATCTACTCTAATTGATGTCTAACTCACCGTTGTTTGACCCTGATTGCCGGGCCTGCCCCAGGTTGTCAACCTTTCTTGATCAGGTTAAATCAGATTATCCTGAATATTTTGCAAAACCAGTGCCCCCCTTCGGTGCAGTTGACCCGCGATTATTGGTGGTTGGTTTGGCACCTGGAATGCATGGTGCGAATGCTACAGGTCGACCGTTTACAGGGGATCATGCGGGTATCCTGCTCTACGAGACGCTGTACAAATATGGTTTTAGTACTGCGCCAGAATCCACCTCCAGTGACGATGGACTTGAGCTGATTGACTGCCGCATCACCAATGCTGTGAAGTGCCTGCCACCTCAAAATAAACCGGTTGGGGCAGAGATTAATAGCTGCAATACCTATCTTACGAATGAGTTGTGCGACCTCTATGAGGGTGCCGTTGTACTGGCATTAGGTTCAATAGCCCATAATGCAGTGATCAAAGCGCTGGGGCTGAGGCAAAAAGCCTACCCATTTGGCCACAATCAGCTGCATGACTTCGATAATGGCTTACGATTGCTCGACTCGTATCACTGTAGCCGCTACAACACGCAGACACGGCGCTTAACCACAGAGATGTTTCAGGCGGTTTTTGCTCGGGCTAAGGATCTTATTGAAAGCTCTTAAGTACCCTGTGGTGATAAATTTCTGAGTATCTGATGTAATTTGTATTAGTGCCGTATAATTGCGGTTATGGCATCTGAAATTCAGGGAGCACAATTCGACTCCAAAGCTTTCCTTAAAACGTTGACCCACCGTCCCGGTGTCTACCGCATGCTGGATGCAGAGCGGAATCTTCTCTATGTTGGCAAAGCAAAGGATCTGAAACGGCGAGTCAGTAGTTATTTTTCGCGTTCACTCAATACGCGCATCCAAAGCATGGTTTCCCAAATTCAGGATATTGAGGTCACAGTGACCCACACTGAGGCAGAGGCCCTGATTCTGGAAAACACCCTCATCAAGTCACTTAAACCTCGCTACAACGTTCTGCTGCGAGATGACAAAAGTTACCCCTATATCCATCTTTCCAGTGACCAACAGTTTCCGCGTTTGACATGGCACCGTGGTGCAAAAAACGGCAATGGACGCTATTTTGGACCCTATCCAAATATCGGCTCAATGCGGGAAAACCTACGGTTGCTACAGAAACTATTTCCTGTGCGCCAATGTGAGGAGAGCTTTTATCGAAATCGCTCACGCCCCTGCCTGCAATACCAGATAAAACGCTGCACTGCCCCCTGTGTGGGGCTTATTGCTGAAAGTGATTACAAACGCGATGTGCATGATGCTGTGCTATTTCTGGAAGGGAAAGCAGGAGAGGTGGTGGATGACCTAATTAAGCGCATGGAAAAAGCATCGGCGTGTCTGGAGTTTGAACAGGCAGCGCGCTTTCGTGACCAAATTGCCGCATTAAGACGCATACAGGAAAAACAGTATGTCAGCGGTGAGCATGGTGATTTGGATATTATCGCCGTTTCTGTCAAAGGAGGAGCGGCCTGTGTCCAGCTCTTCTTCATCCGTGCTGGGCGCAACTTGGGCAATAAGGTGTTTTTCCCAAAAATACCGAGTGGTGCAGATGAGAGAGCCGTGTTGTCTGCATTTATGACTCAATACTACATTGGCAAGGATGTTCCTCCAGGGGTGCTTGTTAGCGTGCTGCCTGATGATAGTGAGTTGCTGACAGAGGTGCTTACTGAACAAGCCGGCCGAAAGGTTCGTATTACAAGCAATGTGCGCAGTGATCGGCTGCGATGGCTACAGATGGCGCAACAGAATGCCAAATTGGCGCTGGATGCCAGATTGGCTGGCAAGGCGGGCATGCGCGCGCGATTGGACGCGCTGCAACAGGCGTTGAGTTTGGCTGAAACGCCTTCTCGCATGGAGTGTTTTGATATTAGCCATACCGGTGGGGAGCAAACCGTAGCCTCCTGCGTCGTATTTGATGACCAAGGAGCCGTCAAATCAGACTACCGCCGTTTCAATATTGAAGGAATTACCCCAGGTGATGACTATGCTGCAATGGAGCAGGCGCTGGGCCGGCGCTACAGTCGTGTGCAGACTGAAGATGGCAAACTGCCTGACATTCTATTTATAGATGGTGGCAAGGGTCAGCTTTCAATGGCCGCATCAGCACTGGAGGAGCTGGGGATAAAAGGCGTTGTCTTGGTGGGTGTTGCGAAAGGCGTGGAGCGAAAACCAGGTTTAGAGCAGCTCTTCTTGTTTGGCCAGCAAGCCCCGATTATACTGCCACCAGACTCGCCAGCACTCCACTTGATTCAACAGATCCGTGATGAAGCTCATCGATTTGCAATTACTGGCCACCGCCAACGTCGTGGGCGTAGCCGAAAAACATCGGTGTTGGAAAATATAGCCGGTATAGGTTCCAAGCGCCGTCAGCGCCTTTTGCGTCAGTTTGGTGGATTACAAGAGCTTGCGCGAGCAGGGGTTGATGACCTTTCCCGAGTGGAAGGCATTAGCCGACGGTTGGCACAACAGATCTACGAGGCCTTTCACGGGGACGAATGATTTATAGCATTCCAAATCTTCTTACATTAATGCGAATTGCGTTGATTCCGGTCTTTGTCGGAATTTTTTATCTGCCATGGGAGCATGTGAATCTGGCTTGTGCAGTAGTTTTTGGCCTGGCCGGCATTACTGATTGGTTAGATGGCTACCTTGCACGCCGCCTCAATCAAACCTCACCGCTTGGTGCATTTCTAGATCCCGTGGCTGACAAGTTAATGGTTGCAGCCGCCTTGATTCTGCTGGTTGAGGCCGATCCATCACCTGCCTTAGCGATTCCAGTTGTGATCATCATTGGCCGGGAAATTGCTATCTCTGCCCTGCGAGAGTGGATGGCAGAGCTGGGTGAGCGAACTACAGTTGCAGTATCTGCTATAGGAAAGATCAAAACGGCCACCCAGATGGTGGCTATTACCATGTTGATTTATAGAGAAGATATTGCAGGTATTCCAATTTATACAGTCGGTTATGTATTGCTTTATATGGCGGCGATCCTGACTTTTTGGTCTATGGTCGTCTATCTACGTGCGGCTTGGCCCAGCCTGAATTCAAGTCCAAAAGCAAAAAACCAGTAAAGTATATTTTCGCTCTTGACTCTGAAGGCTAAGCCATTACAATAGCGCCCTCTTAAGCGGGAATAGCTCAGTTGGTAGAGCACAACCTTGCCAAGGTTGGGGTCGCGAGTTCGAATCTCGTTTCCCGCTCCAAATTTGAAAAAACCCCGAGCAGGCAATGCCGGGGTTTTTTACCTTAAGACTCATGCCCCATTGAGTCGCATTAAGGTTTGTCCCTCTTGGCTGAGTGGCAGAGTGGTTATGCAGCGGCCTGCAAAGCCGTTGACCTCGGTTCGATTCCGGGCTCAGCCTCCATACAAAATACATTTAGAATCAAATAGATATGGCGCTTTTTAGCGCCTTTTTCTTGTCTGTTTTTTAGTGTAAAAATGCCAATAACTGCCTAAAACCGTGTCCATGGCGAATTGTTAATTATGTGGTCATAGGCAGCTGATAAAGGCCGCGACAAAATGTCATCCAGTTGTATTTTCTCAAATCAGCAGGGTGAATGATGGATTTGCTGGCTGTTTCTGTTGGTGTGCGACGCTCTAGCGATGAATGCACGCGGTGATGGTTATAATAATCCCTGAATTCACACAATTTTTTCTCCAAGTCCCCAGCGTTCCAAAAAAGTGTTTGGTCAAGATGTTCGCGCCGAATAGTTCCGATTAATCGTTCGACAAACGGATGTGATAGTGGAACATGTGGAATGCTTTTGATTTCTTCGACATCCAGGATGCGAAGATTTGCTTTCCATCGATGGTATTGAAATAGTGGATCGTTATCAGTGCTAAGTTGTTTTGGTAAACCTTTCTCAGAAATTGCTTTGTTGAACATACAGCACAGTGCAACACCGTCAACATCACCAGCATGCACACCAAAACCGATGATGCGCCGAGTGAATTGATCCATGACAACAAGAACCCAATGAGACTTCAATAATATTGATTCGCACCGAAATAGATCCACACTCCAAAGACTATCTTTAGCATGGCCGATAAATGTAAGCCATGAAGGGCCACCGTCGTGATCAGGTGCAGAGTGGTAGTGTTTTGCTAGAATTCGTCTGACAACATCTTTATCAATATCAAGACCAAAGATTCTTGAGATTTGCCCAGCAATCATTGGACAACCATAGCGGGGATTACGCTGCTTCATCTCAATGATGGCCAGGATGAGTTCATTGGATGGACCTTTTGGTCCTGGTTTGCCTTTTTTATGAGATGAGAACAGGTGGCGGTATTTGCGTTTCTTGAGTGCTTCGTGAAATCTCAGAAGCGTTGATGGCTTGATGATAATGGCAGCCCGCAAGATGCGGTGTGGACTTAGGAATAGCGACCAGAACCCCATCAAGAATCGATCAATAGTCGAAAGATTAGGTGCGCGTTGCCGAGAGCGACTCAGTACCTGGAGCTGTTGCTTCATGAGCAGGGTGTCAGCAATAACAGCTTTTGCGCCACCAGGCCCCATGAGTTTGGCGATAGTGGTCAACAGATGAATGAGGAGTACAAATAGATCCTTCATGAAAGACTAGGGTAGGGCACATTACCATCAGGTGCAAGGTCAACCAATGGTCTGTTTTTATGTGCAAATTTATTCGCTCACAACTACAATTCAGCTTTGTAGTTTATTTCAACATAGTTGTTCGCTGCCTACTTGCTTCAACAAGGCGTCCCAGGAACTCAGTGAACGGCACAATGTTTTGCTGGACACTAGCTTCTTCTAGAGCAGCCATATAGGTGAGACGTTCTTCAACAGGAATTACCAGCCAAGGATAACCACCTGCTGCCAGCATCACATTCATTAAAAACCGCCCCATCCGGCCGTTGCCGTCTATATAGGGGTGGATGTATACGAACATAAAATGTCCCAGCACAATACGAACAGCGGGATGTTTTTCTTCACGCAACAGACCGAAGAAAGCAGGCATTAATTCACGAACAGCTTCGCGACTTGGTGGGACATGCATTGAACGGCGAATATAGACGGGCTCGTTGCGATAACCTGCAAGGTCGGCTGGTTTTAATAAGCCTGCCGTGATGCTCGGTGCAAACATCTCTCGATACCATGTGCTGTGGTCATCATTAACGACGGCTCCAGAGCTTTCACCATCCAATACCCTGCGGATGCTTTCTTTTACAGCCTGAAAGGCCTGCCAGTAACCACGGGCGGCAAGAGCGTTACGGTGTTCTTGGTCGCTTTCATTAGTAGCTGGATTCCACGTGCCTCTACGGACCTGTTCGATAAGTGCTGGGCTGACCTGGTAGCCCTCGATTGATAACGAGTGATAAGCATCTGTGATGTAGCCGTCCTCAACATGTTTCAAGTATGAGTTAGTATCTGTAGGCTGCTCTATTGCTTTGGGAAACCGTTCAATCACCGGTTCCCGCATCTCTTGCCACATCAAGCGAATTCGATTGACATAAGGTGAGGTTTCACGTGTATTCAGAATTGCTGGAAGCTGGATCTCGAACGGATCATGTTCACGTACGTCATAGCCAACAGCATGCATGGCTTTTACAATATCATCGGCGATTCGGTCACGGCTAATATTGCGGAAGGCTCCGGCAAGGCGGCCCGCAATAGTGCTGTGTCCACCTTCCAGGAGAAGAGCCAAAACCTCAGAGGCATCGTGCACCATAGATAAAGCAGCACGTGCATCAGTTGGGTTCTGGGTAAAAAAGCGGGGAGAACAGGCAATCAGAGCAGAAGGTAGAGAGAAAAGATGCAAACCTTCTTTCTCTTCAATCTCTTTTGTCTCAGGCAGTGTAGAGCGCACATCTAGCAATGATGTGTTGTGTGGAAGTGTGGTGACTTTGTTTCCTCCCTTGTGGCATCGGACAAGGAGCTGTCTGGGAACAGTATGATTGCCAACATGCAGTGACAGGGATTGCTCGGGTGAAAGGCACCAGTTAGAACCAAAACGCTCATTAAGGTAGGCTGCGCAGAACTTCCAGAAGGAAGCATACCAAGCCGTGCTTTCACCGGCCGCCTCATCTGGCCGGGATGGAATGTACCACCCCTTCATGACTTCCTGCAGAAAACCGTTGGCGAGAAGACGCTCCCTGTGGGTGCGTGTCAGGTTATTTGAGCGTATGGCCACCATGCCATGATCTTGAAGTTCACTTAGAACTTCCAGTGATTGGGCTAGTTTTTCTGATGGTGTTGCCATGCTTCTCCGTTATTCTTTTCGGTAACAGTGGTTTTTGGTGGTTAGGTTATTAAGTTGTAGTATGTTTAGGGTATTCTGTCGAGCGGGAATTAGTTTATTCTGCTGTGGTGGCTAAGAGCTACACTGCTAGAAAGCGGTAAGCAGAGCAGATTTTGATGGACAGAATTAGCCTATTCCTGAATCTTAGAAACAAACCTGGTATTTAAGTAACCGTGTTAAGTGCTGAGCTTTTGCTAGAATCAGCCCAGCATGGTTATGTACTCTAGGGAAAAATACAATGGGCATCATGCCTAATTCTTTACAGCCCACCAAAGAAGTGAAAGGGGTGAGTTTGGCAACAAAAATGTAGATGGAGTGGCATTAGGAGTGGCAAGGCGCGTAACTTATTGAAATGTATAGAAGTGCAACGACCTGCAAAGCCGTGGACCTCGGTTCGATTCCGGGCTCAGCCTCCATATTTATTCCTCGCCAAGCAAATCCCTAAGACGCTTCAGTTCGAAGTGTCTTTCAACGTAAGCGATCAATTTGGGTAGAAGAGAATTTAGCTCAAATCTAAACTGACAGACATCCTAAAAAACGGGGGCTGTCAGAGTAGGTCTGAGCTAGTGCATCTCATATAACCAGAGAATAAAAAGGCAAACCCATATTGAGTCAAGTTTTCCTCTGGTTTTTTTGATTTATGGTTGCCTCCTATTAGGGCTTCTTAGTGTATTCAGGGTGTGGAAAAAGATAGGTCTGGCACATTGCTTTGCCCCTTATCGTGCCCCTCACCTATAGCACTTGCATCATGCCAGCAGGAGACACCATTATTATCCAGAACACAAGCATGATGTGCCCCCACTGCTATTTGGAGTGGATTAACCAGATCTGTGGGGATATTTGAGCTTAAGTCCTGAACAGACCAGCTCCAACAGGTCATTCCATTATCATCCAGTGCGCAATCAGAGATTAACCCTCCTGCCAGTTGATAAGGGTTAACCAAACCATCTGTCGTTGCTTGATGGGTTGATAGCCCCCAGCAGGTTACGCCATTATCATCCAATGCACAGGCATCAACCAGGCTGACTGAGAGTTGTCTAGGATTGACAAGGGTATTTGGAGGTGAGATAGGAAACATAGGGTCGCTTCCCCAACATTTTACCCCTTCATCA
>Ga0316192_10000244_pt1 | contig 38086 bp, 38 predicted proteins | sample MerIslwburrow_MG_FD_204931 | JGI IMG/M metagenome (GOLD analysis project Ga0316192, IMG submission 204931) | Coastal sediment microbial communities from Maine, United States - Merrow Island worm burrow | ecosystem: Environmental > Aquatic > Marine > Coastal > Sediment | place: USA: Maine...
TAACGCCGTAAATAACCTGACCATTTTTTGTGAGCAGCGCGAACGAAAAATTGGTCAGGTTGATTTACTTTGTTATGCATTTAATTCTTTCAAGTGCAAATGCTGTGCCTGCACACGCTAATATTATTAGAAGCATATAAATCGGTATCCATACTTCGAGTGGATAATGAGCCGCTATTTCAAAATAGCTATGACCAACTAGCCCAAGACTAGAAATATGTACGCATAAAATAAAAACCACGCCAATAATAACAGATGCCAAATATCTATTAATTGTAATTGAAAAAGATATTACAGTTATTGGAATAAAAACAGCTAATAAAATACTTAGTAAGATACGCAAAACTTCAGCAATATAATAGATAATTTGAGTCAATAACGTACTTCCTACTGCCTCCTTTATTTTAAGAATATTTATATCAATTGACCTGATTGTGAAAGGATTACTGTAAGCCTGCCAAATAAATGCACCTATAATTCCAGCTAAAAGAATTAAAGATAAACTCCATATAAGGCTAATGTGTTTCATATTGATATTTTATGCATAACAGTGATTAGACAGCATTAGGCCATTTAACCCGTCTATGTACGCAATTATGCGATCTTGTGTTGTATATCATTTTACTCATTGAATTCTAGATGGCATAGCGCCGTGTTATAACACGGCGCTATGCCACCTAACTTCTTATAAGGAGCATAAATGCGGCAAATTGCTGTCTATAAGGTTGTTTTCTGGGTGCTAGGCTGCAAAACAGGGGGGGGTTCCATTTTTGGTGCCATCTAATATTCATGGGCATTTTCCTTTTTTGGTTTAATTGTTTTTGCTTTCCTATCATATCTATCAATAAATCAATGCCTTGTCTAATAAAATCTTATTTTGTTGGGTTTTTGCTCTGAATTTTGCACTGTGAAAAAGCAGCAGTGGGCGATTTTGTTTGGAATTGAGATTTACAGGGCAAAAACTGGAACTATGTCATATTTTTCAAATGCAATTGTTCTGTTTTTCGCCTCTAAACAGTAAATAAAAAGTAGAGAGGCTGTGTCAATAAAGTGAGATAGGCTCAAATCAATTAGGGTTATATCAACTACCTTACGTAACCAACAACTGAAATAAAATGGCATATGGATCCCATTAAAACAAACAGGTGCCATATGCCATGAGCATGGCGTATTTTATTCAGATTATCCAATACATAAAAGATAACTCCGACTGTGTAGGCAATACCGCCAATCGTAAGCCAAACCATACCAGGTGTTGGAATAGCCAGTTGAAGGTTGGAATATTCCAAAACACAAACCCAACCCATTACCAGATAAATGGGCAGTTGCAGCACTTCGATACGTTTTGGAATAAAGGTTTCAAACAACATGCCAATAGCAGCAAGGCCCCAGACAAAGGCCAACATTAATGGCCCGTTGCCCTCCCCTAGCGAAACAAGCATATAGGGTGTGTAGGTGCCTGCAATCAGCAGATAGATAGACAGGTGGTCAATCTTTTGAAAGAGTTTTTTAAGCTTGGGCGGGTGAAAGCTATGATACAAGGTAGACATGGTATAGAGCATTACCAGCATAAAGCCAAAAATTGTGAAGCTTACAATTAATAGTGGATCTTTCTGCTGAATACTGATTGTCAGCAGCGCGCCTAAACCTACCAGCGCCAATACAGCACCAACTAAATGGGTGATGCTATTGAATTTTTCCCCGTAGTACATAATATTTCGCTTTATTTAGCCCCAGGCTGGGGGCATATAAAATCATAGCAGAACCTTTAGCATCTTGAGAGTTGTGGCCAACAAAGCTGCGCAGGCTGTGCCTGCCATCACAGTTTTTTTAGGTTAAACTGCCCCATTACTTCACATTTGGTGCATGAGAAAAGCAAAGTACTAGCAGCATGTCAGAAAATCAGAACGAACCCCCATGGATACCCTTTGTCGGTATCATCATCTGCATTGTCACATTTACCGCAATATTTATTGGGTTAAAAAGTGCAAGTGATTTTGATCTGATTCCATTGATAGCGATTACAGTGGTTAGTGGATCAATAGTAGCTACCCTGCTAAATGCTATCGCCCAGGCTATTATCAATGCCAGCCTAAAATTGAAACGGGGGATGCAGGCCGAGCCTGAAACAGCGCAACTTAAAGAGAGTGAGAGTTCAAACGATACCAGCCTTTAAATTAGGCAAGGTGTTATAAATATAAAGCGGAGGCACGCTTGAGGTGCCTCCGCTTTATTTTGTGATCACCCCGCCCGGCTGTAAGTTGGGGTTTGGCTTGAGCTTAGTGCTAGCCGATTTTGTGAACTGTTGATTTACCTTCATCTACCAGGATAGCAAGCACCCTATCACGCCATGCATCACGAAAGCGTTTGGCTATATTTTCATCTGCAAAACCATTGAGGATGCGACCAAGATCTTCACCCATGGTGGGTGCAGCAGAGATGCCACTTGGATCGTAGATCAGAGTAACGTTATCGCTGGTTGAAATACGTTCAAATCGAAAGCCTGGTTGACCGGTTGGTTCAAATTGAAGCAGACCATCGCGTGCAAATTGTCCGCCTAAGCCATGAAAACCGTTGTCAGCCGCTGCGCCTGTTAGTTGGGTAAATACCTGGCTGATGGGGCCATTGATTCCTTCATCCTGCAGGCCAAACACTGTGACTCTAATATCGCCTCGTTGTGGCATCTCGCTGCCCCATAACTCTTCCAGAGCGCGCTTAACCAACAAAAAGCCTCCGGCAACCGTTGGGCAGGCGTGACCAGAGAGCTTGGCGACATCATCATATATGTAGGTAAATACACCATTGCCTGCACCTAGCAGATCGCCCAATGGATCATACAGAGTGATTGTGGGGTTTTCAGGAAACATTAAAGATTCAGACATCTGTTTATACCTTGCTAGTGTGTGACGGAGTTGTTTAATTGGCCGATGTTTTCAATCTCAATTGTGACTTGATCGCCATCGGCAAGAAATAGTGGAGGTTTACGCGCAACCCCTACGCCGGAAGGAGTTCCGGTTAAAATGATTGTTCCGGGTAGCAGCGTGGTATCCTGACTCAAAAAGCTAATCAACTGCGCGACAGAAAAGATCATGTCTGCCGTATTGCTCTGCTGCATGGTCTGCCCGTTGAGTACTGTATTGATACTCAGTACTTGAGGATTACTGATTTCATCTGCTGTTACAAGCGCTGGTCCCAGTGGGCAAAAGCCATCAAAACTTTTACCGCGTATCCACTGCCCACCGCCTGCATGTTTTTGCCATTTGCGGGCAGAAACGTCATTGGCAGCGGTATAGCCGAGCACATAGTTTAAAGCTTCTTCCTCTGATACATCTTTAGCTGTGCGACCAATCACTACGGCCAGCTCGGCTTCAAAGTCTACTTCTGGCCCACGTACACAGCATTTGGGTAGCTCAATAGCAGCATCAGGATTCGCAATAGCCGTTGTTGGCTTCATAAAAACTACGGGATAACGTGGTAGCTCTTTTCCTGTCTCAAGCGCATGTTCACGGTAGTTAAGGCCGATACAGAAAATATTGGATGAAACGACAGGTGCCAATAGCGATTTAACCGTCACACGTTTGCTTGTTGGAATTAACTCTTTATACAGATCGCCATCAAGCAGCTCCGCTGTGCCATTGCTGTAATCTGTACCCAACTGTTCATTTAAGTTTTTATCAAGAAAACGAATAATTTTCATAGTGCTTACTCTGCTTGTTGGTTAGCAGGTTGTTTGTAGATCCAAAAGACATAGCTGCTGCCAAGCAATGCCACAGAGAGCGAGAAATCTAATATCGCCATGCAGATAAGAAAAGTAAAATCACCCTGCGCCGCATGTGATAGCGATGACCCTAACACTATCATGCAGGTCAGAAAAATATAGAATCCAGTTCTATAAAACTGCCATATTTTTGGTTGTGATAATGCATAGATCCGTGTCAGATTTTTTCGACAGACTTTTCTGAAGATAAAGATCACCTTTAGCAATCCGATAAATATACCTATTAGAATTGCCAGCCAAAACCATTGGCTATCTGGCGCAAGTGCATCGGCCGCCAAAAGCAAACTGCGCCCTTTAAAAAAAAGCACAACACCGCCGGAATACCAGAGGAGAGCAGCAAGAAGCTTAAGTTGATTAGTGGTTACGGTCATAACTGAAGTTGCAGGCATCACAAGCTGCGTTCATTAAATTGCACAACATAGTCGTAACCAAAATAGCCTGCTTTGGCGGTTAAGTTTACTGTTGCATTTTTGTACATGGTATCCCACACACTGGTTGGAGCAACAAGTCGCTCTATCGTTTCATCGTATGGAATATAGATATAGTTGGATGGTTTCTGTTGAGTAAGAAAAGTGGTGAACCCACCGTTGTTCTCTTTTTTCTCAATAACCCCTCGCACCACTGTTTTCTGCTCAGCATTATCAACACCACGATTGATCTGAGAAGTAATAGTCGCGGCAACCAGTGCGAACGAGATTAAAAAGCTTTTCAACATAAAGATGTTTTTATAGCCAATACGTTTTGACAGTGGCACCCATGTCATAACGCCTATCGGCGCACCAACGATCAGTGAGATGCGCAACATACTAACGCCATTAAGCGTATTATCAATATGCACGGCTTCAGAAGCGATAAGCAATAGTGCTGCACTGACGAGCGTAATCGCAAGCGAAGTTAATATGGCATATAGAAATCTCAGTCTGGGGATCAGCTCAAACACAATCTCATTGGCTTTTTGATAGGTCACCATTAAAGCCAGCAAGACTGCAAAAGATGCGATGGGAACGGCTACAAAGTAGGAGTCAACAATGATACTCGGCCACAAGCTCAATGCAGCCAACAGTATCAGCAAGGGAGCGATCTTAATAAAATTGATTTTTAACTGGGGTGGTTCACACAACATAACAAACTAACTTTATTTATCTAACAGCACACAGCTGACGGACCTTGTCTCACTGAGTTTAATTGCTTTTGGATAAGCCTTTTGACACTTGTCCATCGCCTGTGGACAACGGGGATGAAAATGACAGCCTACAGGCGGATTGGCTGGCGATGGCATGTCACCTTCCAGATGAATCACTTTTCGCTTTCCACCCGGCTCTGCCACAGGAACAGCCGACAGCAATGCCTGCGTATAGGGGTGCTGCGGATTATCCAGCACTTCGGCAACTGTACCACGCTCTACAATCCTACCCAGATACATCACTGCAACCTCGTGAGCAAGATAGGCTACAACAGAGATATCGTGGGTGATAAAGAGATAGGAGAGCCCCAGTTGCTGTTGCAATGTCTGCAACAGATTTAGGATTTGCGCCTGGACGGAGACATCCAGCGCACTGGTTGGCTCATCGCAGATAATTAAACGTGGTTCCACCGCCAACGCTCGCGCTACGCAGATACGTTGCCGCTGCCCCCCTGAGAATTCATGTGGGTATCGATCAGCCGCTGTTGCTGGAAGCCCTACCTGCTCCAACAATTTCTGCACCCGTGTCCGGCGCTCTGCTGCATTGCCACCAATGCCCTGAGCCAGCATGCCCTCTTCAATAATATTGTGTACCAGCATGCGGGGATTCATGGACGCCATCGGATCTTGAAAGATGATTTGCAGATCTGATCGTTTGCTTCGCAACGCCTCCCCACGCAGTTGAGTCAGCTCGTGGTTTTCAAACCGCACCTGTCCATCCGTGGGTTTGATCAGCTGCAAAATAGCCTTGCCCACAGTGGTTTTGCCGCAGCCTGACTCGCCCACCACGGCAAGCGTGCGACCTACCGGAATCTTCAGTGACACACCATCCACTGCACGCACATGGCCTGCAACGCGTCTAAAAACACCTTTGTGGATTGGAAAGTGCACCTTTAAATCATCAACGGACAACAGATGATTATGAGTATCGCTTCGAGCTGTTGCAGCTTCGCCCTCACTGAGGTCATCTATTTTATTGGTAACCAGTTCGGCATCTTCATCTAAAAAGCACCTAACACCCTGCCCTTCTGCATATTGATCCCATTGCGGGGCCTTCTGTCGGCAGATAGGCATGACATCATCGCAGCGATCTGCAAAACGGCAGCCGACAAATTCCTGATTCAGCGGCGGCACTGTGCCTTTAATAACTGCGAGCCGTTCAGTGCGTTTCTCTCGGCCTGGTATGGATTGAAACAGTTTCCGACTATAGGGATGACGGGGTGACTGGAAGAACTCTTTACAGGGCGCTGTCTCAACGATCTGTCCGGCATACATCACGGCCACGCGATCGGCCACTTCTGCCACAACACCGAGATCATGAGTAATCAGTAGAATAGCCATGCCCGTCTCCTGCTGTAGCTGCTTCATCAGCTTCAGTACCTGCGCCTGAATGGTGACATCCAGTGCAGTGGTGGGTTCATCTGCAATCAATAGCTGCGGTTGTCCTGCCAAAGCAATGGCAATCATTACACGTTGTTTCATGCCGCCAGAGAGTTGATGCGGGTATTCATCAAAACGCTGCTCTGGATCAGGTATCCCCACGGCCGTCAATAACTCAACCACCCGCTGTTTGAGGCTTTGCTCCTGGCTGGCATCATGGATGCGCACGGCTTCGGCAATCTGAGCTCCCACGGTCAGCACGGGATTCAGGGAAGTCATGGGTTCCTGAAAGATCATACCCATGCGCCCGCCACGCTCACGACGCATCATATTCTCGGGCAGATCCAGCAGATTGGTCTCACCCAGGTGAATTGAGCCTTCCACTATCTGACCTACGGGTGGCAGTAGCCGCATGATCGACAAGGCTGTCATCGATTTGCCGCAACCTGACTCACCCAGCAGGACAAAGGTTTCACCCTTCTTTATCTCCAGGTCGATGCCATCTATTGCCCGCACGGGTGATGAGCCATTCCCAAGCCAGGTTTTTAGATTTTTTATGCGCAGAAGTGCATCAGACATTATCAGCCACCCCTTAGGCGAGGATCGAAGGCATCCCGCACAACATCAGAAAAGAGGTTGGCCGCCAATACCAGGGTAAACATAAAGATTAATGCCGCTGTCAGTGACCACCAAACGATGGGCTCTCGCGCCATCTCCAGCCGCGCGCTGTTGATCATATTGCCCCAGGAGTTCATGGTGGGATCAACCCCGATATTGACGTAAGAGAGCACAGCCTCTGCCAGCACCAGTCCACTGAAATCCAGCACCACAGAGATCATCACAATGTGCAGCACATTGGGCAAAATATGCCGGGTAATAATGGTGAAATGACGCACCCCAAAGGCCTGGGCGGCCTGTACGTAATCCAGCTCCCGTAGTTTAAGTGCTTCGCCCCGCAGCATACGGCATAAGCTCGTCCAACTGGTCACCCCCAGTATGATACAGAGAAACAGTAGCCGCAAATCAGCGCGCTCTATCAGGCTGTTGAACTCGTCACCATGCTTATTCATGTAGACCTGCAACATTAAAATAGCCGCAGCAATCAGCAAAATACCTGGAACAGAACTTAAGGTGGTGTAGATATACTGGATAACATCATCCACCCAACCGCGGAAGTAGCCGGCCATAATGCCCATCATGATAGCGGCTGGCAGCATGATAAGCGTTGTCAGCGTGCCTATCACCAGCCCTGTGCGAATACTTTTCAGTGCCTGATAAAAGACATCCTCACCTACCTTGTCTGTCCCCAACAGGTGATACTTAACACCCAGATTACCCGTTACAAATGCCACCAATAGGATGATACCCAGCACAATAAAGATGACATGCCAGGGGATCCCACTCTTTCTGGAAATAATCTGCTGACACTGCTGAAAAAATGTGCGGCCAGATCGATGCCCCAGCCAAATTAGCATAATTCCAACCACCGAAAGCCAGGCAAGCAGTGCTTCCTGTATACCGACAACAATTGTCCAAGCCACATCAGAGGCCCACTCTTGCTCAGGGTTTTTCAGGTGCGCACCGCCAAATTTAAGCCGGGGATAATCTCTTAGTGTTTGACCATCTGCTTGTTTAATATTCTCTTTGGCATACAGGTGTGTGGCCAGCGGGGAGGAGTAGGTTTTCTCCTGCTGTTCTCTCAGAGGGGTTACCAGGAAATCCAGCAGACTTCGGACTTCATTGGAATGAGTCATTTCAGCCGTCTGCTCTGTTTCAGGCAGCATGGGTTTGTAGTGGACTGAATCCAATACGCCAATCAGCACATAAACACTCAGTACAACCAGCGCCCCCATTCCCATTCGGCTTTGGGCTACTGAGCGCCAGGGCGTGCGCAGATGCTCTCGGCTAGCGGCCAGACGGCCAAATACCAACATCAGGGCAATGAGCAGGAAGATGAGCGCATCTGTCCAGAGAATGACCAGCTCAGGCATGCTTTGGTATCTCTGTTGCTGGCTTTATTGAGTTCTTTCTGTATTGCATAGATTGTCTACAGTACCCAGAGTACGCAGATCTTACCATTACGATATAGGCTTGCGAAAACCAATATTTCAAGGCTTTATTATCGCCAAAAAATAGCCCGCTAAAGCATGCGCAGTGCGGGCCATCTTGTGCCTGATACAACAGCTATTGCTATTCGTACCAGTAGATCATGGGTGATTATCAGTCATCCCAATCCCCTTCAGGGCCTTTATCTGAATCGATAGCAGAGCCTTTTTCTACAATCTTATCTGCTGTCCATTCCGCAGGGTCTTCAATAACCTCTCCTTTGGGGCCAAGATCATAGGAACCGGCTTTCAGGATGGCATCGATAGCGAGTGGTGCAGTATCTTTGGCATTGAAGACATCAACCAGCAGGGTATAGACGAAATTTTCTACTCGCTGCACCATCCGTTCACGGATTTCGGCCGGTTGTCCCAGCAGGCGGTTCTCAAAGGGAAGGTTCAGTTTTTTGTAGTCACCTTTCTTCCATCCTTTTGAATCGGCATGGGCAACCATTTCTGCCCAGACAGCTTCTTCGACACCTTCACCCTCAATTTTGATGAACTGCTCATTATCATCAAGGATGGCATTGCCATAGTCATTCACTTCCAATCCCCAGGAGATCATCTGTAGCGCAGTGGCAACATTGGCCTTGGTAGTTTGGGTTTGAGCTGCAATAGCACGTAGACGATCAGAGCTGTTGCCTGAGGTGCCATGCTGCGCACCGGAAACCTTGTAAGGCTTCAGTGCATCATGAATCTCTGCGGTTAATTCAACCTGGATGCCTGCGTCACTGGCCTCAAGGCCATGTGATGTGCCGTTATTAAGCGCAATCCAATCAGGATGGATTCCGTATGCATTGAGGCCCTGAATTAAGAACAGCGCCTCTTCTGGCGTTGACATGCCATGCTTGCCTTTGATTTCACCCACTTCGGTTTCGTAACCTGCCCAGGCTGGAAACAGTGAATTCAATTTAATGCTGGCATTGAGGTTGTCAGCATCCGGCAGATGAGAGGCATCAATAGCTATAGAGGTGACGCCTGCATCAAATATGGAAGGTATTTCTGATTGTGCCGCTGCAATATCAGAATCACCTTTGATAACGTAGTGGTCGGCATGAATGGCGACTGGGATGGTAATGCCTTTTTCATTGCAATAGGCATCAACCTGGCGGGCCATATTCCAAAGGCTAACAGGGCAATAAGCATTTGCGCCGCCTTCGGATTTTGCAATCTCTATAATGATGGCAGCATTGGCTTGTTGTGCAGCCCTCAGCGCCCCATGAACGGCAAAACTGTTTCGACCATTAGCTGCAATCGTTAGCGCACCACCCTTTGCCAGCATGGCACGATCTACAACCTTACCGCTGACCAGCAGTGCTTTAGAGTGGGGAAACAACTTAACCACATTAGGTGGACGCCCAACTTCAATTGCCTTTAGGTAATCCGCTGAGAATTCAGTCATTTCCGTCTCCAAATATTATAAGAATAAGATCCAGTCAATTGTCCCAGATCATTAGTACCCCATCAAGGTAGTACTGAGTTTGACTGCAACTATAGCAGGTATATTTTTAGATGCGGGGAAAAATCAGATGGTCGGGGTTTCTAAAAACAAAAAGGCCGAGATTGGCATTTGCCAATCCCGGCCATAACAGCCATTTAGTTGACTTTAAGCAGCTCAATATCAAATATCAATGTGGAGTCAGGGCCAATATCACCACCTGCACCACGTGCGCCGTAAGCCAGTTCAGATGGAATAAAAACCTGCCATTTGTCACCTTCTTTCATTAATTGAAGAATCTGAGTCCAGCCAGGAATAACCCGATTGACAGGAAAGCTGGTTGGCTCGCCTCGAGAATATGAGCTATCAAACTCCTTTCCATCAATTAGAGTACCGCGATAATGAACGCTTACACTGTCGGTTGCTTTGGGTGTTTTACCCTTTCCTTCTGTAATAACCTTGTACTGCAAGCCATTTTCCAGTGTTATCACACCGGGCTTTTTCTTATTTTCAGCTAAATATGCAACACCTGCTTTGGCATTATCTTCGCCAGCTTTCGCTTGCTCTGCTCGCTGCGCTGCTTGAAATTTTTGCATGACAGCCGCTGCCTGTTCACCTGTAAGACGCGGTTCAGTACCATCCAGTCCATCTTTAATAGCCTTGGTCAGGGTTTCGAAGTCAACATTCATATTTTGCTGCTTCATCTGCGCGCCTGCCTGGTACCCCAGCACATAACTGACCTTTTGCTGATCTGTATCCAGCTTAATATCACCTGCTACTGTTGCTGTACTAAGTCCAAGTAGCGCAATCGCAATACCGTATTTCATTTTCATAATTTACCCTAAATTTTATGGATGAGTTATGACCTGCACCAGGTCTGTTTAAGATTAAATACTGCTTAACACTATTTTTTAGTTGCATCATACCCGATGCCTTTACTCAGTTGGAATTGCTTTTATCTGACAGATTATTCTTTATTCAGTTCCTGGAAATAGGCGGAAAAAATTATCTCGGGTAGCGCAAGCAAATTCCTCTCTATCCATACCTCGGTTTTCAGCGACACATTCGGCTACATGGCCAACATAATTTGGGTAGTTTGGTTTTCCCCGGTGAGGAACAGGTGCGAGATAGGGTGCATCGGTTTCGATCAGAATTCGGTCCAATGGAACCTTTTTTGCAACCTCTCGCAGCTCAGCTGCACTTTTGAATGTAATAATGCCAGAGAAGGAGATGTAGAAACCAAGATCAAGCGCCTGTTTTGCCATATTCCAATCTTCAGTGAAACAGTGCATCACACCACCGACATCCCGCGCGCCCTCTTCCTGCATGATCTGGATGCTGTCCTCACGGGCGGCCCGGCTATGGATGATTAATGGTTTATTGCAGGCTTTTGCAGCAGCAATATGTGTGCGAAAGCGCTTTCGTTGCCAATCCAGTTCGCCGCTGCTGCGAAAATAGTCAAGCCCTGTCTCACCAATGGCTACATTTTTGGGGTGTGCTGCCAAATTTACCAATTCATCTGGCTCAGGCTCATGGCGGTCTTCTTCATTAGGGTGAACACCTGCAGAGATGGAGATCTGATCGTAGCGCTCAACCAGTGACAGCATTTGGGGATAGCTCTCCATGTCGATAGAGACACAGAGCATATGCCCTACCCCCGCATCACGGGTTGCATTAAGAAAAGTTGAAAAATCGCCATCATATGGAGAGAGATCAAGTCTATCCAAATGGCAGTGGGAATCTACCAGCATAATTTATTAATTGAGTTGAAATGCCTGATACAGGCAGCTACATAGTATGTGTTGGGCGATCTGATTTTAATGAGCCACCAAGATAACCTTCAATTTTGTTTCGGGCAGTACCTTTGTCCTGGTCACTAAACTGCACGCCGATACCCGCGGCTCTATTGCCTTCAGCGCCCATTGGAGTAATCCAGATAATCTTTCCTGCCACTGGGATGCGCTCCGTCTCTTCCATCAGGGTGAGCAGCATGAAGACTTCATCCCCAACTTTATACTTCTTATTGGTAGGAATAAAAAGCCCACCATTTTGCACAAACTGCATATAGGCGGCGTATAGCGCATTTTTATCCTTTATCGTTAGAGAAAGGATGCCCTGACGTCCACCACCACCTGGCATATTTGGTAAATTCATCTGCTATTCTCAAACTCGCATCGTTGTTTTTTTGCTATTGGCCCAAGCCAGCAAAATGCTCTCGAGAGTCATCAGGCTATTCAGTTGCGATCCTAAGGTTCGATTCGCCTCATAAACCCTATCTAACATATTGTAGAGTACTTTAAAGTCTAGTACTTGTGCCATCGCTTGCAAACTCTGGATATGATCAGGGTTGTAGAGCGACGCCGGCTGCTTTTTAAATTTGAGCCGCAACATATCAATCAGCCAGGTATTCATCCAATTTAAAACCCGGGGCAGCTCAAGTTTATCCCAGCGTTCGGCAATAGCTACAGGATCCTGTTTGCCATTTAATGCCGCTTGGAATTCATCGACCATTTTCATTCTCTCTTGAAGCAACTCTGGTGCAGCAAGTGATTTGGCAAGCAGCGGAGCACCACTTCCCATCGCTAAATAGAGGTTAGGATCTCCCTGCTCTATTTGAGTTGTCAGCCACTCTATTGCCTCTTTTCGGGGAGGAACCGGAAAGGTAACGCGCTGGCAACGGCTACGAATTGTAGCAGGCAGGCGGCCTGGGAAGCTGCTCACCAAAATGATAATCGTCCAGGGTACTGGCTCTTCCAGGGTTTTTAACAGACTATTAGCCGCTGCGTTATTCATGGCATCGGCTGGCTCAATCACAACAACCTTGTAGCTCTCAGCCTGCGTAGTCAGCACACCCTTGTCGACATAAGCCCGAATAGTATCGATTTTGATCGCTTTACCTGCTTCTTCTGGCTCAATACGTTTGTAATCCGGGTGATTGCCTACCTGACAGAGGTGGCAACCTCGACACTTCCCGCAAGGCTGGCCTGTGTCGCTCAATGCCTCACACAATAGAGACTGAGCAAAAGCGGTGGCAAACTGGCTCTTCCCCAGACCTTCAGCACCCGTAAATAGCAACGCATGCGGTAGTCGCCCTGCTTTATGCGCGGCATGCAGGCGTTGCCAGATAGCCTGCTGCCAGGGATAAAGTGATGTGTCTGTGGTTAGCGTCATATATCGGAACTCAAAAAAGAGTCCATCACCATCTTAATCTGAGATTGAACCTGGGTGAGTGGCAAGGAGGCATCTATTACTTTTACCCGCTGTGGATCATTTTTGGCGATATTTAGATAGGCTGCTCTAACTTTTTGGAAGAAGTTATGAGCTTCACTTTCAAAACGATCAGGGGCGGAGCGCTTTCCTGCCCTCTCTAACCCTATCTCAATTGGAAGATCCAGAATCAGTGTCAGGTCAGGCCGCAGATCCTGTTGCACCCACTGCTCCAGAATTTGAATGCGATCAGGATCAATGCCTCGCCCACCACCCTGATAAGCGTAAGTAGCATCTGTAAAGCGATCACACAGCACCCAGGTACCTGCTTCCAGTGCAGGTATTATTTTACGATTAAGATGCTCTGCCCGGGCTCCAAACATCAGCAACAATTCAGCCTCATCAGCCATGCCGTCATGCTTATGCCCAAGCAATAGGTTTCTAATCTCTTCGCCCAGTGGCGTACCACCAGGTTCGCGAGTAAACAGAACCTGATGCCCCGCAGCTTCCAACAGCTGTTTTATCACTTCAAGATTAGTGCTTTTACCGGCACCTTCCCCTCCTTCAACAGTGATAAATTTACCTTTTATGTTATTCATTTAATGCGATTTCTTTAATTGATATTTACGTACTGCTTTATTATGTTTTTCCAATGTATCTGAAAACTGATGGCTACCATCCCCTCGAGCAACAAAATAGAGGCTTGAGCCCGCTGCCGGGTGCAGAACAGCCTGTATCGCCTCAGCGCCCGGCATAGCGATAGGTGTCGGTGGCAAACCATAATTAGTGTAGGTGTTGTAGGGTGTTTTTGTTTTTAGATCTCGCCGTCGAAGATTGCCATCAAAGGCATCTCCCATCCCATAAATTACCGTAGGATCTGTTTGTAATCTCATTCTCTTCTGCAACCTTCGGATAAATACTCCTGCTATCTCTGGCCGCTCAAGAGCAACACCCGTTTCTCGTTCCACAATTGAGGCTAAAATCATAGCATCATAGGGGTTTTTTAGAGGCAATCCAATATCCCGCCTCTCCCACTCATATTTTAGAAAGCGGTCCATTGCATTATAGGCACGCTGTAGAAATGATATATCTGTTGTTTCCCGGGGAAAGTGGTAGGTGTCAGGAAAAAAACGCCCTTCAGGATGCTCATCTGCATGACCTATCCTCTGCATTATTTCCGCATCGGTTAGACCATTCAAGTTATGCGTTAACACATCATTTTGATTCATTGCTTCGATAACCTGACGAAATGTCCAACCTTCCACCAGTGTTAATGTATGGTTAACAACCTTGCCAGCAACAATTAGATTCAACACACTACGAGGTGACATCCCCTCAGTGAAAAGATATTCTCCTGCTTTAAGTTGACTGGCCTGCCCTTCCCAGCGCGCAAGTAATCGCATGTAGAGCTTGTTTTCAAGCGCATCCAAAGAGTTCAAATCAGCTGCCAGCGTGGTAACCGAATCACCTGGCGCCAGAATATATTGAACACCCTCTTCAGGAAGATTAAGCGGTGAATCTGCAAAGTGGCGAAAGTCCATTATTACCCATGCAATCAAAAGACTTGCCGAAAAGACCAGTATCCCAAGTAAGCGATGTAACATTATTAATGTCAACCACTCACATAATCATCAACAGCTTTAACCAATGCCGAGGGTATTGAGTCAAGCCTGTATGATTGTCCAGCGCACTCTTTTACCGGCAAAACCCTGAGCAATGAGTTTGAGATAAACATTGCATCAGCACTTTTCACATTCTCTAAACTAACATCTTTTATCGTTACAGGAATATCTAATGTATTTGCAAGCTCAATGATCACCTCCCGCATTACACCAGCCACACCACATCGACTAAGGTCTGGCGTTGTCAGAATATTATCTTTAATTAAAAAAAGGTTACTCATTGTTCCTTCAACAACACGTCCATCACTATCAAGCATTATGCCTTCAAAAACAGCTGGATCACTCCATTCTGAACGAGCTAATACTTGTTCCAGTCGATTTAGATGTTTAAGTTGGCCAAGAGCTGGGTTAATTCCTAAACAGGTTTGACAAATACGCAGTGAAATCCCTGCTGTCCAATAATTTTTTGGGTAATCAGGCCAAGGCGAATAATAGATAATTCTACTGGTCTGCAGATCCACTGGAGCACGGTAACCTCGCCCCCCCGTTCCACGAGTCACTATTATTTTAAGCACACCTTTTTTATTATCTTTAATGGTGTTTTTTGCTTCAGCAAACAACTTCAGTGCATCAGGTGCAGGTATACCAAGCTGTTCACAGCCATGATGAAGCCGCTGAATATGTCTTTCCCATAAACAAAAGCGCCCATCTACCACTGCAATTGTTTCGAACAGACCATCGCCATACTGGATACCACGATCCAACGCAGTAATCTGATCTGTTTGTACACCATTAATGAGCAAATTAGATCCTTAAGGCTATGAAATGAGTTAAGTGTATACACATGGCAATCTCTTAACACGCTTGATCTTGCTAAGCTAAAACAAAAAACGCCCTGCAAGCAGGGCGTTTTTTATAGCACAAAATAGTTAGCTGACACTATCCTGTATAACGACGGAAAGCCAGAGTGCCATTTGTGCCACCAAAACCAAACGAGTTGGATATAGCAACATCCAATTTCATCTCTCTGGCCGTATTTGGCACAAAATCAAGATCGCATTCTGGATCTTGGTTTTCCAGGTTAATCGTAGGTGGAACAACCTGATCCTTTAGCGCGAGAATGGTGAATACTGCTTCAGCACCACCGGCAGCCCCCAACATATGCCCCGTCATTGATTTTGTGGAGCTAACACATAACTTGTAGGCATGATCACCAAAGGCAGCTTTGACAGCCTGGGTCTCTGCTATATCTCCAGCTGGAGTAGATGTGCCATGGGCATTAATGTAATCAACATCTTCAGGATTAACACCCGCATCTTGCAGAGCCAATGTCATACACTGGCCTGCGCCTTCTCCATTTGGTGAAGGTGATGTCATATGGTATGCATCAGAGTTCATACCAACACCAATCAGTTCTGCATAGATTGTAGCACCGCGCTTTTTAGCACACTCAAGCTCTTCCAGCACTACAACTCCAGCACCATCACTTAATACAAAACCATCGCGATCCCTATCCCATGGGCGACTAGCACCTTGGGGGTCATCATTTCGTGTAGAGAGTGCACGTGCCGCAGCAAAGCCACCCAGACCAGTCGGAGATGTTGCCATTTCAGCACCACCTGCAACCATAGCATCAACGCTACCATGACGAATCATGCGTGCTGCTTCAGCAATGTTATGGGAACCTGTACTACAAGCAGATACGATGGAGTAATTTGGCCCTTTCAATCCATGCATGATGGAGAGATTGCCAGCCACCATATTGATGATATTACTCGGGACAAAAAACGGTGAAATCTTGCGTGGCCCACCTTTTAGGTAATCACCGTAGCTATTCTCAATACCTGTGATACCACCAATACCAGAACCTACAGCAACACCAATGCGATGAGCATTCTCTTCGGTAACTTCCAATCCAGCATCTTTGATAGCCTGACATCCAGCCGCGATACCATAATGGATAAATTTATCCATCTTTCGGGCTTCTTTTTTTGTGATGTATTCGGTGATATCAAAGTCGTAAATCGGGCCACCAAAGTGGGTGCTAAACGGCTCTATATCAAGGTGAGTAATTGGCTGTATGCCACTTTTGCCAGCGAGGACATTTTTCCAGGACGTTTCCACGCTGAAACCAACGGGTGCAATCATACCCAACCCCGTTACGACAACCCTTCTGTCAGACATGCAAAGCCCTCTCTTGTTTTCAATCAAATCTATAAGGCGTTTTAACTTAGCACAATCTAATACGAGAGATTGGCTAGCTTAACCTGCGACAACTTCTGCTTTCTGCCTGCCACTTATAGTTTAGTTAGCAGACAACTCTGCGGCCTATTTTCATTAGATGCGTTAGCACATAGCAAAAACAGGCCGCATATCATTAATGCTCAGGGCGATAATTTATAGCAAGCGACTAGATCGCCTATTACCTTAATCCGTAACGAGCAAAAATCATTTGTTAGCTTGAATGTTTAGTGACGTAATCAATTGCCTGCTGAACAGTAGTGATTTTCTCTGCATCTTCATCAGGAATTTCAGTTTCAAATGTCTCTTCAAGAGCCATAACCAGCTCTACTGTATCAAGAGAGTCAGCACCCAGGTCATCAACAAATGAAGCATCCAGGGTTACCTCTTCTTCTTTGACGCCCAATTGCTCAACAACAGTTTCTCTAACTCGTTCTTCGATAGTACTCATATTCTTTCATTCCTCTGGATGGATGGGACGACCCAACTGTACCGCTGGGCTATTTTAGTAATAAACTCGAAAAGATAAAAGCACAACGTGCTATTAGCATCATATCTCGAATTTCTATTCAATTACTTTATTTTCATAAAGTTAAAGCAAATTATTAATGTATAAGGTTATTTTAGCCTCAGAAAACTACCCCATATACATTCCACCATTTACGTGAATTGTTTCTCCGGTGATATACGAGGCCTTTGAAGAAGCTAAAAATACGACTGCATTTGCAATCTCTTCTGGAGCTCCAAGGCGTGCTAACGGTATACCGGCCAGCAAGGCATCACGCTGCTCTTCTGGTAACTCTTTGGTCATATCTGTATCAATAAAGCCGGGGGAAACGGCATTTACAGTAATACTACGAACACCCACTTCACGCGCTAAAGATTTAGTAAACCCTATCATTCCCGCTTTTGCCGCACAATAATTCGCCTGGCCTGGATTACCTGTTGAGCCAACAACTGAAGCGATATTAATTATCCGCCCACCTTTTGCTTTCATCATGCCACGCAAGCAGGCTTTGGAAAGGCGATAAATAGAGGTCAAATTCGTATCAATGATAGATTGCCATTCATCTTCTTTCATGCGCATCAGCAGGTTATCTTGCGTGATACCTGCATTATTGACAAGAACAGTTGGGGCAGCATAGTTATCTTTGATGAATTTCATAGCAGCATCAATAGATTCCTGATCTGCAACATTCAATTGCAACCCTGTACCTTCGATGCCCGCTGCAGCAAGCCGCTCACTTATGGCATCTGCACCTGATTGCGTGGTCGCCGTGCCAATCACAGTTGCACCTTCTTTTCCAAGCCCCTCAGCAATTGCCCGTCCAATACCTCGACTAGCTCCTGTCACGAAAGCAATTTCATTGTTAAGCATTAATTGTCTCCATAGCTTTTTCTAAGCTGGCAGGATCAAATACTGCCAGACCAGTCACAGCTCGATCAATTCTTTTGCACAAACCTGCCAACACCTTGCCTGGCCCAGCTTCTATGACACACTGCGATTCCTTTTCTGATTCTGACATTAGCTGGATTGTCTCAACCCAACGTACCGGACTATACAACTGTTGCGTCAGCAAGTTTCGTATATCATCTGGATTGCTAGCTGTAGCAACAGTCACGTTATGAATAACAGGTATGGATGGGGTTTTTACCTCTACTTGTGCCAAGCGACCTGCCAATTTTTCAGCCGCTGGTTTCATCAAGGCACAATGAGAAGGAACACTGACAGGTAAAGGCAAAGCACGTTTGGCTCCCGCCGTCTTGGCTAGAACCATCATGCGTTCAACGGCACTCTTATTGCCTGCCACAACAACCTGACCTGGAGAGTTAAAATTAACAGCTTCAACAACTTCAGACTCTGCTGCTTCTGCGCATAATTCACGTACCTTATCATCATCAAGACCCAGAACTGCTGCCATAGCCCCGACGCCTTCTGGCACCGCTTCCTGCATCAAGCGCCCGCGCTCTGCTACCAGCTTTACTGCATCTGAAAATTTTAAAGAATCCGTGGCAACCAACGCAGAGTATTCACCCAAGCTATGTCCTGCCATAAACACAGGTTGTGAACCACCTTGCTCAGACCATACCCGCCAAACAGCCACCCCAGCAGCAAGCATGGCAGGCTGGGTATTATGTGTAAGATTCAGTTCTTCAGCAGGGCCTTCTTGAGTCATTTTCCAAAGATCAAAACCAAGGGCATCAGATGCTTCCTGGAAGGTCTCTGAAACCACGGGAAAAGCGGCCGCAAAATCAGCCAGCATAGTGACAGATTGAGAACCTTGGCCAGGAAAAACGATATTTAATTTCATAGATATTTTATTAATATTTCAGCAGTACAGAACCCCAGGTGAATCCCCCACCAAAAGCTTCCATCAGCAAGGTTTCACCACGCTTAATACGACCACTTCGGACAGCTTCATCCAATGCTAACGGAACTGAAGCAGCAGATGTATTGCCATGGTCATCTACAGTAACAACTACATGATCCATTGGCATACGTAATTTTCTGGCTGTTGCCTTAATGATTCTGATATTTGCCTGGTGTGGAATCAGCCAATCAATATCAGATTTATTCATTCCATTATGATCAAGCGTTTCGTCAACTATACGACCCAGTGTTGTAACCGCCATTTTAAAAACTTCATTACCACGCATTTCGATAAATGCACCAGTCTCTGCAAGTTGCGCCAGACTATTGGAAACGCCTGTAGGAACTTGCAGAAGGCTGCCGTATTTCCCATCCGCATGAAGATGACTGGATATAATCCCAGGTTCATCACTGGCCTCTACCACTACAGCACCTGCGCCATCACCAAACAACACGCAAGTATCACGATCATTCCAATCAACTATACGCGATAGCGTCTCCGCACCCACTATCAATGCACAGCGCGCACTGCCTGTTCGAATAAATTTATCTGCGATACCCAGGGCATAGACAAAACCTGTGCAGACAGCTTGCACATCAAACGCAGCACACCCATGAATACCTAATCGCTGCTGTAAAAGGCAAGCGGTACTGGGGAAAACCTGATCTGGCGTTGTGGTGGCAACAATCACCAAGTCGATGTCATGTGCCTCTTTACCGGCTGCACTCATTGCACGACGTGCAGCCTGCTCAGCGAGGTCACATGTTGTTTCATCTGCTGCTGCAATGTGTCGTTTGCGTATACCTGTACGATCCACAATCCACTCATCAGAAGTATCGACCATCTTCTCTAAATCGTGGTTAGTCAGAACCTTCTCTGGAAGAAAGCCCCCCGTACCTGTTATGCGCGCATATTTCACTTAGCTGCCATCGCATTCAACTGTTCTTCAACTCGCGAGGCAATACGACGGGATACATCACCTACAGCTTCTTTTTTCGCAAACTGAATGGCATTTTCAAATGCCAGTTGATCTGCGCCTCCGTGACTCTTAATCACAATGCCGCGTAATCCAATGAAGCTTGCACCATTATAGCGACGAGGATCTATGAAGCAGCGAAAGCTTTTAAGAATGGGCAATGTAATGAATCCTACGGCTTTTGTAAGAAAATTTCGGTTAAACGATCGCTTTAGATAATGGGTAATCATCGTGGCAACACCTTCACAGCTTTTTAAAGAGACATTCCCAACAAAGCCGTCAGTAACAACCACGTCAGCGCCTCCTTTATACACTGTATCCCCTTCAACATACCCGACATAGTTTAGAGAGCTATTCTCCAGCTTCTCATGTGCAACCTTTACCTGCTCATTACCTTTGATCTCTTCATGACCAATATTAAGCAAAGCCACACGAGGCGCTTCAATGTTTTCAACAGCAGAAACCAACTCACTTCCCATTACAGCAAACTGAAACAAATGATCTGCGTTGCAATCTACATTTGCACCTAAATCCAGCATCCATGTGTGGCCTGCAATAGATGGCACTGAAGCGATAATCGCAGGCCTATCCACATAAGGCAGCATTTTGAGCACAAAGCGCGCTGTAGCCATGAGTGCCCCTGTGTTGCCAGCACTCACACAAGCATCAGCCTCTCCTTCTTTAACCAGGTTAATGGCGACGCGCATGGAAGAGTCTTTTTTTGTGCGCAATGCCTTGGACGGAGGATCATCCATCGCAACCTCTTCCGAGGCATGCTTAATGCGCAGCCGGCTGCCTATTTCAGCACCTTTCAAGTGCTGCCTGATAACCTCTTCACGCCCTACAAGAATGAGATCTACATCAGGGTCATGCTTGAGAAAATTCAGTGCCGCAGGAACAACAACCTCTGCACCAAAGTCCCCCCCCATAGCATCAAGCGAGATGGTTACCCGTTCTGTCATCTACAATAAATCCGATCGCAATAGAGCGATAATTGAGATTGACTCAAAGCAAACTGCAACACAGAACGATATTATTCGCCGGTTACTTCTATTACCTTGCGGCCACGGTAAAAACCATCTGCGGTCACATGATGACGTAAATGGGTCTCACCAGAAGTGGGATCTACAGACAGTGTTTTAGCGGTAAGCGCATCGTGTGAACGACGCATTCCACGCTTAGATGGGGTCTTTCTGCTTTTCTGAACGGCCATGGTACCAACTCCTAAATTAAATATATAAAAATCATTTCTGTTTCAATTCAGCCAATATCGCGAACGGGTTACTTCGTTCACTTGGCTCTTCCCGATCAGCTATCTCTTGCTCAGTCTTCTGATGCAAATCAGAGCAGCCACATTCGCCTATTTCATGTCGCGAAACTTGTGGCAGCGATAGCAATAACTCCTCCTCCACAATATCCAACAGCCGGATACGTGGTTCATCAAGGAGTAGCGGGTCATAATGTTCCGGTAGTCGTTCCGCCTCTTCAGCGCTTCTTACTAGCGCAATATTGAGTTGGGATTCAATTGAAACCAACATTGGATTAAGACATCGCTGGCACTCCAACAACAAGTCCGCTTTAACAGAACCGCTGATACAGGCACGTTTCTCTTGATCTCTTCTAAACTCCAACCGCAACTCAATATCGCCTTCAGCACCCAAAACATCCTTTGCCAGACGAGGCAGATCGTCAATAGCAGCATGCCCAGAGAAGACTCTCCCCTGGTCAGCCATGCGCCATGGATCTACAAAATCGGGCAAGCGTGACGACATAAGCGCGGGATGATATTACGCAACGGCGAAAGTGTCAAAAAAATCAAGCAGGTTCACGAAGTTAGCTGAAAGAAGATCCTACCCTTTACTGCCCACCGACAATGGCCAATAGCACACCTGCTGCAACTGCAGAGCCAATAACACCTGCCACATTAGGGCCCATTGCATGCATCAGCAAAAAGTTATGGTGATTACTCTCCAGGCCAACCTTGTTCACCACCCGCGCAGCCATAGGGACTGCCGAGACACCTGCAGCACCAATCAAGGGATTCACCTTTCCACCGGTAAACTTATGCATTGCCTTACCCATCATCACGCCAGTAGCAGTACCGATGCAGAAGGCCAGTGCGCCCAAGGCCAGGATACCCAGGGTTTCCACTGTCAGAAACTTATCTGCTGAGAGTTTGGAACCAACAGAGAGACCCAGGAAGATGGTCACAATGTTGATGATTTCATTCTGGGCAGCATTACTCAGGCGCTCAACCACACCGGACTCACGCAGCAGGTTGCCAAACATCAGCATACCAATCAGTGGAGCCGCAGAAGGCAGAAATAGGATACAGAGCACAAGCACACTGAATGGAAACAGGATCTTCTCAATCTTACTAACCGGCCTCAACTGCTCCATCACCACGCTGCGTTCAGCCTCACTGGTCAGCGCCTTCATAATAGGCGGCTGGATGATCGGCACCAGTGCCATATAGGAGTATGCAGCTACTGCGATGGCACCCAGTAGATCCGGTGCTAGACGTGAGGCCAGGAAGATAGCCGTCGGGCCATCCGCACCACCGATGATGGCGATGGCCGAAGCATCTGCAAGAGTAAAATCAAAGCCTGGCAGCCAATTAAGGGCCAACGCACCCAGCAGGGTTGCAAAGATCCCGAACTGGGCTGCTGCACCCAGTAATAAGGTTGATGGGCGAGCGATAAGGGCACCAAAATCGGTCAAGGCACCAACACCCATGAAAATCAGCAGCGGCGCAACCCCACTGGCAACAGCAACCGTATAGAAACGGTAGAGCATACCGGGCTCATATCCCAGATCCGTAGCGAGCATTTTTCCAGCTGCATGCGCCTCTGCACCCGCACTCTTCCACGCCTCCACTACCTGGTCAGCCGATGCACCTAATCTTTCAGCCAGCAGGGCAAGATGCTCAGCATTACCAGAGTGCAGTAGCTGCTCCACAGCACTTTCAGCCAGCCCCCCCGCTGGGATATTAGCCAGCACAGAACCAAAGCCAATAGGCAGCAATAAGAGAGGCTCAAACTGCTTGGCTATTGCCAAATAGATCAGCAGACAACCCACCAACATCATGACGAGTTGACCTGCGGTGAAGTTGGCAATCCCGGTGGAGTACCATAGCGATGCAAAATTAAGATCCATAGCGAGCTCTATGCCAGTTCGACCAGAGTATCACCAACCTTAACGGCATCACCCTCTTTGACACAGATGGCAGAAACAGTACCGGCAGAAACTGCACGCACCTCTGTCTCCATCTTCATCGCTTCAAGGATGACAACCACTTCACCGGCTTCAACAGCCTGCCCTTCACTCACCTGGATCTTCCAGATATTGCCTGCTAGAGGAGAAGTAACCGGCTCACCCGTTCCTACAGCGGCAGCCGGGGCTGCAGCTGATGCAGTTGCCGGAGCAGCTGCAGCAGGCTGTATGGACTGCACAGCACCACCAGGCGCGACAGTGACATCATAGCCTTTGCCATTAACAACCACTTGGTAGGCCTCAGCACCACCAGCTGCAGGTGCAGCCGCTGCGGCTGGAGCAGCTGCGGGTTCTGGCTCGGTGCCAGGAGCAGGCTCGAAGGCATCCGGATTACCACGGTTCTCAAGAAATTTAAGGCCGATCTGAGGGAACTGAGCATAGGTGATCACGTCATCAATCACATTCTCAGCCAGTTTAATGCCCTTCTCATCGGCAATCTGGATCAGCTCATCTTCCAGTTTTTGCAGCTCAGGTTGCAGCTTGTCTGCAGGGCGACAGGTAATGGCCTCTTCGCCATCCTTCAGCACCATAGCCTGAATCTCTGAATTCATTGGCGCAGGCGTTACACCGTACTCACCACGCAGGATGCCAGAGGTCTCCTTAGTGATGGTTTTGTAACGTTCACCAGTAAGCACATTCAGTACAGCCTGGGTACCCACAATCTGTGAGGTCGGGGTTACCAATGGAATATAACCCAGATCTTTACGCACCTTTGGAATCTCTTCCAGCACCGCATCAAGCTTATCGGCAGCACCCTGCTCGCGTAGCTGATTCTCCATGTTGGTCAGCATGCCACCAGGCACCTGGGCCACCAAAATTCGGGAATCAACACCCTTCAGGCTACCCTCAAATTTGGCGTATTTCTTACGCACTTCACGGAAGTAGGCAGCGATCTCTTCCAGCAGAATGATATCCAGGCCAGTATCACGGCCGGTATCCTGCATGATAGCCACTACCGCCTCTGTAGGAGAGTGACCGTAGGTCATACTCATGGATGATATGGCGGTATCCACCATATCGATACCCGCCTCAGCAGCTTTTACCGCAGTTGCAGTGCTCATGCCAGTAGTAGCATGGCTCTGCATGGCAATAGGGATATTGCAGGACTCTTTCAGGCGGCTGACGAGTTCGAAAGCCACATAAGGCTTAAGCAGACCTGCCATATCCTTAATACAGATAGAGTGGCACCCCATATCTTCAATACGTTTTCCCAGATCTACCCAGGTATTCATATTGTGTACAGGACTAATCGTATAGGACATGGTGCCCTGTGCATGTTTTCCAGTCTTAAGCGCAGCCTTCACAGCAGTCTCAAGATTGCGCATATCATTCATGGCATCAAAGATACGGAATACATCCATACCTGTTTCTGCTGCTCGCTCCACAAACCTCTCAACCACATCATCAGCATAGTGACGATAGCCCAGCATATTCTGCCCACGCAGCAGCATCTGTTGGGGTGTATTCGGCATGGCGGCTTTAAGCAGGCGCAAGCGCTCCCATGGATCTTCTCCCAAGTAACGGATACAGGAATCAAATGTAGCACCACCCCAGGTCTCAAGGGACCAAAAACCGACCTGATCCAGCTTGGCAGCAATTGGTAACATGTCTTCAATCCGCATGCGGGTTGCAAACAGGGATTGATGGGCGTCGCGAAGTACGACGTCGGTAATTCCAAGTTTATTCTCTGTCATATGGGGAATCGCTATTGAAATGGAAAAATTTGGTTAAGAATAGATCAATGTGTATCGCGGTAGCGCTTGATTGCAGCACTGATAACGGCGACCAATGCCTCATCGGTCTCACCTGATGTCTTTGCTGCAGCACCAGCTGCTGGTTGCTCGCCCTCGAGCGATACGGCCAAACGAGACATTCCAGTCATGGTCACAACAAGAACCATCAGGAAGGCAAAGACAATCCCCATGCCAACAAGCATGAGTTGTACGCCAGCCATCATCAGCTCAGAAACGGGCATATACTGTTCTCCTCAAGTCACTTCAGTCCGCTAAAAATAACGGACGCGCTCACGGGCTGCCTTTCTATGGGAATGCACTTTATTTGTCAAGACACAAAAATGCCGCATGTTTGTTATCTTATTGTTTTAACTAAAATTGTTATTTAGACAAAATTTATATGTTTTTCCAAACAGAGCTCTCACACTAAATTTTGCCTGTTTGCTAAACGCCCATATAATCTCATTGGTTTTATTTCTATTTAGCGATGGCTCAGCTTACAATCCACTCTCGATAACTGCTCTACACTCTAAAAAAATGACCGATACTACTAGCCCCAAAATTATCTTGGGTTCAACCTCGCCTTTTAGACGCGATCTGCTAAACAAACTGGGAATCAGCTTTTCCGTAGCCGCCCCAGATATCGATGAGCAGACCCTCCCAAATGAAACGGCAGCCGAGCTGGTAACAAGACTGGCTTTTGAAAAGGCGGAAGCTGTTGGGCATCACTACTCAAACGCATTGATCATCGGTTCTGATCAGGTGGCATGCATCGACCAACAGATTTTAGGTAAGCCTGGCAACAGAGAGAACGCCATTGTTCAATTATTAGCGGCCTCTGGAAAATGCGTCACGTTTTATACGGGCCTCTGTCTACTTAACACACCCAATGGACAAAAGCAGATCACATGCGAAACCTTCAACGTCCATTTCCGCAATCTTGAACGTGCACAAATCGAACGATATTTGGATCAGGAAGAACCCTATAACTGTGCAGGCAGTTTTAAATCAGAAGGGCTGGGGATTGCACTTTTTGAGCGATTAGAGGGCGATGATCCAAACGCCCTCATTGGCTTGCCATTGATCCAGCTGGTCAGCATGCTCCGCAAAGAGGGCATTCAAATCCCCTGACCAGCCAGACCTCAACTATTCTCAACGCAACTGTGGCTCCCAACCTAACCCAGACATACGAGCCAGAGTGCCTGCCATACCTGCCCCAACGCGTTGGGCCAGTTTCTCGAACAGATCTTCCGCAGGGGTAAAATCAACCATCTCTTCTACACCAATAATTTCACGGGCCACATAACTACTGCTCCCCAATCCATCGACAAGTCCAAGCCTCACACTCTCTTCACCACTCCAAAACAGGCCACTAAACAGCTTTCCATTATCTTTAAGACGGTCACCCCGCCCTCTCTTCACCACATCGATAAACTGCTGATGCAACTGATCCAGCATACTCTGAATATGCTCTTTCTCACCCTCTCTCACAGGAGAAAAAGGATCCATAATGCCTTTATGCTCTCCAGCTGTTAAAAGACGGCGCTCCACACCTAGCCTTGCCATAGTCTCTTCAAATCCAAACCCATTCATCAGAACCCCAATGGATCCCACAAGACTCCCTTTATCTGCATATATCTCATCCGCAGCAGCCGCGATGTAATAACCACCAGAGGCACAAACATCCACAATCACTGCATATACAGGAATATTTTTATACCTCTCTTTTAAACGCGTAATTTCATCATTGATATATGCAGACTGCACAGGACTGCCACCCGGACTATTGATGCGCAGAATGACACCTTTAGTGTTTGCATCTTCAAAAGCTGCGCGCAATCCTGTGATAACACTATCTGCACCGGCAGCCTCACCCGCTGCAATAATGCCCTTTACCTCAATCAGAGCAGTATGCCCACTATCTTTTATAGGAGGTGATGAAAATTTCTCAGGAAACATAATCACTAACAGCGTAAACAGGTAGGCGAATGTTAAAAACTTGAAGAAAATCCCCCATCTTCTAGTGCGACGATGCTCATTCAAAGTCGAGCCTACCAGCTTTTCCAGCTGCTCTCTTTCCCACTTTCCAGGTTCTACGCCGCTTGTTTGAGACACTGATGACTGTTGCTCTTGATCCTGTTGTATATCACTCATAATTTAAAGTTGTATCCTAAATTCAGTTATTTCTTATATCTCTAAAATGAAGATTTGCGTGATAGCCAATCTGGAATTTCTGAAACAGCATTCAGACACCCCTCCGGCTTATGTTGCAGCAATCGCTCCACAGAATGCACTCCGTAACTCACAGCCAATGCGGCAGTACCCGCATTGTTCGCCATTTGCATATCATATTCAGTATCGCCAATCATAAGCGCATCTGTAGCCTGAACACCCAATTCATCCAGAATTTGCAGCAGCATATCAGGATGCGGTTTGGAAAATGCGTCATCAGCACAACGAGTTGTGTGAAAAACCATATCCAACCCCGAATGACTTAATACCTTATTCAAGCCGGGACGTCCTTTTCCTGTAGCCACAGCAAGCAGATAACCTTCCGATTTAAGCCTATGCAGCGTCTCTTCAGCCCCAGAAAACAAGGGGGTTGGCGTAGTGTTCTCATACAAAAAATGATGGCGATAACGCTCTGTCACCTCTTTCACCATAACCTCATCGGCACCCGTAAAGAGCATGCAAATGGCCTCTTTTAGCCCTAGACCAATAATATTACTGATACTGCTGTCATCTGGCAGTTCAAGATCAAGATCGGTAATGGCAGCACGCATGCAGTTCACAATGCGTGACTCAGAGTCCATCAAGGTACCATCCCAGTCGAAAACCAACAGCTCATAAGCTTTCTGCATCCTAATTTTTCAACCTTAACTGCTTCAATAGTTTCTCCAGGCTGGGTTCAAGAGGGGCTTTTATGCATTGCTCCTGTTTCTCATCCGGCCACCTAAAACGCAGGGACTCTGCATGCAAAAACAGCCGCTTTAACCCTAATTCACGAAATTGCTTGTTTGTTTTGGACTCGCCGTATTTCTCATCACCCAGTATTGGGTGGCCTAAATGAGCGGCATGAACTCTAATTTGATGAGTACGTCCCGTTACTGGCTTGGCTTCAACCAAAGTTGCATTTGAAAAGCGCTCTAACACGCGAAATCTTGTCAATGCCGACTTACCTTCACTATCGACACGAACAATCCGTTCACCACCCTGAAGAGTATTTTTCAATAAAGGTGCATCCACATCAGCACGTTTTCTTTCCCAACAACCGGCTAGTAAAGCAATATAGCGCTTATCCATTTTGTTGCTTCGTAGCAGCTCATGCAAACTGCGCAATGCACTGCGTTTGCGGGCAATTAACAGGCAGCCTGATGTATCCCTATCCAGTCGATGCACCAATTCCAATTGGCGTTCTTCAGGCCAAAGCACACGCATTGCCTCAATAACGCCGTAGTTCAATCCACTACCACCATGGACAGCTATTCCCGCAGGTTTGTTCAGCGCAAACAGTCTCTTATCTTCAATCAGCACTGCCTCTCGAAGCTGTTGCAAAACCCGCCCATGTGGTTTTGCCGGTTCGGGCTGCTCAGCAATACGTACAGGAGGAATCCGTACCACATCACCTTCTTGCAGGCGATAACTTGCACGAATCCGTCCTTTATTTACCCGCACCTCGCCACGCCGCAAAATACGGTAAATGTAGCTGCGCGGAACGCCTTTTAAACGACAGAGCAAAAAATTATCAATGCGCTGCCCTTCATGCCCATTATCTATCTCAACAAAGAGAGCTGTAGAAGCTTTTTTCTGATTATCTAACATTTTGTAATGATACCAGTTTCCTCTTTAATTGCTGCATTCCAACAAGACTGCTATAGTTGTTCGGTAGTGAGCTGTGTTTATTCAAAAAACTTGATAAACCCTCCCTAAATAATGAACCTGTTACAAGATGCCTGTTTGGAATGAAACGAGCATCAAAAAGCACTGTCCAAACCAGAGCACACGCCAAGCATCTACGCTATAACAAGCGTTGAATATGCGCCATGAACCGCGCAAATGAGACTGAAGAAGTGGCTCCTAAAGTATGTAGTAATAAGCTACCCAGTATAGGGTTTTGGATGTGTATTAAACAACGAGCTGCCCTCGCCTTTTGAGGGAGTGTTAAAAATTTATTGCGCGCACATTACTTTGCCTGCGCCCTGGATCGGTAACTGTACCATTCCTGATGTAAGCCGGAGAATTATGCCTCATTCAGCATAAGCTGAGGTAATAGTATATTTACCCCCGGTATATCAACGAAACTGAAGATATAAAGCAAAAGCTTTCGGTACAGTCTACATAAATCCACGGCAGCATACGCAAAGCGGCGCGCCGAGAGAAACAAACAACATGAAAAGAATGCTGATTAACGCAACTCAGCCTGAAGAGTTGCGCGTTGCCATTGTGGATGGCCAAAAGCTTTTTAATCTTGATATCGAAATCCCCGGTCGGGAACAGAAAAAAGCTAATATTTACAAAGGGAAAGTGACTCGGGTTGAGCCCAGCCTAGAAGCTGCTTTTGTAGAATATGGCTCTGAACGCCACGGATTTCTCCCGCTCAAAGAAATTGCCCGCACCTACTTTTCCGAAGAGGCCCTCAAATCTGGAGGGCGCCCCAGCATCCGAGATGCTATTAAAGAGGGGCAGGAAATTATCATTCAGGTTGAAAAAGAAGAGCGTGGCAATAAAGGCGCAGCCCTAACGACCTTCATCTCCCTGGCTGGGCGCTATCTGGTTTTGATGCCCAACAACCCCCGTGCTGGCGGCGTATCACGTCGTATTGAAGGCAGCGACCGAAGCGAGCTTCGGGATGCAATGAGTAAGCTGACTATTCCAGAAGATATGGGACTCATCGTCCGCACCGCTGGCCTGGGTAAAAATGAAGAAGAACTCCAGTGGGACCTGGACTACCTCAACCACCTGTGGACAGCCATTGAAACCTCTGCCAAAGAGCAAAAAGCCCCCTTCCTGATCTACCAGGAAAGCAACGTAATTATTCGATCTATCCGGGATCATCTCAGAGCAGACATTGGTGAAATTGTTATTGATAACCCCAATGTCTATGACGAAGCATGCGATTTCATCAAGCATGTCATGCCTAACTATCTGCGTAAAATACGCAAATATGAAGATGAAGTCCCTCTCTTCACCCGCTATCAGATAGAGAGCCAGATTGAATCAGCCTTCCAGCGCGAAGTTCGCTTGCCTTCCGGTGGCGCTATTGTTATTGATCATACTGAAGCACTCACCTCAATTGACATCAATTCTGCACGCGCAACCAAAGGGGCAGATATTGAAGAGACCGCATTAAACACCAACCTTGAAGCAGCAGATGAGATTGGCCGCCAACTTCGCCTGCGTGATCTTGGCGGGCTCTTTGTCGTTGATTTTATTGATATGACACCTGCCCGTAATCAACGAGCAGTGGAAAACCGGCTCAAAGAGGCCATGAAGCAGGATCGCGCCCGCGTCCAGATTGGTCGAATTTCCCGTTTTGGTTTATTGGAGATGTCCCGCCAGCGCCTGCGTCCTTCACTAGGGGAGTCAACCAGTCAGCACGTCTGCCCGCGCTGTGACGGTCATGGATTTATTCGTGGCGTTGAATCTCTGGCGCTGTCTATTCTACGTATCATTGAAGAACAGACGATGAAAGAAAACACGGGGCGGGTTATCGCACAGCTACCCGTCGATGTTGCGACCTTTCTGCTCAATGAAAAACGAGAAGCCATTCATGGGATTGAACAACGCCAGTCAGTGCATGTTGTGCTGGTTCCAAATGCAGAACTTAAGACACCTCACTACAATATAGAGCGAGTTCGCACACATGAACTCCCTGATCCAGATGTTGACACCGCCAGCTATAAGATGGCAACCGAGGTTGAAAAAACGCCTCCTGATTTTGTTAAACCAAGCAATGTTAAGATTGAGCAGCCTGCTGTAAAACGCATTACACCAGCCCAGCCCGTCCCACAGCGGGTTGAAGAGCCAAACGGCACTAAAAACGAGCCAGGCATTCTCAAAAAGATCTTTGGTGTCTTCTCAAAAGTCACTGAGTCCGCACGCCTTGCCGATACAGCAGAAAGCACTCCAACACCAGAGAAAAAACCTGCTACAGAACCAAAACGGGAAAGTCGAGGACGCCAAAATACACGTGGTCGCAGACCTGCTGGCCGTGGCGGCAAACCCAATCGCCCTGAGGGCACCAAGAAACAAACTACTAGAAACGCTAGCACGGCTAGTGATAAAGCGCCTCAACCGAAAAAGAAAGTTGAAGAAACCAAAACACAACAAGCCGCCACTGAGAGCAACGTCCCTGTAGCTGACGAGCAACAGGAAGATCAAACAAAACCTCAACGCACTGGAAGCCGGAGGGGTCGTCGCGGTGGCAGACGCCGTCGGCCGTCAAATGAGAGTGGGCAAACTAACACTACAGAAGCGGCTTTCATTCCAAATAGTGAACTTGAAAAAACACTTCCCGCAGAAACTGGGGCAGACAATACAGCATCTTCAGCCACGCAAAATAGCGATGAAGCACAGGAGGGGACAAAACCAACTCCTCGCCGTCGCACTAGATCACGTCGCCCTTCAAACCGCGATAGCTCTACTGCACCAAAGACAGAAAATACTGAAGAGTCTTCACCGACTGCGAAGCCAGACATGGCCCAGGAAAAGCAGGCTCCAAACACTGCTGCACCAACAGCAACTTCGGAGCCAAAGCCTGTAAAAAAAGAAGTCACAACAGCGCCCGCTAGCTCGGCAGCACCTTCTACTTCAGAGTCTCAAAAACCTCAAGCGCCTCGAGACGATAGGCCAAAGCCTCAGGCAACAAAGCCTGCCGCAACGCCTCAAACCTCCAAGCCCAAGGCAGAGGAAAAAGCAGCTGTACCACCTGTTAAAGAGCCTCAAGAAAAGAATGTAGCGTCTGCAGCAGCTAAACCACAAGCCCAAGTCCAAACCCAAACTGCGGCTGTAGAAAAAGGCAGCAAACAGGCTTCTACCACTGCTGACGCACCAAAATTGCGTCAGGTAGAGACAAAAAAGGGGGCTATCCAAGCGGCTCCAGCAGCTTCAGAGCAAAAGCCTGTGGCAAAACCCAAGCCATCACCAAAAGCAGTAGAACCGATACCTTCAGCACCTAAAGTGGAATCTAAACCACTTAAGCAAGTAGAAACAAAACCTATAGCAGTAAAGCCTGTGAAGACGGATGCTACGCCCAATGAAAAACCAGCTCAGAGTGTTGTAGCTCCACCATCTCCACCAGCTAGTGAAGAATAAGCAACGGTGAGCAAATAAGAAGCTATTATCCCCCTTCAATCATGCTGGGGGATAATAGCTTTCAGTTTGGGCATCACAGATTAAGATGCCGCGTGCGGATATCCTCTAATAAACCCTCAGCAGCAGCTTCAACCATATCAAAAACCTTTTCAAAGCCCTGAGGGCCTCCGCTATAGGGGTCTGGCACTTCACGCATTCTTGAATCAGGTGCATAGTCCATCAGCAACTCCAGTTTATTCTCCATCCCTTCAGGACAGATAGCACAAAGCGAATGATAATTATCCTGATCCATCGCTAAAACATAGTCATACTGGATAAAATCATTGCTTTCTGCCTGGCGCGCTCGCTGGTAACTAAGATCCAGCCCTCTGTTCAGCGCTGTTTTCTGCGAGCGTGGATCAGGTGCTTTATTGATGTGATAGGAATGCGTTCCTGCTGAGTCCACTTCAATGCGATCCGTCAACCCTTCCCGCTCAACCAAGGCTTCAAATACACCATGTGCCGTTGGCGATCTGCAAATGTTTCCCATGCACACAAACAATACTTTGACCTTTTTCATGGTGTTTTACCCGCTAATATTTACATGTAGATTATTCATCTTGCGGCACTTTAACTGCTAGTTCAGCCACCAGTTTCTGTAATCGCTTCAACTCTTTCTCTTGTGCTTTGACCATCTTAGTCAATTCTGGCAACCGTTTGATGTAAGCCAATTCCTGAAATGTCTGACGTTTAGGCTGAGCAGGCATTCCAAATACAACCGCCCCAGCTTCAATGTCTTTTATAATAACGCTGGCACCGCCCACTTGAGCTTTTTCACCTACTTTTAGGTGGTCTGCTATGCAGGATTTCCCCCCGAAAACCGCCTGATTTCCAACCGTAACACTACCTGAAGAACCAAACTGACCCGCTATAATGACATCTTCACCAATGTCATTATTGTGTGCAATATGCACTTGGTTATCAATTTTGGTGCCTCGCCGGATACGGGTCACACCCATTGTTGCCCTATCAATACAACTGTTGCAGCCAATTTCCACATCGTCATCAATCTGCACTGAACCCAGCTGAGGCACTTTATGATGGTGATCATGCAACCAGGCAAAACCAAAGCCATCGCCACCAATCGTCGTGCCTGCAAAAATCACAACTCTATTCCCGATTTGGACCCCTTTCATCAGAACAGCATTTGGCCCAATGTGGCAATCCTCTCCAACAACGACGTCTTTGCCAACATAAGCACCTGCTGCAATATGGGTTCGTGCCCCGATACTGGCCCGGTCTGCAATGACTGCGCATGCACCAACGGTAACTGTCTCATCTAAATTGGCCACATCAGAAATACTGGCATCTGGGTGAATGCCTATCATTTCCGGAGGGACTACAAACATCTCCATTATTTGCATAAAAGCAAAGCGTGCATTGGGTACTCGCACCAGATTGCGCCCGGACATTTCTGGAAAATTGTCTGTTACAACGATTGCTGCAGCCTGGCCTTTAGAGGCTGTTTCAAGATAACGGTCACTCTCAGCAAAAGTGATCTCATCAAGGTTTGCACCCTCAAGCGTATTCACACCTTGAATCAAAACCGTTCCATCACCCTCTAACTTGCCCTGAATGCGTTCACATATTTCATTTAGGCTATACGCCATATCTACATCTCCTCACAGATATCTGGGCTGTCCACCCATTTCCAGACAAGGCCAAAAGCCAAAATTGATACAACTGCTGATACACCATAAGTAATAGTCGGCCCAGCACCAGACCAAAGATAACCACTGTAGAGACTGCCAACTGCGCCACCTGCACCAAAACTTAAACTGCTATAAATAGCCTGCCCTCTTCCTTGGTGGCGCCCCTGAAAATAATGATGCACTAAATGCATGGCTGCTGCATGGAACGTTCCAAAGGTTGCCGCATGGAGTATTTGCGCAAACAGCATTAACGACAGGGTATCAGGGTAGTTGCCAATTAAAATCCACCGCAATGCTGCCAGCAATAAGCTAGCTAATAATACCTGCCTCGCACTAAAATGTTTCAACAGTCGATGCATTACTATAAAAACCAACACCTCAGCCACTACTCCCAGGGCCCATAGCTGCCCAATGACCGAGCTTGAATAACCATGCTCACCTAAATATATGGAGTAGAATGCATAGTAAGCTCCATGTCCCATCTGCATAAAAAAAGCGGCCGCAAGAAAAGCCATAATTGCTGGCTGGCACAATAGCTGTTTCAAAGGTATTGCTTCATTCGTTTGTACTGGTGCGCTTTTTTCAGGCACAGCCAAACTTATCAGCCAAATTAAAAAATAGAGTGATAACACAACGGGCAGAATAATGGCCGCATCATAGCTATCCAGCATTGCGCCTAATCCCACAACACTCAGGATAAAACCGATAGAACCCCAGAGACGGATGCGGCTGTAATAGCGCACCCGACCTACAAGATGGCTTAGCGTTACAGCTTCAAATTGAGGTAGAGAGGCATTCCAGAAAAAGCTGAAACAGACCATGGTTAATGCCAGGGGCCAGAAACCATCAGCCCAAAATACGCCCATGAATATAAGAAATGCCAGCAGTGAGGCAAGACGTACAATGGCCATGCGCCGACCGGTGTGATCTGCAATCCAGCCCCAGACATTTGGGGCAATAATTTTGGTGGCCATCAAAAGCGCCATCAGCTCACCAATCGCAATCGGGTCAAAACCGCGGGACTTGAGGTACAAGCCCCAATAGGGAATGAGCGCTCCCAATGCAGCGAAATAGACCAGATAAAAGCCCGACAGGCGCCAGTAAGGCATTAGATCAGCGACAGCCTATGTAAGGAGTAGCTTCAATGAAGCTGAGATCTTCATACCGCTCAATATGGATATTAATAATGACCTGAAGGGATAACAGGCATGCCGGATTTCACATCCATATTTTGTGCCCGATGACGCAAAATATGATCCATCAACACAATTGCCAGCATGGCTTCTGCAATAGGTGTGGCTCGAATACCGACACAGGGGTCATGCCGCCCCTCGGTGATAACCTCTGTCGCTTTGCCATTCACATCGACAGTACGGCCAGGAATACGCAGACTGGATGTCGGCTTTAAAGCCATACTCGCAAGAATATCCTGTCCGCTTGAAATTCCTCCCAGTATGCCACCCGCATGGTTACTCAAAAAACCATCTGGTGTGATCTCATCTCTGTGCTCCGTGCCTTTCTGCTCAACACAATCAAAGCCTGCTCCAATCTCTACTGCTTTGGCTGCATTGATGCACATTAGAGCTTGCGCAATATCAGCATCCAATCGATCAAAGACGGGTTCACCCAACCCTGGCGGCACACCCGTCGCAACGACATTGATACGCGCACCAACAGAGTTGCCCTCTTTGCGCAGTTCATCCATGTAAGCCTCCATCTCCGAAACCTTATCAGGATCAGGACAGAAAAAAGGGTTCTGCTCCACCTGATCCCACTCCATTTTTTCCACTTTGATTGGCCCCAGCTGAGCCAGATAACCTCGAATCTTTATGCCATAGCATTCCGAGAGATACTTTTTTGCAACAGCACCAGCAGCAACCCGCATAGCCGTCTCACGTGCTGAAGAACGACCGCCGCCACGGTAGTCACGGTGCCCATATTTTTGTGTATAAGTGTAGTCTGCATGGCCAGGGCGGAAGCGATCCATGACGCTGGAATAGTCTTTTGAGCGTTGATCCTGGTTGTAGATAATCAGGCCAATAGGACAGCCGGTGGTCTTGCCCTCAAACACACCCGAAAGAATCTGCACCTGGTCTGGCTCTTTCCTTTGAGTGGTATGGCGAGAGGTGCCGGGACGACGCCGGTCCAGGTCTTTTTGCAGATCTTCAGCTGTAAGCTCCATTCCTGGGGGACAACCATCAACAATACAGCCAATGGCAGGGCCGTGGCTTTCACCAAAAGATGACACAGTAAAGAGTTTTCCGATGCTATTTCCAGACATAAGTATTTTGTTGGCTAGTTAAATACGGCTTGCGCCGTGGGCAGAATATTATTACATCAATGGAAGGGGCTGTGCGAATCTAATCTGGCTAAGAATGATCAGAAAGCGTCTGCTCACAGATAGCGCATAGGCGCTGGCCATATTTATCCCATGAGAACTGCTCTGCAAACTCAATACAGCGCTCTGAACAAAGCTCCTTGCCAAGCATATTCAGCCCGTGGAGAACCGCCTGAGCAAAGGCATCATAGCTCCCTCTCTCAACAAGATAGCCAGTCACTTTATCTTTAACGGCATCTGGCACACCTCCCGCAGCAAAAGCAATAGTCGGTACACCATGGGCTGCTGCTTCAATCGCAACCATTCCAAAACCCTCAACATCGCCCGGTAGATCCAATACCGGAAACAGATGCAGGCTGGCTATGGAAAACAGCTGGCCCAGTGTCTCATCAGAAACACGACCCAACAGCTTTACATGCTGTTGCATGCCAGCATCAACCACTGCTTGCTGTAGTTCTGCCTCAATCCCTTCCTTTTTCAGCGCCGTTGATTCTGAGGCGGTGCCGATCACTAAAAATAGTACATCAGGATCCTTATCCACAATTTTTGGCAGCGCAAATTGAATAAACGCTGGAAGTCCCTTTCGCCGAATAAGCCGACCTACAGACAATAAAATCTTCTTTCCTGCCAGATCAAAACCGAGTTGAGGTGGTTGCACTGCTGAGCATTGTGTTGGAAGAGTGACACCCGGATGCAGTATCTCTATGCAGTTTTGTGGCACGCCAGCAGACACTGTCAAATTAGCAGTATTGGCACTATTGGCAACCACGGTATCTGAGTTGCGAATTGCTGGAACAAAGCCAACTTGGTAGAGCTTGCTTGGATAGATAACATCCAGCCCATGCACAAGTGTTATGGTGGCAGCCCCTGTCCGTCGAGCTGCAACCCTAGCAGGCAGCGCTGCCACACCACTTCCTGCAATAATTAAATCCGGCTTCCACTGATGAGACAGTCTATAGGCCTCAAAACAACAGCGCATAACATATTGCAGGGATGAACCTGTTGAAATGCCAGTTACTGGCGCATCTTGAACATAATCACCACACCCTTTAGGGCCAAGCAACATCATCTCATACCGATCAGACAATGCTTCAAAGGCATGAAAATTCAGCCGCTCCATACCACCAACAAGTGGAGGGAAATTTCGAGTAATAAATAGAATACGCTTTTTCAAAAAAGCACCTATCGTACCGATTCAAATAAATTTTGGTATTGGCTTACCATGAGAGAAAGCGTAAATCTCTCCTCTACCTGCACGCGATTATATTCTCCCATGCTGCGACAAAGCTGTGGGTCAGCCATTAGTTTTTTAAATGCATCTGCATACTGATCAATCTGACCAATTTCACATAAGAAGCCGCCATCTTCATCTTTAATCAGTTCAGGAATCGCTGAGCAATTATTGGCAACAACAGGCAGACCACATGCCATAGCTTCT
>Ga0316192_10000245_pt1 | contig 37996 bp, 40 predicted proteins | sample MerIslwburrow_MG_FD_204931 | JGI IMG/M metagenome (GOLD analysis project Ga0316192, IMG submission 204931) | Coastal sediment microbial communities from Maine, United States - Merrow Island worm burrow | ecosystem: Environmental > Aquatic > Marine > Coastal > Sediment | place: USA: Maine...
CCCATACTGGCGCTAAGCCTTTCAACAACCGATGGGCTGCTGATTGCCCGTCGCAGTTTTTCACCCAATGAATATCTCCCAACCATCATTGACTCCGGTCTTCTCATGTCACCTGGCTTTTCCCAGCGGATTGAACTGGAGATCGAAGACCCTGGCATCGGTGTCACAGGCTTTGAGTTTGATTTTTTCTAATCAACTTGCCTATTAACTATTTTATTCAGCCATTATAAGTGATTGATTTGCATATCATTACATGTTGCACAAACCCTGCATCGCTATAAATTTCAATAACTTATCTAATTTTCAAATACACCCTGCAAGTACTTTGCTTGTACATTTTTTAGGCGTAACATGTACGCCCCTTTTTGCCATTCTCTGGCAACCAAAAAATTTATACACCGTATGCGCATTGGCCCATATCAATTGACGAATAATCTCCTGGTTGCGCCTATGGCGGGCATTACCGATCTGCCTTTTCGTCGCCTCTGCCGCTCATTGGGCGCAGGCATGGCCGTGTCAGAAATGGTCTCTTCAGACTCTACACTCTGGGGCAGCCCAAAGACCTTGCGACGCCTGATGCTGGAAGGCGAACCCGCACCTGTCTCTGTACAGATTTTAGGATCTGATCCAAAGAAAATGGCAGCGGCCGCACGCATCAATGTAGATCACGGCGCTCAAATCATTGATATCAATATGGGCTGCCCAGCCAAAAAGGTTTGCCGGGTAAATGCAGGTTCCGCTCTGCTTAAAGATGAGCCATTGGTACAGCAAATTCTGGAGTCTGTAGTCCAGGCCATTGATGTACCCGTCACTCTAAAGATTCGTACAGGCTGGGATTTTGAACAGCGTAATGCCCTCACCATCGCGCAGATCGCTGAGCAGGCAGGCATCCAGGCATTGACGGTACACGGCCGTACCCGCGCCTGCGGTTTTTCGGGTGAAGCTGAGTATGAAACCATTCGCCAGATCAAACAGGAGATCAGCATACCGGTCATTGCCAATGGCGATATCTGCACGCCAGCAAAGGCAAAAGAGGTGCTCGAATTCACCAAAGCCGACGGCCTCATGATTGGCCGCGCCGCTCAAGGCCGCCCCTGGATATTCAATGAAATAGCGCACTACCTGGCAACGGACGAAAAATTAGCGCCGTTAACACCCGATCAGATTGCCAACATTCTACGAGGCCACCTGGAGCAACTTTACAGCTTCTACGGTCATCACCAAGGGATACGCATTGCCCGCAAGCACATTGCCTGGTACAGCAAAACACTGCCGGGCAGCGCAACATTTAGAAAGCAAATCAATAATAGTGATTCAACAACACAACAACTTACTTTAATCGGGGAGTTTTTTGCCCAACGGGCCGAAAATGGGGGACTCGCAGCATGAGTTTAGCTACACCACAAACAGAACAGATAACGACAGAATCCATCCATAACCACAAAGCTATGGTTGAGCCTCTGAATAATCAGGTACGGGCCACCATGAAAGATTACTTCCAACACCTAAATGGCTATGGTGCCAGCGGACTCTATCAGATGGTGCTATCTGAGGTTGAACCCCCGCTGCTGGAGACTGTTATGGATTACGCACGCGGCAATCAAACCCGTGCCGCTGAAATTCTGGGCATCAGCCGCAGCACATTGCGCAAAAAGCTGGCCCTGTATAATTTAGATCATTAAACCTAGAAAAATCAGTTAAACGCACACACATGACGCAAGCTCTTAATCCACCTAGCTATACAAAAAAGATCCTCATCACCAACAAGGTGACTACGGATTTTTTTGTTACGCTATGCGAATCAATACCTTATGCCCTGTACGCACGCTCAACTGATCTTTCTAGGTTAAAGTTTTTATTTACCTACCCACGAGACCATCATGACAACCATTACCCGTGCACTCATCAGTGTATCTGACAAAACCGGCATTGTAGATTTTGCCCGCAGCCTGCAAGCGCAGAACATCGAAATCCTATCCACTGGCGGCACCGCCAAATTACTTGCAGAGAGAGGCATTTCCGTCATTGAAGTTGGAGATTACACCGGTTTCCCAGAGATGATGGATGGCCGGGTAAAAACACTACACCCCAAGGTACATGGTGGCATTCTTGGTCGCCGCGGTACTGATGAAGGCGTGATGGCCGAACACGACATTCCACCCATCGACATGATTGTCGTCAACCTCTACCCTTTCGAGGCCACAGTCGCCAACCCAGACTGCGACCTGCCAACTGCCATCGAGAATATCGACATCGGCGGCCCCACCATGCTGCGCGCTGCTGCCAAAAACCATGCCGCTGTCACTGTCGTTACCGATGCTGCTGACTACGGTCGCATTCTGGAAGAGATGACTGCCAATGGTGGCACTGTCAGTGATGCCACCCGCTTTGATCTGGCAGTAAAAACCTTCGAGCACACCGCCCATTACGATGGTGCAATCGCCAACTACCTGGGCGCACGCACCAGCGGTGAAGTGACCGATTTTCCACGTACCTTGAGCCTACAGTTCCAACAGGTTCAAACCATGCGTTATGGTGAAAACCCGCACCAAAAAGCGGCCTTCTTTGTCGAACGTAATGTCACCGAAGCAGGCATCTCCACTGCCAAGCAACTACAGGGCAAAGAGCTCTCTTACAATAATATTGCTGACACCGATGCCGCACTGGAGTGCGTTAAACAGTTCAACGAAGGCCCAGCCTGCGTCATCGTTAAACATGCCAACCCTTGCGGTGTAGCGCTGGGCGACAATCTGCTGGAGGCCTACGACCGCGCCTACAGCACCGACACCGAATCAGCCTTTGGCGGCATCATCGCCTTCAACCGCGAGCTGGATGCAGAGACCGCCAAGGCCATTGTTGATCGTCAGTTTGTAGAGGTGATCATCGCCCCTAGCATCTCCGATGCAGCCGTTGAGGTCGTCAGCGCCAAAAAGAACGTACGCCTATTGGCATGCGGTGAATGGCCAGAGCAAGGCACAAGATTGGACTACAAGCGAGTCAATGGTGGCCTACTGGTACAGGATGCTGATCTAGCCCTGAACAATGAACTCAAAGTGGTCACCAAACGCGTCCCCACTGAACAGGAGATGGTTGATCTTCTGTTTACCTGGCGCGTGGCCAAATACGTTAAATCCAACGCCATTGTCTATGGTAAGAATGGCATGACCATTGGTGTTGGCGCCGGTCAGATGAGCCGAATCAACAGCGCACGCATCGCAGGCATCAAGGCCGAGCATGCTGGCCTTGAGGTTCCAGGTTCTGTCATGGCTTCAGATGCCTTCTTCCCATTCCGTGATGGACTGGATAATGCAGCCGCCGCAGGTATCGCCGCCGTCATTCAGCCTGGTGGTTCCATGCGGGATGAAGAGGTCATCGCAGCTGCTGATGAGCACAACATCGCCATGGTCTTCACCAGCATGCGTCACTTCCGTCACTAATCAGCTCCAGTTTGTAGCAACAGGGGAAGCTTTTCCTCAGTTGCTACAGTATGCGACTAAATACTAAGCTTTATGAACATCCACCCAACCGCAATCATCGAAGAGGGCGCAGAGCTTCATTCAACAGCATCTGTCGGCCCCTTCTCCATTATTGAGTCAGGCGCTGTTATCGGCGAGGGCTGCATTATCGAGAGCAATGTACGTATCTACAGTGCCACTCGCATGGGCAGCCACAACCGCGCCTGCCACGGCGTGACACTTGGCAGTGAACCGCAAGATCTCACCTACACACCTGAAAAAAGCAAACCCCTCACCATCGGTGATCACAACCATTTTAAAGAGGGAGTCAACATCAGCCGGGGTGTTAAAGAGGATCACGGCACCATCATCGGCAATCATAACTATATGATGGCCTACTCCCATGTAGGGCACGACTGCATCGTGGGTGACCACAACATCTTCGCCAACACGGCCACCCTGGCTGGACATGTAGAGATGGAACACCACATCTTTCTCTCTGGCCACACTGCCACCCATCAGTTTTGCCGTATCGGAGCCTATGCCATGGTGGCAGGAGTTTCTGGCGTGCCACAGGATGTGCCACCCTATGTAGTAGCTGATGGACACCGAACCGAGATCGTAGGTCTTAATTTAGTTGGGCTAAAACGCAATGGCTTCTCACCCAAACAGCGTACTGCCATCAAACAAGCCTACAAGACCATCTATAAATCAGGACTGAAGCCAGCCGAAGCCCTGGAAAAGCTCAAAGCCGAAGATCCACCGGAAGAGGTGCAACGCATTATTCGCTTCTTTGAAGCCAGCAAACGAGGCACACTTTCCCATCGTTGATGGAAAACCTCAACCCAACCAGACACAGTAGAGATCCGAGAAAAATATGAATATCCTAATTATCGGCGGCGGCGGACGCGAACATGCACTGGCTTGGAAGGCTGCACAATCACCACAGGTCGAAAAAGTCTTCGTGGCCCCCGGCAATGCAGGCACCGCACTGGAGCCCAAGCTAGAGAATGCTGCCATCAGTGCAGAGGATATTGACGGGCTGCTGGCTTTTGCCCAAGAGCAGCAGATTGACCTGACCATCGTTGGCCCTGAAGCCCCACTTGTCGCCGGTGTCGTTGATACCTTTACCTCAGCAGGTCTGCGCTGCTTTGGACCCACCCAGGGTGCTGCACAGCTGGAAGGTTCCAAGGCCTTCACCAAAGATTTCCTGGCTCGCCACAACATTCCCACAGCAGCCTATGGCAATTTCACTGAGATCGAACCTGCACTAGCCTATCTGCAACAGGTTGGTATGCCCATCGTTATCAAGGCCGATGGGCTGGCCGCAGGCAAAGGAGTCATCATCACTGAGGATATGTCCATTGCTGAAGAGACAGTCAGGGATATGCTTTCAGGTAATAGTTTCGGTGAGGCAGGCCACCGTGTAGTCATCGAAGAATTTTTGCAGGGCGAAGAGGCCAGTTTTATTGTGATGGTAGACGGCAAAAACATTCTACCCATGGCCACCTCTCAGGATCATAAGGCCCGTGACAACGGTGACAAAGGCCCCAACACCGGCGGTATGGGTGCCTACTCACCTGCCCCCGTGGTTACACCCGAGATGCACGACCGCATCATGGATCAGGTAATCAGTCCCACCGTTGAAGGCATGGCAGCAGAAGGCCATCCCTACACCGGTTTTCTCTATGCGGGTGTAATGATTGATCGGAACGGCATTCCAAAAGTACTGGAATATAACTGTCGCTTCGGTGACCCCGAGACACAACCTATCATGTTACGCATGAAATCTGATCTGGTAGAACTCTGCAATGCCGCACTGGATGGCAAACTGGATGCGTGCAGCACTGAATGGGACAGCCGCCCTGCACTGGGCGTTGTACTGGCTGCAGGCGGATACCCTGCAAGCTACGCCAAAGGTGACGTCATCAGCGGACTGCCAGAGAGTGGTTCCAATGAGCGCAAGGTATTCCATGCTGGCACATCAGAGAAAGGAGGAGAGATCGTAACCAGTGGTGGTCGCGTACTCTGCGCCACTGCACTGGGAGAGACCGTGGCTGAAGCTCAGCAGAACGCCTACGCCTTAGCACAACAGATCCAATGGAAGGATGCCTTCTACCGCACAGACATCGGCTACCGGGCCATTGCGCGCGAACAGCAAAGCTAAAAGCAGGCATGTGGTGATATCCCTGACTCGATCAGGCATCATCGCATGCCGCGCACTGCTATCCCTGGCATTGATTGTAACAACCTATGCCACCACAGCTGAGCTGACACACCCTGCGGCAACAGATGTAAATGACAAATTCGCGCACTTGGCCAGCTTCTTCGTATTGAGCCTGCTGGCCGACCTCGCCTTTCCAAAAAGAGGTTTTGACTGGTTGATTTGGACTCCACTCATAGCCTATGGGCTACTCATAGAAATCATCCAGTACTACATTCCGTACCGTTCATTCTCACTGCTTGATTGGGCTGCAGATAGTGGCGGCATACTCCTTTACGGTCTCGCAGTGCTCTGGATAAAGCACACGCACTTTGCTGTGAAGTAACTGCAATAGCGATCTGCCTCGAACTACTTTCTATTTTCAGGCGCAACATCTTTTAAGAATTCAGCCAGGTTTGGCTGGTTTTGCGCTTGCTTCTCTAGCTGCCTCTCTTTGTAAGGCGTGATAAAGGATTTATACAGCAAGTGAGGGATAAGCAGATGCATAGGCATCCGCAGGTAATGGGAGCGGATATAGAGCATCCAACGCGCAAGGCCGGTAAAGCTATCTCGGCAACTGGCATGATCCGGCTTCAAGGCACGATAAAAAAGTTGATCCATTAACCATGCCATCATTACATTCGGCTCTCCCTGCCTGCTTTTACTTTGAATATCATTCGGCACCGGAGTACCTAACAGATGGCTTGTATAGCGTAATGCATAATAGAGTGGGCGAGCCAACTCCATCTCTACCGCTCGATCCAGCAGCCTCTCCCAAAATCCATCCGTCTGACTGAAATGCCGTAGCAAGCTATCAAGGTCAACCAAATCTCGTAACCCATGCTCCAACTCACCATCGTGAAAAAGATGGGTAGCGCTGTGCAGCACCATATCCTCTGGTGCAAAAACATAAACATCTTCCATATCGTCCAGAGGTACAGCATCCATCATCAACTTATGTGGATCTGGGTGCAATCTTGCTGTCTCTGGCAAAATAGCATGATGCACATCCAGTACTGTCTGTCGCTTAAAATGTTTAAGAGGTGGCAGCTCATGCATCCACGTTCTGTAGTAACGCTGGTCATATTCATCATGGTGAGCAGTCACCCAACCATTTCGTCCAAGAGCACGCTCCACATCTTCAAGCGCCCCCTTGGGCACCATAATATCCACATCAGCAAATACCCGGCCTGCAGCTGAGGGCATACCCGCGACTACATAAGCTGCTCCTTTTAGCAGCACAACTGGGACACCAACAGAAAACAACGCGCGGTAGATTTTTTTCACTTCCCATTGAACAGACTCAGCATGGCGCACTGTAACAGCCCAGGCCGCTTCAAAATGCCATCCAACCTGCTCTGGAACATATTGCAGCAACTCTTCTTCTTTAAGGTAGTAGTAAAGGCGAGCTAGCAGTTGCGATTTACGCGCCTGCCGAATCAACAGATCCCACTGTTGCAGCGTCAAAGACTGCACATCGGCAGGTTGCCGTAAAACCATTGAAACCAGATCTGATTTCATTAAGAGGAGACCACTTGCTTATTTGATACAGGAAGGGAGTCAAAAACCTCAACAGCGTCTTCTAACCTGCCGTATGAAAAGTCATAGCAACTACAATCATCTACCAAACGCTGTAGCGTATCAAACCCGCGAAGACCCAGGATATTGTAATTAAATGACTGCTCAGCAATTTCCATAAACGAATAATTTTTTGAACGCTGAACCAGCTTAGCGGGTGCAGCGGCTTCATACTTCGGGAAAATAATCCATTCTGGCCTGGCCAAAATATGCTGTTTTTCAACACTCTCATCTGGCGCTTTCATATGCGTCACCGTCCCTTTGCTGGTGTCATGCACTATTGGGCCAAAAACCGCATCAGGTGCAAACTTATGCATTACTTCAATAGATTCATTCTTTAGGCTAACAGGGCGTGGAATTGGGGTAACACGTAAATCCTTGGGTGATATCAATGCCAACTCATCAGACAAGAGACGCCAACCACGATTAACCAAACCTGCGCACAAAGTGCTTTTTCCAGACCCCGGCGGCGCAGGAAAAAGAGCAACCGACCCATTCTTCTCAATCACTGCAGCATGAACAATCAAGTATTGATGCGCATAACTGCCAACACACCAGTTGAGTCCCCATTCAAATAGAGGGAATGCCTGTTCAAGTGGCAGCGGTTTAAATGGGACATGTCCATCCAAGGAAAAATTCACCTGTGGATGCAACCAGCGCCTATGATTTGATGGCCTTTCTAAAGCGATATGAAAATCTGCAACACCTTCTTTTGGATCTGAAGATATTTCCGAATAAAGCAAACCCAGTGTTTCACTAACCGATGGAATTGAGGTATTTAAATGAACCACAAATGGCCCAATTGAAAGATAACAGCCTGAGCCACTCAATCTTTTTTTTAGACTGTCTGCAGACTCCAACGCTACATTCATATGATTGTCGGCTCTATCAAGTCTATTCGCTTGAGACCCACCAGTAGCTCCTGCATTGTTTCGATATTGCGCTCATCATCGGTAAACACCTCGGGGAAACGAGCTACTTCATCGACAAGTTGCAAAATGGTCTGTGGTTTTTTTTGTAGAAGCTGGAGAAGAATTTCTCCAGCTTTAGTCACTAGATGGGTATCTCCAGAAGAGACGTTATAAACAACCCCTGCTTCTTCCTCGCCCCATGAGACAAATTTGAGAACAGCGCCTGAGGCTAATTGGTATTTTATTTTTGTAGAGCGCAACTTAGGCGTCAGTTATCCATTAGCCACGAGAATCCAACTCTCAGCTCTCTACTCAACTGGAATACAAACAGCTTCATCATTTAGAGTAAAGTGAGTCTCACAACGACCGAATGAGTCTATTGGGCAACCTCGTTCATTTAACTGAGCAAAGATATCGTGCAAAGTACCATGCTGGCCCTGACCTTCCTCCATCGCCTTTTGGTAGGCGGCAACTACTTCAGCTCCGGTTGCACCATATTCGACAGGCTCAGCTAAAGCATTTAATACCGCTGCGCATGCATGCCAGTCGAGCGAACCCTGGGCATTATTGCCAGGGGCTTGGCTTTGAAGCACCTCCATCAAGGTATCACCGTAAGCTGACGTATAACCAAATATGCTGGAAAATGTTGTCGCACCCGCCGCAGTCGAACCATCCCAAACTTCGCACTTCGCAGCCGGGCTCAGACAAAATCCTGTATTAGGATCCCAGACAGTACAGTCTGTTAGGCTACCCTTTACTTTGACCTGCTTACAATGTCCGGGAGAGGCGCCCGTTAACTCTTTCCACACACCCGGATGATTTTTCCAATAACCCGGCGTACAACCAAATCCACCAGTACAATCATAAATGCGCTGTGGATCTGAAAGATTCCCTGACATAAACCCTGAAATAGAGCAGGGGCCAATACCCCACACAGGCTGGCTCGCCAGTGTCATGATAATAGGCGTTGCAGCACCTACTTTTGTAAATTTCCGCCGGGACTGATCTATTGAAGAGTTTTTATTCTTATTTTCCATATTTTCCGGTTGGTTTAAGTCCTTCTTGTCTGACATAGCGTCAATACCTCTAAAATAATTTCACTTATCCCCACACAGCGATGTAGTTTTTATCCATATCCAATAAGTTGTCCCGCACACCGCGCAAAAGGCTATCTGCCAAATAAAATAGCAAATAAAACGCAACGGGAATACATATTCCTTACATATAAAATTAGCACTTTCCATACCAATAAGCGCAACTTATTGTTTTAACTGGCAAATAATCTATATTTTCTAGGGCGTTTATTTCCCACATTTCAATATGATACTAAAATGGAAAAAAAGCTGACACACTCTTTACCCTGAAGTAGCCATCATCGCTAAACTGCTAAAGTACAATCGTATTGGTTTTCACACCAATTACAATACGTTAGCAGCCATTATCAAAACATATCGATCTTTGATTAGGAAAAAAATAACTGTAAAATTTATTGACAGTAAGTTAGCGGAAGATAGGAAGTACCCGATCTGAAACTAACTGAGCCAAATAGCCCAACTGAGGATAACGAGCAACCACGGCCTCTATATAGCTCAGGGTGCGAGGAATATCCTTAAGATACCCTGACTTACCATCTCGGTGATTTAATCTGGCAAAGATGCCTGACGCCTTAAGATGGCGCTGCACACCCATCAGATCAAACCACTGTAAAAACTGCGCTTCATGGGTACGATCCATCACCCCAGATTTCACAGCCAACCCAAAATAGGTCATCGCCCAGGCTTCAACCTGTTCTGTGGGCCATTGGATGTAGCAATCACGCAACAGTGAAACCAAATCATATGTGGCGGGGCCATTGACGGCATCTTGAAAATCCAGAATGCCAGGATTTGGATTGGCCTGCATCAAGTTGCGGGAATGATAGTCGCGATGAACAGCAACATTGGGCTGTTCAAGTGCATTCTCTACTAGCTGTTCAAAGGCCTGTGTAAGAAGTGTGTGCTCACTATTTGAGAGTGATAAACCAAGATGTTTCTGCAATAGCCACTCTCGAAATAACTCCATCTCCTGCATTAACAATGTTCGATCATAGGGTGGCAACGTCTCTGCTGGCACCTTACTCTGTAGCTGAACCAAAGCGTGTATGGCATCACCATAAAGCTGATCAGCATTATCAGGAGTGAGAATATCCAGATAGAGTACCGACCCTAAATCATCCAGCAATAAAAAACCCTGCTGCAAATCTTTTTGGTGAACCCTTGGCACATTGAGTCCGGCCAACCGCAACTGGTGGGCAATATTAACAAAGGGATGGCTGTCCTCTTTTTCAGGCGGCGCATCCATTGCAATAAAGCTTTTATCATCCAGGCTGACACGAAAATAACGCCGAAAGCTGGCATCAGCAGAAGCAGGTTCTAGTGAAAAATGAGGGAGGCCAACCTGATCAGTCAGCCATCTTTCTAGTTTTTTGATTCTTTCAGGCATAGTGGAAAGAGTACAGGAATCGAGCAATGGAGGGCAGACTGATTTTTACAATCTCTCGAAATCACAGTGGTCTAAAAATAGGTAATTAACCCAGTATCAGGCCACTGCAACGCGGTTTTTGCCTTCACGCTTGGCTTTGTACATTGCCTCATCCGCTCGCGCAAAAACATCATCAGCCGAATCGCCATCACGAAATTCAGAAATGCCGCAAGATATAGTGATTGAGATTTTCTCATTGGCTGATGAGTGAAACCCACTTTCAGCTACTGACTCTCTAATCTCATCAGCCAATTTTTTAGCGTTCTCAAGATTGGAATCCACCAATAGCATGACGAACTCCTCACCACCATAACGACCTACAAAATCAAGTTCTCTGGGGCGAGCACTTAGAATGCGCCCAATAACCCCCAATGCTTTATCACCCGCCAGATGGCCAAAACGGTCATTGATCTGCTTAAAATCATCCACATCCCAAACCAAAATAACCAGCGGATTTTTAGTTCGCTTCCATCGGGCAACCTCTAAAGCCAATCGATCTTCATAGGCTATTCGATTGGGCAGTCCTGTAACAGGATCCTCCAAAGCCTTTGATTTTGCATTCATCATCTTGGTATGAAGACTGGCAGTTTCACCTTCCAATTCATTCAGACGCCCACGTAATGCCATCTCTTTAACCGATGCACTCTTACGGCGCATCTCTTCAGCTTCCAGATGTACATCAACATGCTGCTGAATGGTATCAAGCCGATTTGCAATACTGGCTTTTAGACCCTCAAGATCTGTTGCAATGGAGAGACTATGCTGAATATGTCCTACCTCACCTTTTACAGCCGCATTCAGCACTTGTCCGTTTTCACTTGAGTTCACATGGTCAGATTGCGCACCAACCATATGTTGATCAAGCTCTTGCAGCCGAAGCGTCAGCTCACTGAGAAAATCTTCAGTGGCTCGCATTTCAGTCTGAATCTCTCCTAGTGCCGAGGTAACCAATTTGCCTAGATCATCCAATACCGGTATCCAGGCTTCTGTCTCTGCTCCTTTCCCCAAACGCACCATCAGTGCAGCCATGTCTCCAGCCAGATATCCTGGCCAGCTCAGCTTTTCCAACAAGCCAAGCAACACTCGATTTGGGTCAGCTGTCGGGCTATGCGAAGCAATCTCATCCCCACTCCCAAAAAGACGCTTAAACAATCCTGCACGACGGCCATCAGCAGCTATTTTCTTGGGTGTTATCAGCACCAGCAGCCCATCCAGCTGCGCATCTGATACATTTGTAGGATCCGCTTGCACCTGCTTGATTAGTTTCTTCAACTGCACAGCCGGCTTGCCAGTAAGCTTGATTCGGCTCAACAACCGTTGAAACAGGTCAGAAGCAGGCACTACAGACGTAGCCGCATGGTTAACTTTCTGCTCTTCAGCATGCATCAATGCATCTGACAACGCATCAAGATTATCTTTTAACTCTGGATTAACGCCCTTGCGTATGGCATCACGGATTTTATGAAGATTAGGATCCAGCTGAGGATCCAATCCGCTCGCAGCAAGCGTCAAGCGGATAATTGTTCGACAGAGTAGTGACTCTACCTCTGCGCTCTCTGATTCATCAGCTCCCTGCTGCTCAATCAATAGGCGATATTTTTTTTCCCAATCAGTATCTGACATATATGACTTTCACAATTTTATTAAATTATGCAGCGATTTTTATCTCTTCAGGCAAAAGCACGTCCAAGCTAATAGGCAGATGATCCGAACATGCATAATTCAAGACTCGGGCCTTTTCAATACCTAGCGAACGGGACACCAGAATATGGTCAATTTTCTTCATTGGCCGCCAGCTGGGAAAGGTACTTTCCTGAGTGGTCGGCTCCCATAGATTGAGCCGATCCATCAACAATGTCACCTCAGGCGAATCGACCCCACAGTTCAAGTCGCCCATTATGATTGAGTAAGGGCAGTCTGCCATAAGCTCACTAATATATGCGACTTGCCGCATACGTGCCCGCTGTCCCAACGCCAAATGCAAAATACAAACTACCAGCTCATGGTTAGGCGCTCCAAAACGACATAAAATTGCGCCTCGGCCTGGTAAACCAGGCAGCCTATGTTCCGTTACTGAGGATGGCCGCAGATGGCTTAAAAGACCATTGCTATGCTGTGCCCATTTACCCAGGTTACGGTTTACTTGTTTATGCCAGTGAGGAAATCCAGCTCGTTTTGCCAGATATCGGGTTTGATCAATAAATCCCGTGCGTAGACTTCCCGAATCAACCTCCTGTAGGCCGACCAGATCATAACTGTGCAGCAACCCTGATATGCGATTCAGGTTTTTTTCCCGATTTTGGTGGGGGAACAAATGCTTCCAGCTATGGGTCACATAATCTCGATAGCGTCGGGTATCGATCCCAGCCTGAATGTTATAACTTAAAATACGTATTCGCTGCATTCTGCCACTCTTAAAGCTGGATTGATCATATGACATAGTGCTATCTATGCCGCTCTGTACTGTAGGCAATATCCTCTAAATGAGATTAGCGACCGGGATACGATCAATTTTAGTTCAGAAACCATTTCCTTTCAGGCACAAAAAAGGGCAGCCAACTGGCTGCCCTTTGCACAACAGACTAAATAAATCGTTTACTGCTTCAATCCTTGAACAAACTGGGCGACAGCTGAAATCTCAGCATCGGTCATTTTTGCTGCAACGCCACGCATCATCATGTTCGGATCAGTAACACGTGCACCAGAGCGGAAATCCTTCAGCGCCTTCTCAACATATATCGCTTGCTGTCCCGCAAGGTTTGGAAAGTTAGCAGCTGGGTTGCCAGCACCTGTTGGCCCATGACATGCCATGCAGGCAGCTACACCAGAAGCTTTATTACCACCGCGGTAGATTTTACCGCCCAGCTCAGCCTTATCAGCTGCAGTCACACCTTCTGATCTTTTCTGGGTAGAGAAATATGCTGCTAAATCAGCCATTGCTTTATCATCAAGCGGTACCGCCATAGGCGCCATGGTAGGATCTTTACGTTCGCCTGATTTAAAGGCCTGAATCTGCTTTACAATGTACTCTGGATGCTGACCAGCCAACTTTGGCCACATTGGGTTCAGACTATTTCCACCTGGGCCGTGGCAGGCAATACACAAAGCTGCTCGGGCTTGTCCCGCTGTTGCGTCGCCCGCGGCTTGAACACCACCGGCTACCATCATCCCCATAGCTACAAAAACTGTTACCAAGCATTTTTTCATGATTAAACCTGCTGTTTTATGATTTGTGGAACACTGCTGGCGGTTATGCCTGTAAGTAGTGGCTGACTGCTACTATCGATGCCCCCACTAATACTTTACTATTCTACTATGTCTTATCGACGAGCCGCCATATATAACAGAATCGCTGGGGCATGGTCAAATAATAGGTGGATATTTGCACTGTTTTGACACAACGAAATACCCACGCTATTCCCGTATAAAATCAAGCTACTGGCAACTCCCAATCTTCAATTTCCAGCACTATTTTGCCTTGGGTATGCCCCTGCTCAATAAGCCGATGGGCATCGGCTGCCTTTTCCAGTGGAAACTTGCGGCTCACGTGGATCTTGAGTTTGCCGGTATCAACCCAGCCCGCACAACGACGTAGAATCTCCACATGATGCGCTCGAGCTGTGGCAAGATCATCGCGCAACATCGGAGTAAGCATAAGCTCAAACCCGATATTCAAATTCTGATTACGCGCTTCAGTCCAATCCATATCTGGACCGGGATCCAGCAAAGTCACAAGGCTACCAGCGTAAGCCACTGCTGGAATGGTACGGCGAAAGTTATCAGGCCCCACCGTATCCAAGGCAATATCCACTCCCTTGTTATTGGTCCAGGCCAGCGTAGCCTCCACAAAGTCACGATGGCGATAGAAGACAAACTCCTCTGCACCCAGTTCCTGAGTCAGCATAGCCTGGTCTTCATCACCTACTGTTGTGATAACTCGAGCACCACCCGATTGGGCCAGTTGGATGGCAACATGCCCAACACCTCCGGCACCACCATGAACCAATACTGTTTGCCCAGCCTGTAGACGACCACGTTCAATAACGGCTTCCCATGCGGTGATCAATACCAACGGAGCAGCAGCCGCTTCGGCAAAACTCAACTTTTTAGGCTTAAGTTGGAGATAAGCCTCTTCGACCACGGTAAACTGGGCATAGGTGCCCTGCTCCAACCCCAGTCCTCCATGACAAAACCAGACGGCATCGCCTGGTTTGAAGCGTGTCACACCTGATCCAACCTCCATGACGACACCCGCACCATCACAACCCAGTACGGCTGGTAAGTCATGTGGGTAAAAAAGTGCATTCTGACGAATTTTGGTGTCAATGGGATTAACTCCTGCAGCCATCATTCGAATCTTCACCTCAGTGCTGGTCCGAATCTCAGGCTCAGCAATATCAACCAATTGCAATACATCCGGTGACCCCGGTTCTATCATCTGCACAGCACGCATTTATCTATCTCTCCAAACTTATTTACTAGTATTGAGGGGAATCTTGCCGCTCCAGTCATCATCCTGCAAGCAGGAATAGATCTTTTTTAAAGCAATCTGCTCAGTCGTCAGAAAACAACACACCAAAGAACAGCAATTAGAGTAATATTTAAAACATCTACACCATCGATTAGATAGGAGATCATTATGGCCCATCGACTAGCACCTCTTCAGCTGGCAATACTGTTGATGCTCTGCATTTTTATCAGCACCGCATCTGCAGGAGATAAAAAGCCAACCTACGACCGTATAAATCTATCTGTTAATGCCACCGATGAGATAGAAAATGACACACTGGTTGTGCAGCTCTATGTCCAAAAAGAGGGACAAATTGCCAGCCAGCTGGCAAATCAGACAAATCAGGATATCGAGTGGGCTGTTAAACAGGCAAAGCAGGTCGCAGGTATCGAAGTGCAAACACTGGATTACCAAACCACCCCCACCTACCACAAGCAAACTCAAGATGGTTGGCGGGTCAGGCAGTCTCTACGCCTTACAAGTCAGGACACCCTGGCAATAAGCCAGCTCATTGGTGAGCTACAACAACGCCTGCTGGTAGAAAATATCCGCTATAAAATCTCCCAAAAGCGGCGTGATGAGGCAGAAAACAGGCTCACCACCCAAGCTATCAGTGCCTTTAAAGCACGCGCCAAACTTATCAGCGCCGCGTGGGGACATACAAACTATCGGCTGGTGCAAATGGATATCAATACATCAGGCAGAGCCGTTCAACCCATGTACAGACAGGAGGCTGTTATGGCAAGCGCTGATGTCAGAAGACCCGCATTGGAAACAGGCAAGCAGACTGTTCGGATTGTCGCAAGCGGAACCATTGAGCTGCAAAAAGAGTAATCTACAACCAATGCCTGATTTGATCCGGAAAATTGGTTTCTATCAATTTGCACCTGAATTTGGTGCTGTATCTGCCAATCTATCCAAAATAGTTAAAGCACTGGATGGGGTCGATGCAGATATTATTGTCCTGCCAGAGCTGGCATTCACAGGCTACTACTTTCAGGATCGTGATGAGCTGGTCACACTGGCGGAAGATCCCGCCAACTCATCCACCGCCTCCGCACTCATTCAGCTATGCCGTGATAATAATTTTCACCTGGTAGCAGGCTTTGCTGAAAAGGCAGGAGATAAAATCTTTAACAGTGCTCTGCTGATCAACCGTGAGGGCATCCTTCAGACCTACCGCAAGCTTCATCTCTTTAATACTGAGTCGGAATATTTTGACCCCGGTGACACACCGCTTCAGGTTATTAATGTAAACGCTATCCAGATTGGTTTGATGGTTTGCTATGATTGGGCCTTCCCAGAGGTCGCGCGAGCACTGGCGCTTCAGGGGGCTGATCTGATCTGCCACCCCTCTAATCTGGTTTTGCCCTGGTGCCAGCAAGCGATGTTAACCCGCTGTATGGAAAATGGTATTTTTGCCATCACCGCCAATCGAATCGGCCCTGACACTCGCCCAAGAGGAACACTCACTTTCACCGGCCAAAGCCAGATAGCCGGGCCAAAAGGGGTGCTGATACATCAATCATCCGCTACAGAAGAGACCCTCTTCATAGCCACCATTGACCTGGCACCCGCCAGAGATAAAAAAGTCACTCCACTGAGTGATCTATTCGCTGACCGCCGCCCAGAGTTTTACTCCCAGCTCAAATGCAAATAGATCAATCCAGCTCTGGCCCCATAATATAGTTCACAACCTCAAAGCCCTGCGCCTCTAGTACTTCGGCTATATCATCCCACGTATAATCAGGGTTCTCTTCTTCCACACCCGCAATAAGACCTGTCGTGTGCCGGAATGCCTCATGCCCATCATAATGCTCTGGAATCTTGATCAAACGGGTATGCTCAAGTTTTTTACTGGGTAACATTATGAGTTTTGCGGGCATGGCACTTCCTCTTCTAATCAACTTAAATGAAATGGTGATAGTTATTTATTCATTATTTATCAAAATCATAGCGGATTTTGATTAAACACTGTTAGACAAAAATATCCCCCATTGTCACCAACAGCGCCCTTATCTCCTTTGAGGGATATCAAGTCACCCCATTTTTCCTACTTACCCATCATTAAAATCCACAATAATAAGCCGAATAAATCTGCTTTATTGACGAGGGTATTTGCCTCTCAACACCAATTCTTGCTCATTAGCTTTCGAATCACCGTATAAAACTTTTTTACTCAATAGCAATCTCTAATACTATAAGGGCACTTATGCCTTCCTGAGATTTTCAGCCATGCTCCGATCTACTATTTTTGTATTATGTTTTTTGGGAATGATTAGCTCCGCTCTTCTGTACGCTACGGATAAACCAGCTGGCAGCATCGGCCAGGCTCGTTCAGAAAAGGTACAAATTCCTCAGCTACAGGAGGCTCCTCCCGGCGGTGATTTTACTCTGAACGCCGCCTCTGGCCCTGTCGCACTGCAGGATTTCCGAGGCAAAGTGGTGATGCTCTACTTTGGCTACACTACCTGCCCCGATATCTGCCCCTCTGCGCTCTCATTTTTAACCCAGGCTTTTAACGGGTTAAACGAAGAAGAATTGAAAAAGGTACAGGGTATTTTTGTCAGCGTTGATCCAAAACGTGATACCCCAGAGAAACTGGCCGAATATGCCAACTATTTTCACTCCAACCTGATTGGTGTGACTGGGACAGATGAGGAGGTAGCAACAACCGCCGCACTATACGGCGCTCAATATTATGAGGCCGAACTTGAAGATTCACCCATCGGCTATGCCGTCAACCACTCTTCGGTTACCTACCTGATCACCTCAGACGGCGCACTGCGTTTTATCTTTCCTCACGGAACGCCACCCTCGGTCATGCTAAAAGCCATCCGTCATGTATTGGCAGAGGACAAACAACGAGAGCGCAGCCAACCAAAACCCTAAATCAACCTTATTTGAGTCAAATGCTCACCTATAGTAATGTCTTGCACACTTTTCATCTAACTCCGTGAAATAACCATCATGAGTGAATGCGGTTGTGGTTCTGTTCCTGTACTTGGCCCCCTCAAGACACCCGAGGAGGCGCTTGAACTCCTGTTGTCCAACATCAAGCCTGTCACTGAAGTAGAGCAAATTCCAATCAGTGAGGCCTTGGGACGCGTACTGGCTGGCCCTCTCTTCAGTCAAACCGATGTGCCACCTTGGGATAACAGCGCCATGGATGGGTATGCCGTTAACACCGCTGATCTAACGCAAGAAAATACCACGCTGCCCATTTCACAGCGCATCCCTGCTGGTGTTGCTGGCGACCCATTACAGCCCGGCTCAGCCGCACGCATCTTTACCGGCGCACCTGTGCCACCAGATGCCAATGCGGTCGTAATCCAAGAAGTATGTGAGCAGCAGGGCGATCAGGTACTGATCAAACAAGTAGTACCTTCCGGTGCCAACATCCGCCGCGCGGGTGAAGACAGCCAAAAAGGCCAACAGATTCTTAACCCCGGCATTCGCCTTGGCCCACAACACTTGGGCGCTGCTGCCTCTGTAGGCATTGCCGAGGTGCCCGTCTACCGCAAACTTAAAGTAGCCCTCTTCTCCAGTGGTGATGAGCTTGTGATGCCAGGCGGTGAACTGGGGCCAGGACAGATCTTCAACTCCAATCAATTTACCCTGACCGGCCTGCTGGAGACCCTAGGCTGCGAGGTAACTAATCTGGGGATTGTGGAAGATACCTTTGAGGCAACATGTGACGCCTTGTCCCGTGGTGCCGAACAGGCTGATCTGGTACTCGCTTCCGGTGGTGTCTCAGTCGGCGAGGAGGATCACGTCAAACCTGCGGTGGAAAAGCTTGGTTCTCTCGATCTATGGAAGATTGCCATCCGCCCCGGCAAGCCACTCGCCTTTGGTCACATCGGCGAAACCCCATTTATCGGCGCACCGGGCAACCCTGTCTCCCTGTTCGTCACCTTCTGCCTATTTGCACGCCCCTTTATTCTCAGCTGTCAGGGGGTCACCGAAGGTGTTCTACCAACACCCATTACTGCTACCACGGATTTTGACTGGACCAAACCGGATAAGCGACGCGAGTTTGCCCGTGCCCGGCTTGAGCTGGATAGCAATGGCACCGCCCATGTCAGCCTGTTCAAAAGCCGTTCTTCAGGCATGCTCAGCTCTCTGACCTGGGCCAATGGCCTGGCCGTCATCCCTGAACAGCAAACCCTGAGCAAAGGAGAAAAGGTTCAGTTTCTCCCTTTCAATGAGCTTTTAACATGATCAATATTCTCTATTTCGCCCGTTTGCGAGAGCAGCTGGAGACCGAATCAGAACAGCTGGAATTAACAGCAGAGATTACCGACATCGCCTCACTGGCCAATCAGCTACGTAGCCGAGGTGGCACCTGGAACGAAGCATTTGGCGGCCCCACCATGATGTCCGCTGTGAATCAGGAGGTTGCCAATCCAACCACCACCATCAAAGACGGCGATGAAGTAGCCTTCTTCCCACCCGTCACCGGTGGTTGATTTAACTATGAGCTGCATCTCCGTACAGACCGAACCTTTTGACATCACCGCCGTACAGGATGAACTGCGTGCTGAGAGTCCCACCATTGGCGCATTAGTCTCATTTGTGGGCCTGATGCGTGATATCAATGAAGGCGATGCTGTCAGCACCATGACACTGGAACACTACCCCGGCATGACGGAAAAGGCTTTGGATTCTATTGTTGCCGAAGCCAATGAACGCTGGAATCTAATCGGCATCCGGGTCATTCACCGGGTTGGTGAACTAAAACCCCAGGATCCGATTGTATTGGTTGCCGTCACCAGTCGTCACCGCGGTGAAGCTTTTCAGGCCTGTGAATTCATTATTGATTACCTCAAAAGCCGCGCCCCTTTCTGGAAAAAAGAGAACACCCCGGAAGGTAATCGATGGGTAGATGCTCGACACACCGATAAAACAGCTGAAGAGCGCTGGTCAAAGCAGCAGGGATAATATGCCATCTTCCTCTCTACAAAACTTACAACCCTCATCACACGATGGAATCCCCCATATGATACTTGATGCCTTTCTGCAAACCGTCAAAGAGAATCCTGAAACAGTTGAATTTAATCAAACCATCGCACTCATCGATGAGACATATAAGTTTGTTCCAACAACATTCCATAATGGCGATTTAGTCAATGAAGCTGGACAGAATTCAGGCTCTTGTAAAATATTTGCATTTGGTCAATTGCATAACTTATCAGAGCAACAGACTCTTGCCTGCTTTGGACACTACTACCGCGAAGAGGTATTACAGCACCCAGATGGTTCAAACCACCAAAACATTCGCAATTTTATAAAAACTGGCTGGACTGGAATTAAATTTAGCAGCGAAGCTTTGACTTAGCTGCCACGCAAACAGCAATCAAAACAGACACATGGATTAAAGTTATTTACCTTACAAAATTGCTTTGGTTTTTATCTCGACTTTGTTGTGGTAACGTTTGTTATAACAGATACAGTCAATACTGTAATCGCGCAAATAATTTATAAAAAATATGCCTAATGGATTGGCAACCATGGAGCTCCATACAAAAACTATAAACTGGAATTTGTCTCTTACAGCATCTCCAATGACAAATTAGCCAGCTTCAATATTTGCTTCGCTTTTTGCAGGGTAAATAATTTATTGGATGATCGTTTATCATGTATAAAAAACTTATTGTTTTCCTATTTGCAGCTTCCATCTCATCAAGCGTTAGCGCATTTGATCTATTTGCATCAATTGGCGCAAGCATAGATGGCGCTATCAATACTATCAGCAATACATTTTCTGATGACCAACCACAAGGCAACAATAGTTCAATTACATATACGTTGACTATTGACAGCAACCCTCCTAATAGCACTATAAAAATACTGAACATCACCCCAAAATACAGCAACGGTATCGAGTTAAAACCTGGACAATACGACATTTTGGTTCAGAAAAAAGGCTACACACCACACCGAAAAAAAATAACTATTTCCAATTCAAATATCCGAGTTAAAGTTAATTTAACTAAAATAGGCACGTCACGAATAACCCAAATCAATAACGGTGGTGCGGTAATAGTCAGCAAGAAAAAAAGCGCGGGCAAACCTACCCCACAAAATATTGAAGGCAACCTATACCCCAACTTTGACATAGTAGGTTTAAAACTTGGCATGCCAGCAAAAGAAGCAAGGGCGGCCATACATAGATATAACCCTGATTTAAATATTAAAGAGTTATCAGACTCAATAAATGACATCCCAAATAGCGACTACATTTCACAATTAAGCACTAAACAACCTGGATATACTGGAAAATATATAACCGAAAGAATTGGCATTTTGTTCTACATGCCCCCTAATGAAAACAGTGCTGCAGCCATTACCCGGTATGTGAAATATGATGAGAAAAGCAGACCTACTATTAAAGATACTAAAGCAGCACTTATCCAGAAATATGGCAAAGCAGCCAAGCCGACCAAGCTGGTAAACAATAATCTGGAATACATATGGAAATACGCTGTAGATGGCGCACCAACCAATAATAAGGCCTGTGGTGGATCTATTAATACTGTAGAAAAAACCAGCTTTACTGCCAGCCATGCTGCTTGTGGGCTATACCTTAGAGTCTTTATTAAAACGGATGGTCAGCACGTAAACTCTATAGCTGCAAGGCTGTACAATAAAGGGCAGCTTGCAAGAAATGCAGACAATACCCACGAATACGTTCTTAATTATAAGAATGATAAATACGAAACAAAGAAATTAGCTGAAGCAACGCCTAGCGCCCCGATATTTTAGCGATTAGAAACAGGGCCAAATTCAAGTTAATCTACTTGATCACCATGACTTGCTGAAAAATTGATCCACCGCATTAAATACCAGCAAAGCAATCTATATATTTTTAACCAAAAACGCCCCTGCGATGCAGGGGCGTTTAGGTGCATATCAGTTTTTTAGCGTGCCATTCTACTCTAGCAATATTCAAGCTAGTTGATTAAGCCTCATCAAGAAAACCGAAACCATCACATTCTGCACAGTCAATATTATCGGACTGCATAACACCAAGCCCACCACAGTGCGAACAATCACCTACTGTTCCTACACCGTGGCAATCAGGACACTCAGCGCCGCCAACAGCTTTGCTATCCTCATCATCCTGTATCATACCTGTACCCTTACATCGCACACAGTTACCAATATCACCACGACCCAGGCATCGCTTGCAGTCAATCTCAGATATAAATTGTCCGCCGCCATAGTAGCGAGTAATGGTTCCCGCACCACCACACTCAGGGCAGTTTTCTGAGAATTTTTTAAACCTTGCCTCTCGCTTTTCATTCATCGAGCATCACCTCTGGAAACAACAACATCTGCCCATTATAACTCTTATAAGGCACTTCTCTTAATCCTCACCCTGCTCCTTTCCGCCAGCTTCAGGGGCATGCTCAAGAATACGATCGGCCATTCGCGAAAAGGGCAGGCTCTGTAACCAGACCGTACCTGTACCGCTGAGAGTCGCCAGGAACATACCTTCTCCACCAAATACCATAGACTTAAGTCCCCCAGCCATTTCAATATCATATTCAATGCCACTGGTGAACCCTACCAAACAGCCAGTATCCACTCGCAACGTTTCACCCTGTAGCTCTTTTTTGATAATGGTGCCGCCTGCCTGGGCAAAGGCCATGCCATCGCCCTCCAGCTTTTGCAGGATGAAACCTTCTCCACCAAAAAGACCACTGCCCAGCTTCTTATTAAAGGTAATGCCAATCTTGGTGCCAAGTGCTGCGCAGAGAAAAGCATCTTTCTGGCAGATAAATTCACCGCCAATCTCAGCCATGTTGAGTGCAATGATGTTGCCTGGGTAGGGTGCAGAAAAACCCACCTGACGTTTCTGACCACCATTATTGGTAAAGTGCGTTGTGAAGGCGGACTCACCCGTCAACATACGTTTGCCTGCACCAAACATCTTGCCAAAGAGGCCTTGATCGGGATCAGCACCATCACCCATCTTGGTTTCAAACTCAATATCCTGCTCCATGTAAGTCATACCGCCCGCCTCTGCAACCACTGTCTCACCGGGGTCGAGTTCTACTTCGAGCAGCTGCATCTCATGTCCAATAATTTTGTAATCTATTTCATGGCAACGCATGGCGATTCTCCTAGTAATTGAATGATGGTAATCCTAAGCAATTCAGCCCGGATTACAAACAGCCGGACAAGCAAGATGGGTCGGCTTGAGTTTCTTTTTCTTGCGTAATTTTAATGCTGTTAGCGAGCCACCCCAGAGGCAGCCCGTATCAATACTCCAAACATTCTCACTTTTGTGATAACCGAGAGTAGACCAGTGACCAAAGACAATTCGCTCTTTGCGCGTGGCGCGATGAGGGTGTTCAAACCAGGGAAGATAGCCGTTTTCCTGGCTCCCCGGTGCACCTTTCTCTTTCAGAGCCGGACGGCCTTTCTGATCGCAATAGCGCATTCGGGTCATGCAGTTGGTAATAAAGCGCAGGCGTTCCATACCCTGTAAATCATCAGACCAAGCGGCGGGCTTATTACCATACATTTGTTGGCAATAATCATGGAAGCCCGGCCCGGTCAGCGCATTATGCATCTCATCAGCAAGCCCCAAGGCGGTTGAAAGATCCCACTGCGGAGGAAGTCCTCCATGCAACATGCTGAAATTAAGTCGTGCATCGTGGTGCATTAGGGGGCAACTGCGTAGCCAGTCGATCAGCTCCTCCCGGTCATCAGCGTTTAGAATAGGATCTAACGTATGCGCTTTATCTTTATATCTGGCATTACCTTGTGAGATGGCCAGCAGGTGTAGATCGTGATTGCCAAGAACAGTGACCGCTGCGCTGCCAAGCCCTTTGACAAAGCGCAAGACCTCCAGCGAATGCGGGCCGCGATTTACCAGGTCGCCGACAAACCAAAGAGTATCATCTGCCGGGTTAAACTTTATCTTCTCCAGCAACTGCTGAAGCTCGTTATAGCAGCCTTGTACATCGCCGATGGCGTAAGTAGCCATATTGGTTGCCTGTGCTCCGATTCATTATTGTTATCGATAGTATACGGCAAACAAGCGCAAAAACACTCAATCCACATCCACTAGCAACTGTGAATTATAAATACAGACTAGCAATCAGCCTGAACTATTTCTGGGCAACAACCCAGAATCTGCGCTGGCGAGTGAAGTATTAACCAAGGAAGTGGAACAGGCTCCATTGATAGACAATCAACGCAGCGTAGCTCACCAACACTGCATACAGGAGCGACCGCACCCTAATACCAATACTGATTTTTGCATTGTGATAAGCCATCAGCATAATCATGCCAAGACTGGTCAATAACAGCTTGCACATGATGAATAGTTGGGGACTCTGTTGGATCAGCAGATCCATAACCGGATTAACTTCACTGGCTCCTCTTTCCAGCAGATACAACGTATTAATGGCATCCATCAGGCAGAGCAGCATAATTGACACCGCAACAGCCATGAACCGTCTTGGATAGAGGTCTAAATGCTCTGCCACCGCCTCCTCACCACTATTCCTGCGTAATTCACGCCGTCTGCCCAGCAACCGGTAGTGACTAAAAGGTGAGATTTCTTGAGTGCGTCGTTCCGTGGTACGTCTGCTCGGTTGCATGTTTTTGTTAGCTCCTATCTCAGAACACCACCCCTGATGTGAAGTGATGCATCAATATAGACAACAAAAGCCAAACCGGTCAAATCAATACATGCAATAAGGGAAATAGATTCTTATCACTGATTAATCATTGCTGGCTTATCAGTTTGCCACACCCAGCAAATCATCGATTAAATCTGCTAACTTATTCAAAGCCCCTCGGTTCTGCTCAACCACCTGACGGCCATTCTCACCAATACGCGAACGCTCACTGGCATCGCTCAGCCACGCCTCAACCACTGCAGCTAACTCATCGGCACCATTCACCATTACGGCTGCATCCTCTTCCAGCAACAACTCACTGATGGCTGCAAAATTGAAGTTATGCGGGCCAAAAACCACTGGCACCCCTAAAGCAGCAGGCTCTAACATATTATGCCCGCCGTGCTTGATCAGGCTGCCACCCATAAACGCCACATCAGCGCCCGCCAAGAACATGGGCAGCTCACCCACCGTATCGCCAAGAAAAACTCCTGTTTCTGAGGTGCAGTTTGACTGATCGGAACGACGTACTACTTTAAAACCTGATTTTTTGCACAGCGCAGCAACACTATCAAAACGTTCGGGGTGCCGAGGGACCAACACCAATAATGCCCCCGGCAACTGTTGCTGAATCTGCTTATGAGCCTGCAACACTTGCTCATCCTCTCCCTCATGGGTACTGGCGGCAACCCAGACTGGTCTCTCATGCCCCCAGGTGCGGCGAATCACATCGGCCTGCTCATTCAGACTACGCGGTAACCGAGCATCAAACTTAATGCTTCCCGTTACCATAATCTGATCTGAATGCACACCAAGCTGCACAAAACGCTCAGCATCTGCCGGAGCCTGAGCAGCCACCCAACCTATATCTGCGAAAGTTTGGCGGGTAAAGTCTCCAAGGCGCGCATAGCCTTTAGCCGAGCGCTGCGACAGACGAGCATTGGCCAACAACGAGGGAATACCATGCCGCTTACAGGTCGCCAGAAGATTAGGCCAGACCTCTGTCTCCATCAACATCAACATCCGGGGTTTAGCACGCTGAATAAAACGCTCAATGATCAACGGCAGATCGTAAGGCGCATAGACATGAAACAGATCATCATCAAAAAGCTCCTTTACCCGCTGGGAACCCGTTGGCGTGGTGGTGGTAATAACTATTGCCTGCTCAGGATAGCGCTCTTGCAGCAGCTTCACCAAAGGAACAGCAGCCTGCACCTCTCCCACTGAAACCGCATGAATCCACAATGTATGCGAGACATCAAAGGGGTCAAATAGACCAAAGCGCTCTTTTATTCGATCTCGATACCCAGCTGCATTCCGACTGCGCCAAAACAGACGCAGTAGAACTAATGGCAAAGCCAGGCAGAGCAGGAAGGTATAAAAACGCCTCATGCCACTCCGCTACATGCCTTTATCGCCGCCTCCACCGCAGCAATATTATCTCGCAAATGATTTGGCGTAATTGTGCCAATCATCACACTGCTCACACCCGGTTGTGCAAAGATAAATTTCATGGCCTCTTCAACCTCTCCCGCCTCAATGTGGCCACTCTGTAAAGCCTTTTTAATCAGCACACCTCTCATACGCAAATCGGCTGCTCGTATTACTGGCAGCTCTTCTTGATAGTCAGGATTGCAAGTAACCATGACGATATCCGTGTCCACGACAGCAAGCAGGCCACCGACCAAAGTCTTGGTCGACATGCCATGGGCGCGGATTAACCCTTTCTCTTTTAATGCACGCAGAGCATCCAGTGCGCCTTCTTGCTTCAGAACACGATAGTCGTCACCATCCGAGTGGATCAACACGGCATCCAAGTAGTCTCTCTTCAGGTTACGCAGGCTCTGTTCTACAGTACGGATGGTAGTCTCATAGGAGAAATCAAAACGCGACTTACCGCCTTCAAAAAACTCTCCCACTTTGGAAACAATAACCCACTCATCCCTAGGGCCGGGCAGCAGCTGCCCCAAACGCTCCTCGCTGTTGCCGTAGGCTGGAGCAGTATCCAGCAGATTGACACCCAATTCGCGAGCAAGGGAAAGCAAATCAACAACAGCTTTATCATCAGGAATCTCAAAAGGCTCGGGGTATTTCACCTGCTGGTTTCGCCCCAGTTTAACGGTACCCAGCCCCAGCGGGCTAACGAGAATACCTGTTTCGCCCAGCGGCCTTAACTCCATCTTGTCACCTCACTCCAAGGTGGTTGCGCGAGAGGCGCACAAGGTAGATTTACCGGCACTGTGTCGCTGCCACTTGGTTTAATCCCGCCCTGCTCCAGGCAATGCAATACATCTGTTGCCAAGCAGGGGGCAAACGCAAGCTTGGTAGGCCAAGCAGTGATCATGCCCCGTTCACTGTGGATATGCCAGCTATCCGGACGTTTGCCGCCAGGGGTGGCAATCTCTGCACGATCAATACGGCGTGTTGCCCAATGAATATCTGTTAAATCAAACCAGGGAAGCAGTGCTGCAAGTTCAGCTTTGCCTGCCGCAATATGTTCACTCTCATCGCGCGCCACACCACTCTCTGCAACCTGACCGCCAAGATGCCAGACAACCTCACCCTCTGCGAGTGGATAACTGGTTATAGTGAGACGTGGGTTGGCGCTTGCACCCAAACAGTGGGCATAAAGTAGCGGCAAAGATCCTCGAACCATCAGCATGTGCAGTGGCCGCCGTTGCATCTGAGGGGCTTCACGGCCTAGTTGTTTTAACAGCGCCTCATTCCCTGCACCCGCAGCAAGCACCAGCTGTTGCGCTTGTATCAAGACACTGCCCGTTGAGGTGGTGATCTTTACACAACCTGGCTGTGCAGCATCAAACCGCACTACATCGGACTCAATCTGGAAACAGGCATCGCCTTGCTGACGCACCAGCTCTGCTACTAAAGAAGGTACATCCAACACAGGCTCTTCCAGCCGATAGACGCTGCCTTTAAATGAGTTGGACTGAAGCAGTTTTGGGCGATCTACACCTTCAACTGAAGCCATGCGACTGCGCATCAGCTTGCTGGCAAAAAAGCCGGTCATACGTGAACCGATGCTTTCGGTGGACCAAAGATATTGATGCTGGGACAACACCCGAACCCGACTGAGATCCAGCTCACCCTCGCCCGCCAAACAAGCTCGCCAACGCTGCGGCATATCAGCAATGGCTTGAGTCGCATCACTGGCAGTACCTGTTAAGGCATACTTGGCTCCACCATGAATGATGCCTTGGGCCGCAATGGTCTGAACGCCGCCGAGCGCACTTGTCTCCAACAGAATAGCTGTATAACCCGCCTGGCGAAGCCTGGCCAACGTCCATAGTCCGGCAATCCCACCGCCAAAGATAACCACATCGACTGAGATCTGTTCACTCATTAGGGTGGTTAAGATTTATCCCTATCGCGAATCTCTGCAATCAGGCCGGTGGTTGAGCAGTTATCAACATACTCCATTACCAATACCTCTCCACCCGCTTCTCTCACACAACGGGCGCCAGGAATATCATCCGGATTGTTATCACCGCCTTTGATTAGGTAGTCCGGCAGAAGATTGCAGATCAGCCGTTCCGGCGTCTCTTCTGAAAATGGCACTACCCAATCCACGCAGGCCAGGGCGGCCAGCACAATCATGCGCCGCTCTAACGTATTAACGGGACGATCCGCCCCTTTGAGCGCCCGCACCGTTTCATCTACATTAACTGCAACAATCAGCCGATCACCCATGCGGCTAGCCTGTTCCAGATAGGTCACATGCCCGGCATGCAGGATATCAAAACAGCCATTGGTGAAGACAATGCGTTCACCACGGGCTTGGCAGGTGGCCATCGCCTCTATCAATTGCTCTTCAGTGACAACACCCCGGTGCACCACCTGATGTTCATGCAGAGCCCATTTCAGCTCATCGACAGTGACTGACGCGGTACCCAGCTTACCAACAACGATACCTGCTGCCAGATTGGAGAGCTGGGTGGCAGACTCAAGTGGCAGACCGGCAGCCAGTCCGGCAGCCAAAGCAGAAATCACCGTATCCCCCGCGCCGGTAACATCAAAGACCTCACGGGCATGGGTAGGAAGATGGCGCGGTTCAGCCTGACGCTGGAGCAGTGTCATGCCCTTTTCACCGCGGGTAATCAACAACGCCTGCAGATCATGCTGTTCCAGCAAGGCCTGACCTCGCTCAACAACAGTTTCATCACTATCACAGGAGCCAACTACCGCCTCAAACTCCTGCATATTGGGAGTGATCAGCGTTGCACCTTTATAATGGGTAAAATCTTTGAGCTTGGGATCAACCAGCACCGGCTTTCCGGCAGCACGCGCACGTTTAATATACTCCCCAATATTACGCAGGGTGCCTTTGCCATAATCAGAGAGCACCACCAGATCATGAGATTTCAACTGCTTCTCAAATTCCAGCAGCAGCTTGCTGGAATCAACACCGGGGAAACCATCTTCAAAGTCCATGCGGATCAGCTGCTGATGGCGGCTAACCACCCGCAGTTTGGTAATAGTAGGAAATTGCGGCAACTGCTCCAAACAACACTTAACGCCTGCTTTAGTAAGGGAGCTGTCCAGCGCACGACCCGGTTCATCCTCACCGACAAGCCCCATCAAGGTCACCTGCCCACCCAGCACTGCAATATTAAGCGCCACGTTACCTGCGCCACCGGGGCGTTCCTCGTTTTCACCGACATGCACCACGGGTACAGGTGCCTCTGGTGAAATACGATGGGTGCTGCCATGCCAGTAGCGGTCTAGCATTACATCGCCGACCACCAGGATACGCGCCTGATCAAATTCTGGAATATCAACTGCCATAGTTGCTCTTTAAGACCTTCATCAATGATTACAGTGTCTGAAACTCAGCTCTTTTTTGCTGCGGGATATCAGCCGCGTCCAGATAATATTCGATGAACCGATCAATGCCAAACTGTTCAAATACGACCCTATGCTCAGGCCGCCTGAGCAAGTGACGAAAATTGCGTCTTCGTTGCCATATGCTCAGTGGGGTTAAGCTAAAACTTAGATCGGCAACATCAATCAATCCCAGTCTACCATCTGGCAGCTGTAATATATTCCCCAGGTGCAGTGAACGAAAATAGATCTTTTTTTTATGTAGCTCTGCAATAAATTTTGCCAGTTGTGACATAAGACCATCCTCATCCTGGCTCTCTTCCAACAGGTGATCTAATGTTTCACCTTGCAACAGCGGGTAGACAACTCCATGCCGACGAATGGATGGGCAATAAAAGAGCTGCTCCACCTGCACCGACGGTATACCCACTCTATTTAGGTGCCGGGCATTTCTGGCAAAACGCACTGAATAAGGGTAAAAAAAAGAGAGGCTCAGTAGACGCTTGATGCGAAACAGTTTGATGATTCGGTCATCTTTGCACAGCAATACCTTATCTCCAAAGGCATCTCGCTCTAATACTTCAGCATCCTGCGCCAATCTCTGGTATTCAGCGCCAGAGATAAACTTCATGAAGCAGCCTGATCATGCTCAGCAGCATCAGGCTGAAACTGATTTTGATACAGTTTGGTGTATTCACCATTTGTTGCCAGCAGATCAGCATGCATGCCTGTCTCGACAATCTGCCCCTCTTTGATCACCAGAATGAGGTCTGCATGCTCAATGGTTGAGAGCCGATGTGCAATCACCAGGGTTGTTCGGTTTTCTGTCAGGCTGTTTAATGCCGCCTGCACATGGCGTTCAGATTCAGTATCCAGCGCTGAAGTGGCCTCGTCCAGAATCAACACGGGCGCATCTTTGAGCAAGGCGCGCGCAATTGCAATACGCTGTCGTTGTCCACCCGAGAGGCGCACGCCATCCTCTCCCACCATCGTATCAAACCCCTGGGGCAACCCCTGGATAAACTCCAGCGCATGTGCAGATTTGGCAATTCTCTCCAACTCCTGTTGACCCAGATCTCTCTTCTGCCCAAAGGTGATGTTGGCACCAATAGTGTCATTGAAGAGCATGGGATCCTGCCCAACATAGGAGAGATTTTCACGCAGGTTCGTCAGCTGCAACTCTTGTATATCAATATCATCCAGTAGGATTTTTCCCTGGGACGGCATATAGAAGCGAGGGATTAAATTGGCAATGGTAGTTTTCCCGCCACCCGACGGCCCAACCAATGCCACAGTTGTTCCAGGCTCTACTGTAAAGCTGACTCTACTCAGTGCATTTTTACTGGCCTGCTCATAGCGAAAGGTGACATCCTTGAACTCAACTCTGCCAGCTGCACGCTCAAACTGTCGACTGCCACTGTCTTGCTCAACAGGCTCATCAATTAAGCCAAATACCGTTTCAGCTGCAGCAAGCCCTCTTTGCAGTGGATGGTTGATGCCTGTAATCCGTTTGATCGGTGGAAACAGCAACCCCATAGCAGTAAGAAACGAAACAAAAGCCCCTACTGTCATCTCATCTGCCGAAGCAATTAGAATGGTCAACATCAATGCCCCCACCCCTTCCACAACCGGGGCATTGGCAGAACCTGCAACCTTCGCCTTTAGATTATAGCGCCGCACCCAATTGGCTAATTTATCAAAACGCTGTTTTTCCGCCAGCTGGCCACCAAAGATCTTAATCACCTTATGACCACGAGCCCCCTCTTCCAGAGCATGCGTCATATCACCCATAGTACTTTGCAGCTTGCGACTTATCTTACGTAATCGTACCGCCAGAATCTTCACCATCAAAGCTATGGCAGGTATCAAAATGAATACCGTCATAGTCAACTGCCAATCCAGATAGAGCATCCAGCCAATCAGGCCAATAATTGAAATGGTGTCTTTTACCAGGATAACCAATACACGAGTGGCCGCTGTAGTGACCTGGCTAACATTGAAGGTAGCCTTGTTCACTATATTGCCAGTGGAACTCGCATCAAAATAGGAGGTTGGAAAATGGAGAATCCGCTCAAACATCAACTGGCGCAGGTCATAGACCAATTTACCCGATACCCACTCGAATGCCACTCCGCTGCAAAACCCCATGACACCCCGCACTAAAAACAGAGCAACCAGAGCTATTGGCGTCCAGAACATATAGTCAGGGTCTTTATCTACGAAGGTTCCATCCAGCAACGGCTTGAGCAGCGCCGGAATGGCCGGTTCAGTAAGGGCCAGAACGACTGTAGCCAGAATAGCGCCACCAAACTGCCGCCAGTAAGGCTTTACATGGCTCAGTAGCCGGAGATAGAGTTCCCGGCTTGATATGGTGACTGGCTCAGACATGGGTAGGATGCGGCAAAAGGAGCGATTATAAGTGTTTGAAAATTATTGAACAACAAGGCCTTTACTAAACCTCATCGTAGGGTGTGGAATCGCCTCTTGTAGGGCGTGTTCGAAAGCGTCGGTGAATCCATAGATACTGTTCAGGATTTTTTCTAACCCAACCTTCAATAATGTCATTGACCTGTTGAGTATCGGCATCCAGATCTCCAGTAGGGAAATCTGTCAATGCCGGTTTCAAAATCACATTGTAGCCGCTGCCATCCTCGCGTCTCACCACATAGTAGGGCACGACTGCCGCTCCCGTCATTCGGGTCAGGCGCGCTGTTGCCGTACTGGTCGAAGCCACTTGACCAAAAAACTTAACAAATGCTGCTGCTTTTCGCTGGGTATTCTGGTCGGGTGCATACCAAACGGCATAGTTATCTTTAAGGCTGCGGATCATGCCTCGCACATCATCTCGGGGGATGGCTTTTTCTAATCTATGAGTACGACTGCCTGCCATAATTTTCTCCACCACCGGATTATCATGGCTACGGTACATCGCATGAAACGGTGTATAGAGCGAAAGCAATCGTCCACCAAGCTCCAGCGAAGTAAAATGAGCGGAGAGCAGAATAGCCCCTTTACCTTTTTGCAACGCCTGCTCGAGGTGCTCCAACCCTTCAATATGCACCAGCTTCTGTAAGCGGCTGGACGGCGTCCACCACCCCATAGGGATTTCAAACAGCCCCATGCCCAGTGCTTCAAAATGCTTTTTCAGCACCTGCCGCCGCTTGGCCTCGTCCCATTCAGGAAAACAGAGTTGTAGATTAATATCAGCAATGCGTCGCCGCTGCTTGGCAAGATAAAACCCTAATCGACCAATCACACGACCCAGCGCCATCACCCAGGAGAATGGCAACAGTATGGTGAGCCAAAGCAGAAAGATACCAAACCAGGCAGGCCAGTATTGCGGTGCTAACAGTGCCAGGTCAGACGGTTGTTTTTCTTGTTTTCCCATCTATGCTCAATTCAGGCTGGCCAATGCAATTTTCAGGAACAAACTCCCGAAGTCTCTGCACTAAGCAAGCATCATCATATGTTCCACAGGCCTGTTCCATATCCTGCATTGCAGCAGTCAGTGAATCCCAATCTACCTTTCGATGCTTGGCTAGAAGAATTTTTTTATTATTTGTTGCTTCCAATGCCTCCTGATCATGAAAAAGCTCTTCATACAGCTTTTCACCTGGTCGCAGGCCAGTATAACTAATCTCGATATCCGAACCAGGCTCTTTTCCCGAAAGCTTTATCATCTGCTCCGCAAGATAGCTGATCTTTATTGGCTCACCCATATCAAGCACAAAGATCTCACCCCCCTGCCCTATAACGGAAGCCTGCATAATGAGTTGGCTAGCCTCAGGTATAGTCATAAAGTAGCGTTCCATCTCTCTGTGCGTAACTGTTACCGGCCCACCGGATACAATCTGCTCTCTAAACAATGGCACCACACTACCAGCAGAGCCAAGCACATTGCCAAAACGAACTGTGATAAAACGTGTCTTGGATCTTGCATCTAGATTCTGGCAAAAAATCTCAGACATCCGCTTACTTGTTCCCATCACATTAGCAGGATTGACCGCTTTATCAGTTGATATCAATACGAACTCAGAGCAGCCAAAACAATCTGCTGCCAAGGCTATGTTGCGGGTGCCAAGCACATTATTTCGGACAGCCTCACGAACCTGATACTCCAGCATTGGCACATGTTTATAAGCTGCCGCATGGAATACCACTTCTGGTCTGTAGGTACTAAAGACCCAATCTACTGTGGCAACATCTCCCACATCTCCAAGACAGGCTTCAAGTGCCAACCCACTAAACTGCTGTTGCAGCTCACGCTCAATTGAATAGAGGTTGTATTCACTATTCTCAAGCAGCACCAATCGCTCCGGTTCTAAACGTGCAATTTGTCGGCACAGCTCAGAGCCAATAGACCCCCCTCCTCCCGTAACCAAAATAGTGCGCTTAGCCAAGCCGGCACTGATAGCATCCCAATCAAGGGAGACCGGATCACGCCCAAGGATATCCTCAATCGAGACTTTGCGTAGCTCATTAATAGAAACCTGGCCAGACACCAGCGCCCGAAGATTAGGTACTGTTCTAAAAGGCACTCCAGCCTGCTCACAAAGATCAACAACTCGCCGCATCTGTGCAGCAGATGATGATGGTATCGCTAACAAAATTAACTCTATTGACATACGCTTTGCGGCATTGGGGATTTCATCACTCCCACCCACCACAGGAACACCATGAACATCCTGCCCCTGTCGCCTTGCTCGATCATCTATGAAGGCCACGGGTTTATACTGGCTTCCTCCCCCGCGCAACATATCTCGAACCAGCATCTCACCTGCTCGCCCAGCACCAATAATTAGCACCCGCTGGCGAGATGGATGAAGATAGACATGGTGATCTTTTATCCAACGATAGAGCAGACGCGGCCCAGATAAGAAAAGAACCAGCAGCATGGCATAAAGTATTGGAACTGAGCGCGGAATACCCTCCATTCGTGTCACAAAAAAGAGGAAGGTCATACTAATAGCTGTCCCAATGGCTACCGCTTTCAAAATCCGCACAATATCCGGCAAGGAAGCAAAACGCCATACACCACGGTAAAGACCTAACATCACAAAAGTTAATAACTGAACTGGGATAATGACCACCAAAGCTGGCAGCACCTGATCAAAATATGATAGTGAGAAATGGCCTAGATTGAGACGAAACCAATAAGCCACCACCCAAGCACAAGGAATCATGATGAGGTCGTGCGTAAAAGCGGCGCCCTGAGAGCGGAATTTTTGCAGCAACTTTGGCAAAATCATCTATCTAGTTAATATCCTATAACAATATATGCCACCCATATCACATACCCTCAGGCAAATCAAAAAACTGTTTCATTCATATCCCTAAGCAGCCTCCGGGCTTTAAACCCAATAGCTTGCAATTTTTCTGAAGAGTAGCACTCATCACCCATAAGCTTATTTACTTTATACCGGACACGAGTATTCATCACAGCTGCAAGATTGATGATGAATTTTGGCACGCTCCACTTAGGAACAGATTTGCCTAGCATATAGCACATAGTTTCATATATCTCTCGAGAAGAGTATGGGTGGCCGTCTGTTGCTATAAATATTTCTCCATTAGCCCGATCATCATTAGCAACCAGCAAAAGCGCTTGCACTAAATCATCAACATGAATCATTGAACGGCGATTTCTAACCTCCGGCAGTGGAGGGAACCACCCTTTTTCTATTCCTGATAGCATCATACGCAAATTGCCTTTTACACCAGGCCCATAGACTAAGGAAGGACGAACAATAGAAACATGCATACCCGACTGCTTAGAGATTTCCAGCAGCTTTATTTCTGCTTCTCGCTTAGTTTTGCCGTAGATGCCTTCAGGATCACCTTGATCCTTTTCAGTCATACAAAGGCCATCAACAGCACTTCCTCCTGCCTTAACACTACTAACAAAAATGAATCGTTTTACCCCTTTCTGTACTGCTAGCTCAGCCAGCCTAATGGTCGCTTCTACATTCACAGCACGGTATAGCTGTTCAACCATGGTGGCATCACGCAGATCATGAGCATAGCCTGCAAGATGAAATACGGTATCAACAGAATCAAACGCACAAGGAGGAATTGGGTCTTGCACGAAGTTACATTGGATGGTGGTATAATTCTCAACAGGGTTGCGAGAAAGCAAGTGAATTTCGCACCCAGAAGCAGCCAAACCCCGCAATAATTGCCGCCCTACAAAGCCTGTCGCACCTGTTAGTAGTACATTCAATTCAAGACCTCATCCCAGACTTGCATCGTCTCTGCCGCCACTGTTTCCTGCGAAAACTCCTTAATTACCAATTCTCTCCCAGCCTTTCCCAAAAGAATACGCAACTCAGGATTATTCAACAATGTCTCAACAGCGGAAAATAGAGCAACCTCATCATTAGGTGGCACAATAAAGCCATTTACACCATCAATCACAATCTCACGACAACCTGGTACATCATAGGTAACAATAGGCAATCCACAACTAGCTGCCTCAAGCAGTGCTTTAGGCAGTCCTTCTCCGTAGGTTGTTGGCAAACAAACTACCGCAACCTGGCGTAAAACCTCAGGCATATCATTTCGTCTTCCCCACCATTCAATAACACCCTCATCAACCCAATCCTGTAACTGCGAAACTGGAATAGACTCTGGATTGTGCAAATCAGGCTCACCAACCAATATAAAACGACCTTGCACCCCCTTTTCACTCAACGCCCTTGCACATTTCACAAATACACCAACGCCTTTATCCCATAGCAGGCGCCCTGACAACGCAATCAAAGGAATATTTTGTGTGGTTTTGTTAGGAGAAAAGGAATCAGTGTCCACACCTGCACCGCGAATCAGGCTAATTCTACTCTTTTCAATAACCTGATAATTAAGCAACAGAGCTTCATCATCATGATTCTGCAATATCAATCGTGCCTTATGGCCATTCAGAGCCCACCGAAAAGTTGTTACAATAAATGGCTTCAGCAGCCGCGCTAAAGCTTTTTGTGAGCTAAATATAAAGCCCAGGCCTCCAAGCGCAAAAACACGAGACTGTATGCCGGTTACGCGGCATGCTATTGAGGCATATAGAACAGGTTTCATTGCCACTGCATGCACTAGATCCGGTTGAAAATAGCGCAATGCCTTTACGACGCCAAAAATAGCCTTCGCTTCTGATGCTAAATTACGAGATTGACGATCCAATGACCAATCAATTACCTCAATCCCTGATGATTCAATCAGATCACGGTAATTGGATGTATGACTTAATAGAGCCACCGTATATCCAGACTCTATAGCAGCAATAGCAAGATGCAGCCGGTGAGACACAAAATACCAATCTTCTGAAACAACAAACAGAAGGCGCTTCATTAATAACATCCATTAAACAAAGTCATCACTTAGATACCATCACTAAATGAGCACCGGAAACAAGCAATTCATCATCTGAGAAATGCTGGAATTCTTTTGCTAATCTATCTCTTTTTATAGGTAACGTCTCCCAGCAGCGTGCACTGCGGATTTCAACATCAAAACCAACATCACTACAAATTGATATCATCTCCGACATTCTCAAACGGTTTGTATAAAAACCACCACCTGAAGCAAACCATTCACACTCCCATACTCTCACTGGAAAACGCATATTATTAAGTCCTCCCCCCAAGTGATCCTTGTAGTCAATCACATGGCTCATCACTCCATTTGGCCGCAACAACCTATGGCACTCATGCATTGTAGCTTTAAACTCATCACGTCGAACATGCTCAAGCACAGCTTGAGAATAGATCAAATCAAAGGAATCACTCTTCAATTTACGCAAGGATTGCAGACCTAACGAATGATAACTACCCCCGACAGCATCAAGAAGGACATCCACATCTATAGCAGCTGGAAAATCAGGGAGCAACGCACCAGGAAAAGCAGCTCGAAACTGAGATAGTTGTTTGCAGTAGCGTTCTGCATTCTTATGCGCAAAATCACCAGCGTCTACAAGCGTCAAACCGGAGGCCCCAACCACAGGAGCAAGAAAGGCAGACAACAAACCATCTCCCGGCCCAAGTTCCAAACCATTCCATCCTTCTTTCATGTCAAGTTCAGCTGCATGTTTCTGTAACACTTTCCATGCATAGGAATAATCATCCATTGCACCATGACGAAACAATCCAAAGCGTGACCACCAACTGTAACTAAAAGGCAGCTGAGATAGAATTAATTTAGCAACTATCCTTACATACCATGGAATCAGAATGTTTATACTCAATTTATCCTCATGAATAAATCATATTTTGTTAGATAGTTTATATCCCAAATATGCAAGCATTTCATAGAACAGCGAAGCATTTTTAACCAACCATTTAGAAGCAGGAACA
>Ga0316192_10000246_pt1 | contig 37994 bp, 32 predicted proteins | sample MerIslwburrow_MG_FD_204931 | JGI IMG/M metagenome (GOLD analysis project Ga0316192, IMG submission 204931) | Coastal sediment microbial communities from Maine, United States - Merrow Island worm burrow | ecosystem: Environmental > Aquatic > Marine > Coastal > Sediment | place: USA: Maine...
ACCGTCCTGATCGGCATCCACTAGCGGGATGAGACCATATCCCACTTCAATTGCCAGAGTATCCAGCAGAGGCAGGGCGTCCAGATGTTCAGCGGGGACAACTTGTTCCTCCCTTTCCTGTGCATGCGCTGCCGCGCTCTTTCGCTCCTGACTTGCGCGATGAACTAACAGGGTTAATCCTCCGGTCAAAACAGATAACGTCCAGAATGGAATCAAGGGCAAACCGGGAATTAAACCAAATCCTAAAAGCACAATAGCTGTAATGCCGAGCGCACGCGGTTGATGAAGAATTTGAGATGTAATAGCCGAACCCAAATTTGATCCGGCTCCCGCCCGGCTAACAATAATACCGGCTGACGTCGAAATGATCAGTGCCGGAATCTGGGTGACCAAACCGTCGCCAATTGTCAGCAATGTGTAGGTTTGAGCGGCACTGGCAAAGGACATCTTATTTTGAAAAACACCGATAGCCAGGCCTCCCATAATATTGGCAAGGGTAATGATGATACCGGCAATGGCATCTCCTCGTACAAATTTATTGGCACCGTCCATGGCACCGTAGTATTCGGCTTCGTGGGTAATCTCTTCCCGGCGTTCGCGGGCTTCCTGTTCGTTGATTAGACCGGCGTTTAAATCGGCATCGATGCTCATCTGCTTGCCCGGCATCGCATCCAGAGTGAATCTTGCAGCCACTTCGGCAATTCTTCCCGCACCCTTGGTGATCACCATGAAATTGATGACCACTAAAATAACAAAAACGATAATCCCTACCAGGTAATTGCCACCCACCACAAAGCTTCCGAAAGCATTGATTACCTTGCCGGCAGCCAAAGCGCCTTCACCACCGTGGATCAATATGATGCGCGTGGAAGCCACATTGAGCGAAAGTCGAAACAGAGTGATTAGCAGCAGGATCGATGGAAATGAAGACAGCTCCAATGGGCTCACCGTGTACATGGAAGCCAGAAGAATAACTAGGGCGAAGGTGATATTAAACGAGATCAGAAGATCAAGTACGGTCGCCGGCAGCGGTATTACCATAAATATTAATATGGCCACTACGGCCACTGCTGTGACCATATCACTGTTTTTTGAAATACCTGGGATTAGGCTGAGATTTTGAGTTTGTTCTGCAATTGCCATCTTGTTTAGTATAAATTAGACCAATTCTTAATGTTCTGCATTTTCGTCAACCAATATTGTTTCGGATAATGATATTCCATCTTTGGTTCATGAAAAAATGAGCGTTTGCTTATTATCGCAAAATTTTTTTTATTAATCTAAGGTTATGTCTTCCCGTACATCCCTTTAAGGCGGTATACATATGCCAGCACTTCTGCTACGGCCCGATAGAGCTCGGCCGGAATATAATCACCGATCTCAACCATTTTATACAAACCCCTTGCCAGAGATTTTTCTTCAACGATGGGAATCTGATTCTCTTCGGCTATTTCCCTGATACGCTGCGCAACGTACCCGGCGCCCTTGGCCAGAACACGGGGAGCGACCATTTCTTGGGCATCAAATTTTAACGCTATCGCCAGATGCGTCGGGTTCGTAATCACCACATCAGCTTCAGGTACGGCCTCCATCATCCGGCGCCTGGCCAATTCCATTTGTACGCCACGGATTCTGGCCTTGACTTTCGGATCACCATAGGTTTGCCTTTGTTCATCCTTAACCTCCTGCTTGGTCATTTTCAGATCTTTTTCGTATTGCCAGCGTTGATAGAAGTAATCCAGCACGGCCAAAACCAGCATAGCCAAGCAGACAAAAAAGCAAATTTTCAGTGATGCTCGGGCTATAAAAACCAGTATCTGCCCCACATCTTGATGGATAAGGGCAGGAAAGGCCATCATATCGTTTTTTACAAGCAGATAGACAATGCTTCCAATAAATATGATTTTTATGATGGACTTGCCGAGTTCTACCAAAGATTTTATGGATACGAAGCGTTTCATCCCTGAAATAGGATTGAGTTTGGAAAATTTTGGTACCATTGCCTCGGTACTAATTTGAAAGCCCACCTGAAATACATTTGACAAAAATCCTGCAATTGCGATCGGTATAAGAAAAGGGAGCAGCACCGTTAGTAATTTGTAGAGTGTTTCCACTGAGAAAGCACTGGCATCAGCGACATCCTTGAAGCGCAAGGTATCGATATTTAGATAGACGCCGCTGATAAATTCCGAAAGGTTCCAGAACATCCATGAGCCTGCGAAATAGAAAAAGGCCGTGGATACCATCAGAATCATAACCGATGAAATCTCTTTACTTTGGGCGACCTGCCCTTTCTTTCTGGCCTCCTGCTTTCTTTTAGGAGTCGCTTGCTCGGTTCTTTCCTGACCGGTATTTTCAGGCATTATTAAACCTTTAGAACTACGACATAGTCTTTATAATCAGAATGATATGTTGTCCTAGACCGTTGAATATGTTTTTGAGGAATGCTGAAAAATACGGCAAACCGAATCCTATAAAGAGAAGTCCAACGCCGATTTTCAATGGCATGGCCACTATAAATACATTCATCTGAGGCACCGTTCGCGCAACCAGACCAAAAGCAACACTGGTGATCAGCATGGCTGCAATTACGGGTGCTCCCACCTGAAGCGCGATAACGAACATATCTCCGGACAGCTGGATTAAATGCTCCATAAGTGAGCTGCCGAAATTGACATTTAAGGGCGGCACCAAGCGAAAGCTTTCCGTGAGAGCTTTTATAAACCAGTAATGTGCATTGATGGACAGAAATACCAACAAGCCGATCAGATTATTAAATTGAGCCAGCAGAGGAACCTGTTCGCTGGTCGCCGGATCCATAACATTGGCAAGCGCCAGCCCCATTTGATAACCTGCCAGCTGTCCAGCCAGTTGAATTCCGGCAAAAATTAACTTCACGGAAAAACCGATGGCCAGTCCAAAAAAGATTTCGCCCGCCACACTGATACTCAACGTAAAAAAATCACTCGCTATTGGAACCGCATCAAGCTCCAGTAGCGGAAACAAGACGATGCCGGTCGCAAAGGCCAGGGCTATTTTAAAAAAAAAGGGAATGCCCCTGCTGTCAAAAATGGGAATGCTCATCAAGATAGCGCCCACCCTTAAGAAAACTAAAAAAAATAGTTGAAGCTGCGGCAATGAAACGTTCAGGGAAACCATCGATATCAACGAACATAAAGCATTAAGTTTTCAAACAGATCTTCGGTAAAAACAACCATGGTTTGCATCATCCATGGAAAGAAAAAAATCAGGGCAACAGCCACGGCTAGCATTTTGGGAATAAACGTCAACGTCATTTCATTGATGGATGTGGCCGCCTGGAAGATGCTCACCAGCAACCCGACCGCCAGGCCGGCCAGCAGCATTGGGGCTGCCAAAGCGATAGCCGTCTTGATGGCATCAAAAAAAAATCCCGTTATAAATTCAGGTGTCATTTTGCGATTTACGTGCTACGGGTTGCGGGTTACGAGTTAAGGGTTGCGAATTAATAAAATGATTAAATTCCCTATACCAACCCCGCAACACGAAACGCGCAACATGAAACAATTCATCTCCAATGCCAGGTATTTAATATATCTTTGGCAGGTATCACACAAACCCCTTCACTAAGCTCCCTACCAACAGGTACCACCCGTCTGCCAATACGAACAACATCAGTTTGAAAGGCAGTGAAACCATGATAGGCGGCAGCATCATCATACCCATTGAAAGCAGAACACTGGCGACCACCATATCAATGATTAAAAAGGGCACATACAGCAACAGACCGATCTGAAAGGCCGTTTTCACCTCACTAATTATAAAAGATGGAATCAGGACTGAGATCGGGATGTCAGCGACATTTTTAGGCTTCTCCAACTTGCCGATATTGACAAACAATCCCAGATCTTTTTCCCTGGTTTGCTTGAACATAAAGTCTCTTAGAGGCGCAGCGGCGTATTGTAATGCTTGTTGATTACTGATCTTTTTATTCAGATAGGGCTGCAAAGCACTTTGGTTGATTTTTTGCCAGACCGGTGCCATGATAAAGAATGTCAGAAACAAAGCCAGCCCGATCATAACCTGGTTCGGCGGCATTTGCATGGTACCCAATGCCCTGCGCAGCAAGGACAGAACAATGACAATACGGGTGAAAGATGTAACCATTATTAGTATGGCAGGCGCTAAAGACAGTACCGTCATTAACAGGAAAATCTGAAGCGTGACGGTCGGCGCCAGTGATTGTTCGGTATTGTTCAGCCCGATGGAAAAGAAAGGGGTAGCGATAGCGGGATCGGCAGCCCAGCTGCTGTTTGGCACAAGCAGAATCAACCAAACACCGAGCATCGCCCACAGGTGCCGTTCCTTCAGGCGCCCGCCTGAGGCACACACAGGCCTGATGTTTTGGCAATATCTGGTTTGATCAGTCAAAAACCACCCGATAATTTTCTTGAAATAAAGGTTGACCAAATTCCGTCCCCAATAGGTTTGCCGCTAAGCCATCATACCCGTATTCCTTAGCGGTTTCTAGCCTGTTTAAATCTGCCGGTCAGACGCTGCAGGTGATCCGAAAAAGATGGCGCAATGCGGGAATTTTCCTGGCGCAAGACATCTAAAACAATTTCATCTTCGATTTTTGTCAGCAAGGAGATATTATCATTCGAAACACCTACCACCAGGATAGATCCGGGAATTTCTACCAGGGAGATGTTTTTTTTAATTCCGATATACTGACTGGCAATGACCTTAATCAGCTGCTCCTTCGAGCCGCCGACATCTTTCTTTAAAAATCGTTTTATGAAATAAACGCAAACAAGTAATCCGCCCAATACGAGACCCAGTGCCGTCAACATCCGGAAAGCGGTCGAGACTATCTCCGGTGCCGTATTCATTTTAACCTCTCAAGACGTTCCATAGGGCTGATTACTTCCGTCAAACGGACACCATATTTATCGTTGACGACCACCACTTCTCCTCTGGCTATCGGCTTTTGGTTGGCCAGGATATCCAGGCTCTCTCCGGCAAGCTTGGATAGCTCGATTACGGAACCCTGCCCAAGTTTGAGCATATCATTGATCAACATTTTGGCCCGTCCCAGTTCCACAGTTAGGTCAAGGGAAATATCCAGTAAAAATTCCATATTCACGGACAAATCAGCACTCGAAGCGTTGCTGCCGGTTGAGGCTTCGCTCGGTTTTTGGGCTCCATCCATGGAGGAGGCCATATCGCTTTCCTTAAGATCGGCATTTCGAAAATCCTGCTGTCCAGCGTTGCTATCCGTTGTTGCCATAACTATCTTTCGTCTCCATTTTTCGGTACCAGAGCTGCGATTTCAACAGCACGGTTGCCTTTGATGATACCTGGAAATCCGAGGAATTTAGGAACATTACCAGTGGCCAGGGTAATCAGATCTTCCGGTCCCGTGTCAAGCTGCAGAACATCATCGATGTGAAGATCCAACAAATCTCTGACACTGCGTGTGGTCAATCCCAACTCCGCGACGAGGGTTACCGGCATTTCCTGCAATAATTTTTGAAGCTGCTCAGACCACGTATGTTCATGATCTTTACTACCTATGAATTTTGATGAAAGTTTGTCCTTTATGGGTTCCAGCATCAGGTATGGAATGCAGATGTGAAGGTTTCCCGAAAATTTTTCTCCTTTAACGGCAAAGATAATGACCACCATTAAATCATTCGGTGTCGCAAGGTGAACAAACTCAGGTTTGATCTCTGTTTTTTTTAATGAGATATTTATGGGATCTATGATCATCCAGGCCTGTTGCAGACTATGCAAAACCTCCTGGGAAAATTTTCGCATCATGCGCTGCTCGATGAGAGTAAATTCCCGAACCTGCTGGGCGGGTTTGCCATCGCCGCCGAACATGCAATCAATCAGCGAATACACAAGTGTGGGTTCGATGACCAACATTGCCGAACCAATGAGGGGATCCATGGAATAAATCGTAAAACTTGTGGGACTTGAAAAGGCCCCTATGAATTCGGAATATTTTATCATTTCAGTGGAAACATACTCAGCCTCGATGGCTCGCTGCAGAGATGTTGAAAGTGACCGGTTCAATAAGGTGGCAAATTTGTCATAGACCTCTTCCAGAGCATAAAATTGATCTCGCAACATTATATTCTGGGACGTAAGATTATAGGCGACAACTTCCGTTTCCGGTTTGGTCTCTTCTTCTAGATCGACCTCACCGCTATCCATCGCCGACATGAGTGCATCAATTTCTTCTTGAGATAGAATCTGATCAGACATAGCGGTGCCTTTACTGGACCACAAATTCTTTAAAATAGATGTTGGTTACCCGGCCCCGGGCCAACAATCCGTTGATTCTTTCCAGCATTTGATCTCTCAATGCGGTTTTTCCCTTCGCAGAGCTGATATCGTCAAACCGCTTAGTGGGCAAAATTGTTAAAATACTGTCTCTCACTTGAGGTAGTCGTTTTTTAACTTCACTCTCCAGTTCCTCGCTGTCCAATTCCAAATCAATGGTTATCCTTAAGTATCGCTTGCCGCCCTTGTCAGCAAGATTCACAATGAAGGTATCCAGCGAAAATATCGGGCCCAACAATTTGTCTACGGGAACCGAAGAATCCTGATCGTCTTGCTCAGCGTCTTCGGCTGTACTCTGGACCCGGGTTTCCATTGCAGACAATTTATTCCACATCATAAAAAGGCCGCCCCCCAAACCAAGCATTAAAACCATCACAACACCAATGAGTATAATGAGTATCTTATTTGACATTTTACTTAAAATCCTTCGTTGTCAGAACGATTTCCACCCCTCGGTTTTACACGCTGGACCGTTAGCTGATTGGACACCGGCAGTCGTGACTCACCGAAATGGGACGAAAAGTTCCCCGGAAATAAATGGATAGATCTTGCCGATCTCCTTAAAAGCAAGTATTGTGCCACGGAACGGAGCACTCAGAGCTCGAATCATCCAACTGCCTGATCTCTAACATGACAACGTGAAAACATAGTCCCCACGCTTTGAACTCACCTAATGGGATAATCGAGAAATGGGGCTTACACGATGATATCGGATATAATAACGGACGATTAGCTGTTTTTTGTCCAGGATGTTATATAAGAACGGGGGAACCCGACTGGCAAGCCAAACGCAATACAGTTGAATATAAACACGGCTGGTGGGATTTTAATCTAATATCGATGATAGGATTGCCATGTAGACTGAACGTCGAACAAAACGTGCGAATCGGCGTCAACTTTGGCAATTATTAGTCAAGTCTTTGACGATGGCACCCAAGGATGGGAGGGTACGCATGGTCCTTCGATCCTGACCAAATCTGGGAAACCATATGCATGTGAATCCTCGTTTTTGGACCTTCACAAATGGTGTTCGCAAGCGTTCACAGGTTCAACCCGCCCTGGTGCGACTATTAAGATCGTATTACGACTCACATCAGATTCGCAATTATAAATCTTAATTATTGAGCAATGTAAAGTAAGGTCTGGGCCAGGGAGTTCTCCGTTCAGTTTCACCTTTTTTTGTTGATCTTGCTCATACCCAAATTGAGCAGTTAAGCATTCAACCTTGAACCTCTAAACCCGTGAACGGTTGCGGCCTATCATTATCGTTTCAAACTAATCAATTCCTGTAAAACTTCATCGCTGGTGGTGATAACCCGGGAATTTGCCTGAAAGGCGCGCTGGGTAGTGATCATTTTAACAAATTCCTGGGCCAGATCGACATTCGACATCTCTATGGCGCTGGGGCTGATGCTGCCCAAACTGCCGCTTAGTGGGACCCCCGGCATGGCTTGACCCGAAGCACGGGATTCCGCATAAAGGTTGTTTCCCATTTTGCTTAAACCGAAATAGCTGGGAAAATCGGTCAACACAATTCGATACAGCGGGGTAAGTTCTCCATTGGAGTAGGCACCCGTCACAAATCCATTCTCATCTACCGATATCCCGCGAAGGCTGCCGGCAGCATACCCATCTTGGGTGTTGAAATTAGTGGTGGAGTCACCGGCATACTGGGTAAGATCACCGTTGGTGGCACCGGTGGAATCAAAAAGATCCCAGGTGATGGCGGAGCTGGCTGCGTCGCTAATGTCGTCAGCTCCACTTGCCAGGCCGGTGATCGTTATTTTGGGATCAGTGCCGTTGTTTAAAGTTCCATCGCTGCCAAAGTTAAACGTGTTATCACTGATGCTGATAGTCCCACCACCGTTGAGTGTTCCAGCCGGAACGGTGGCACTAGCTGTCCAAACATTGGCAGCGGTCTTCTCGAAGGTCAGGGTTAAAGGAATGGCATTGCCCAGGGAATCGTAGACGGTTTGAGTGCTGGAATAGGTATCATTAACAGCCGTCCCGGCATCGAGGTTTATATCTAGTGTAGAAGTGGTTGTCGCTTGCGGTGGCGTCATACTTTCGCCGGGAACATTTATATTTTCGATAGCACCCAGGGAGATAGTGCCGTCAGGGGCTATCGATGAAACCGCATAACCTTGAACATATAGCCCATCCGGATTAACAAGATACCCATCCTTATCAAAGGAAAATTCTCCGGCCCGGGTGTAGAAGGACGAGCCGGAGTCATCCTCAACCATGAAGAAACCCTTGCCGTTGATCGCCATATCTGTTGAATTAGAGGTCGTCTCAATAGAGCCCTGGCTCCATGATGGTGAGGCTGCCCAAAATTCGACGCCCCTTCCGATGCCGTCAGTTGCGGAACCTCCTCCTCCCAAAGATTGGCTCAAGATATTGGCAAATGAGGATTTGTTGGATTTAAAAGCCGTGGTGTTTACATTGGCAATATTGTCTCCGATGACCGTCATGGCGGTGGAATTCGCACGTAAGCCGGATATGCCGGCAAACAATGAACCTATCATTTTTTACATCCTCCATTAATTAAAGGTTTAATTTATTCTTCCAATCGCGGGCCTTCTACTAATTAATCCGGGGCTGCTACTTGAAATACGTCACCGAGGGCAATCTTTTGGTCCCCGGATATCAAGAAGGGGGTGTTATTCTCAAACGTCACTTTGTCTATGGTGCCGGTAAAAAAGGTCGTGACCTTAACCTTTTGATCGTTGGCATCAACGGCCTGGATTTTGAAGGTATAATTCCCAGCCTTCGCCGGATGACCATCTTTGTCAGTTCCGTCCCAATCCAGCGTCTGCCGTCCTGCGGGTCGATTTTTCTCTGTGAATTCTTTAACAAACTTACCGGTGTTGTCATAGATGCTCACCACGACCTCGGCGGCATCCCTGGCTAGGCTAAAATCACAGTCAATCGATTCGCCCTCGACCAATTGCAAAAAATTGCCGTTGGTGGTTATTTCTTTACCAAGCAGTGAAACCGCCTGGGAATTGTTGGTCGATGCCTGATAATTCTGCAACTCCTCTAAATTATCGTTGACATTGTTCAATTGCTCCAGGGAGCTGAACTGTGCCAGCTGGGCGGTGAATTCCGTGTGATCGGTAGGATTGAGCGGATCCTGGTTCTGGAGCTGGGTTATCAAAAGATGTAAAAAATCATCCTTGCCTAATACCGGAGCTTTGGAGGTGGAGCGTTCCGCGGATTCGGTAGAGACGGGATTTAATTCTGAAGTTTGCATTTGCGTATCACCATTTAATTGTGCTTTGTCAGATATGTTTTAGTTCATTTTTACCATCTCAGCGTCATGCAAAGAAATCCACGGCCGCTGCGCCGGCGTCCCTTTGACCAAAATTGCCGGTCTGCCTTAAAGTTTCTTCTTCCCCATTTTCCGGTCCGATACGAGCCGCGCTGTTCTGCCGGTTTTTTGCTTGGCCGGTTTTTTGCTGGCGGTGTTTATGCTCATCAGCGTTATTGGAAACCGCTACCTCCACCTTGTCGACGTTAAGGCCCTGCTGCTGCAAATCGGTTTTTAATTGCTGAATATTATTTTCAACCATATCTTTGACAAATCCGAATTCAGTTAATATTTTTACGGTCACTTGATGATTTTCAGTGGTTACCTGCATGCGAACGTGGCCGAGAAATTCCGGTTTGAGATCAATCTTTGCCTCATGTTGACCGTTTCTCATATAGATGACGGCTTTCCGCACGATTTGATCCAAAGTCTGATTTCGGAGGTTTTCTTGGCCCGGATCGGTCTGCTTAGATAAAGAAGTTGCTTCAAAAGCCTTCTCTGCGTTTTGATTTTGCGAGCTCAGCAAGCCATTGTCGTTGGTTCCGGCATCCACCTTAGTTACTTTCCCGCCAAGCTCATCGTTTAGGGTGGCATCCATTTTCATGTGGTTTTCTTTTGCCAAAATAGAATCATGTATCATTTTTGTAACCGGCGAGGATACATTATTCACCGCATTGTTCTGAACGGGATCGCCGCCATAACGATGTTCAGGGTTTGAAGCCTTTGCCGTTTGAGCATCGTTTGTCATTTTTATTACCGATGCGGTTTCATTGTTCGGCAAATTCTTTGGTGCCGATTCACCGCCATGTTGTTTCCCGGAGTCAATCGTGGTCGAAATCCGTGTAAGAAGACCGGTCTGGCTGGAGGCCCCGGTTTTACTCGATGTATCCAAACCGTCTTTACGTCCGGAGTCATCCGGGCGAAATGTTTCTAAAGACCTTGGTTCTTTGGCATTTTCATTGTCTTCAGCCCCAACCGTTCGGGCCTCGACTGCCAACTTGGGTGAGTTGGTTTTTTCCTGGATCTCCGATCGAGAAGCAAGTTGTGAATCTCCAGCCGGTTGAAGAAATCCAGATTGTCTTGTATCATTTTGTAATGTGGCGGCGACAGGATTTATTTTGGCAAAAGGGCCGGATGGCTTTTCGCCAGGGTCACTCTCCCCCATGCGGCCTCCGGGACGGCCGGATAGTTCCTCTTGGCTTGAAGCGATTCTTTTCAACATTTGATCCAGATCCGGGGATGCTGCCGAGCGACTATCAGTAAGGTCAGCCACAGGGTATCCATTGTTGTGGGATAAACCATTGCCCGTTTGGACGCTTGCTATAAGTTGTAGTAAACGGTCTAATTCGATTTTCATCTCGGCAGACGGCACGAAATCGTTTTGCCCAAGCCGAGTCATGAGCATTTTTAAAGTGGTCCTACCTGCTTCCTCACTCAACATCCCATCCGCATTATTTGACGAACTTGCCCCTCCCGCCGAATTAAGAAATCCCAATTTCTCAAGGGTGTCGATAATCTCCAAAAAATTTAAAGCATGGGGCATCTGAAGTTCTGTATTATCCAGGTTATCTACCGGAGGTGGTGTCTGTTCGAATGTCCCGAATTCAAGCGTGTCTGCCGGATGATCCCCTGAATCTAATTTCTCAGCAGAATCGGACATATGAGTTTCTGCAGATTTCACCTCCCGGGCAACCCGCGATGGTTGCCTCGAATTGAGGTCTTTGGCAATTTGCTTCATGGTATTCAAGAAACTTTCACCGTCATTTCCAGAGTATGCATCCGTGGTTTTCCTCGCTGTTGCGCCATCTTGAACAGAAGCTCCCATCTTGCCGCTCTCTATTGCGGGTGAATGAGTTTGAGATATCGTCTGGGAAAAGAACATGCTTGCAGTCATTATGCATTTTCCTCGAAGGTTAAATTCATAAAAAAGCCTATCTATTACTTTAGTTCGTCATATTAGCATGGAGTGTGCCAAAAAATCTGGAGAGCATAATGATTGGGAACCAAAAAGTTCGGAATATTCCTAACTCATTATAATATTAAAAAAATAATCATTTAAGCATTTCTTAAAAACAAACATAATTATTATCTTCCGACGATTGAATTCATCTATAATATACCTTTAATTGAGCCAGACCGGCAATTCTTACCCATCGATGGAAAGCATTGCCCGGGATAAGGATCGAAGACAAAGGTAGGAAGTCGGAATGCGAAAGTTGGAAGGTGGAAATCTGAAAATGGGGGAAAGAATCAACTTAGGGAGCAGGGTCCAGAAGGACGAAGCTGGAACACGATATCAAGATCCATCGGTTATTGCTCATAAATTTCGGATTTTGGATTTTAGAATTTGGATTTAAAGTCCACTGCTGGCAGATCAAATAAATAATATTAGGATGAAATTTAAAAGTCACGTTGTAGGGAACATTCGTCACCTACCCTATCCCTTTGTCCTATGAGCTAAAAGATATGCCCTTTGCTCTATTCCCCATGGACCATACCCTCAACCGCCTGGTTACATCTTTCGGACATGACGAGTCGAAGCAACCTCATCCATTAATTTGCGTTCGTCTTGCATCAATTTTTGTTGATATGTCTGCCAATCCTTATATTTGATTTTCTTGAGGGTTTTACGCTTTTTCATGATGGAGATCAGCTCGTGGCGCTTTTGATCAACCAACTTTGTGCTGTTTTGGACTCGCAAGGCTTGGTCTTCAATATCCTTGGACAATTGTGTTAGATAATTCATATGTAACATAATATCGGATACGGTCGGGTTTTCTTTTTTTTTGGTTTGCAGTTTCTCAAGGCTTTCTTGTTTGACAATTTTTTTCCGCTCGAGTTTTTCCCGCTCATCAGAAAGTACCCTCTGCGCCTTGGCCAGTTCCTTCTGACAGATCTCTTCCTGATAGCGGCGATGATTGAGAAGTGCTTCCAGTTTGAATCGATACATTAATTCTAAATTGTCTAATATATTAAAGATTTAAGACGGAATAGAAGTGAAAAACCACGATATGCACCAATATCATCAGCCTATATCCGATGCAGCCGGGTTGGGGGTCCCACTGCCATTTCGGAACAGGGCATCCAGTTGAGCGATGCTATCCTCAAAATTCACTGTTTCTTCTACGGTCTGTCTCAAATAATTAGTGATCGAATCGAACATTTCGATAGCATAATCGATTTTTGGATTGCTGCCGGCAACATAGGCACCAATATTGATTAAATCTTCAACTTTTCGATAAGTAGCCAGTATTTGTTTAAGTCGCCGGGCATTTTGTTTGTGTTGATCGTCGATAATATCATCCATAACACGACTAATACTGCTTAAAACATCAACTGCAGGATAGTGATTTTCCATTGCAAGATCCCTGGTGAGATCTATGTGGCCGTCTAACAGCGACCGTAGCGCATCTGCGATGGGCTCATTGGAATCATCTCCCTCCACCAGCACGGTATACAACCCGGTTATCGTACCGCGATTGGCGGACGTTCCAGCACGCTCGAGTAATTTGGGCAATAAGTTAAAAACTGACGGTGTGTAGCCTTTAGTTGTTGGCGGTTCCCCTAAAGCCAAACCGATTTCTCGTTGAGCCATTGCAAAGCGGGTCACCGAATCCATCATCAAATTGACATGGTTACCCTGGTCTCTGAAATATTCAGCAATAGCAGTAGCAATAAAGGCACCTCTCATTCTGATCAGCGGCAACTGGTCCGAAGTTGCAACGACAATTACGGATCTTTTCAACCCTTCTTTGCCAAGTTCCTTGGCAATAAATTCATTGACTTCTCTGCCCCGTTCGCCGATGAGAGCGATCACATTCACGTCGGCTCTGGTTTTACGAGCTATCATCCCCAAAAGTACGCTTTTACCAACACCCGAACCGGCAAAAACCCCCACTCTCTGCCCACACCCGACAGTTAACAGTCCGTTGATAACCCGGATACCTAAATCCAGTGGCTGATAAATCCTTTTTCGCATCATCGGATTAATCGAAGCTGAATAAATCGGGTATTCACCTTCACTAAGTATTGATCCCTTGTCGTCAATCGGATTTCCAAGGCCATCAATGACACGACCCAGCATATCCGGACCCACCGGTACGACTGCTTTCTGCTGTCGTGCGACAACCCGGCACCCCGGTCCAATGCCAAGAATTTCTTCGAGAGGCATCATTAAAACATTGTTATTCTTGAAGCCGGCAACTTCAACCGTGATCTTATGGTTACTTTGTTTGGAGTAGATATCACATACGGTTCCCAGACAGGATACGGGACCATGAGCTTCGACAACTAAACCGACAACATCGGTTACGCGGCCAGTGGAGCGGATGGGAAATGTTGATTCCAGACAGGTATGATATTTTGTTAAATCTACTTCGGCAGCCATTGGTTTTATATCAGGTTTTCTCCACTACCGCTCGAAATGACTCTTCGACGGCCTGTAACTGCTTTTCAATCCGGGCGTCAATCTCACCTAAATCCGTTTCGATGATACATCCGCCACTTTGAATGTTCTCTGCCGCCTCGAAGGTGACATGATCAATATTCTCAATCATATTTGACAATTGGGATCGGGTCTCTTTGATAAATTGCAGGTCGGAAGGGCTCATCTTGATTTTTATTCTTCCAGGATCTTCAACTTTAGCGAGCGCTTCTCTGGCTACACATACCACAATTTCTTTATCGATGGTAATCTCTTGGCAGATAACCTGTCTAGCGATGGCCAAAGCCAGTTCCACAACCTCTTTTTCGATATTCTGATAAGTCTCTTTGCGAAGATTATTTAGCTGATTCAACAGGTCTTGTAGACTGGTCAAGACCGGCTTTATTTTTTTTTCTGTTTGCGCATGCCAGGTGTTTTCACCTTCAATCATACTCTTTTCCCAACCGTCGGCAAAACCCCTCTGGTAGGCTTGCTCGTTCAATTGAGCAGTAGATATCGAATCTTTCCTAAGGCGACAGGTTCCATCTTCATTAGCCTGTGACGTCTTATCGGAGTCGTTTGATCCGATATTCTCATACGTAAGCCGTCGAAAATTTTCCTCCGTCGGCGAACAACGTTGTAAATTGGATGGTTCATCAACAGTAATATCCGGGAAACAATGCAACCCGAACCCGGCAATCCCCCTCTGGAGCGAACGCTGTTCGGGCTTAGGCAATGATTTCTTCTCCTCGTCTTCCACTGATTATGATTTCTCCCTTGACTTCCATTTCCTGGATAATTGAAGTGATGGCCTGTTGTGCATTGGCGACTTCCGTCATCCGAACAGGGCCGAGATCTTCAATCTCTTCCTGTAACATGGCACCGGCGCGTTCCGACATATTTCTAAACACCTTGTCTTTGACTTCGTCCGGTGCAGCTTTAAGAGCGGTTGCAAGTTCCACTGTCTCAATTTTTCGAAGTAATTTTTGAAATCCCCTGTCATCAACCAACACCAGATCTTCAAATACAAACATCTTCTGTTTGATCTGGTCGGCCATCTCTGCGTCTGATTCTTCGATTTCACTTAAAATCAGTTCACTCGAAATTTCATCCGTCTGATTCAATATTTCGGCCAGTCTATCCACGCCGCCGCTGATATTGGTAACCGAGCGCTTCTTATTTTTTAGAATTTCTTTGAAAACCTCATTAACCTCATCAACTATATCGGCGTTCACTTTTTCCAAAGTGACCACTCTCATCGAGACATCCGTTTTTATATCATCCGGCAAATTAGCGATAACATCACTAGCAATCGTTGTTTTAAGATGAAGCAATATTATGGCAATCGTTTGAGGATGCTCATCTTTAATCAGATCAGAGATTTCATCGGCACTCAAGGCTGCAATCGATTCAAGTCCTTCAATTCCATCGGGTGGGCTTCCGATATCTTCTCCGGCTTGGGATGAATTAACTGATCTGGCAGGCAAAGCTAGCTGCCCCTTTTGCATGCGCCCAGCGGCAATGTCCGCAAACTCTTTGACCACATGTTCGGTAATCTCTACCGATACCGCCCCCATCTGATCGAGCTGGCGATACACCACCGTTCGCTCATCATCACTCAAGCTGTTGAGCAGTCGATCCGCTGCCTCCTTACCCAAAGAGCGTATCAAAATAGCGGCTTTTGCGGGGCCTTTTAATTGGTTATAGTCCATAATAGTTGATGAGACGATTGGGTTTAAAGCGGCTACTCATTTTTAATCCAGTCGCGCATGACTCCCAATGATGCGTCCTCATCCCTGGCAATCAATTGAGTGGCTTGATCTCTATACATTAGATTTTTAGCAGCCGGATCAAAATCATTCTCAAGCTCACCTACCGTTTTAGGAAGTTGCTTGAACATCTGCATATCTCCAAACGAATATTCAGTCAGCCAGCGGACTAAAGGTTTGACAAAAAATAGGAAAGATAAAACTAAAAAAAGACTTAAAAAACCATATTTCATATAAGGCTGGTACTTTTTAAGAATACCGAGCCATCCAGGCTCAGGCACGGGCGCTTCTTCTTCGTCCAACTTTTTCGTCTCAAAGGGAATGTTTACAATGTCAACCTCATCTCCACGGGATGAATCGAAATTCACAGCCCGCTTAACAATGTTTTCAAATTTTGTCATTTCTTCGGCTGTTCTGGGAACATATTCCCATTCAACTATTCCTTTCTTTTTTTCGATACGCTTATATGTGCCATCCACCAGAACCGCAATTGAAATCCGGGTCATTTCCCCTACCGGATCATTTGTGTGACTGATAACCTTACCGATTTCATAGTTGATGGTGCGATCTTTTTTTTCAAATATTGAATTACTTTCCAATGATCTGTTCTGTTGAGCGGCAGTGGCGTCACTCGGCATATTGGAGCGTATGCCGGGTACCCCCTGGGGGGATATTCCGGGCTCGCTGGTTATTTCATTAAGCACTTGTTCGCTGCGGACCACTTTGTTGTCCGGCAGATAGAGCTCCTCCGTTCTTTCCTGTTTCTTAAAGTCAAAAGAACATGACAATCTAACGATGGCCTTGTTTTCTCCCAGAGCCGATACCAGCATGGTTCGGACCCTATTTTCCAGATTTTTTTCAACCCTAGCCTGATAATCTAGCTGATCGGAACTGAGACTTTCAAAGGAAGATGTATCCTGGGCACCAGCAAGCATTTTCCCGTTGCTGTCGACAACGGTCACATTTTCTGCCCTCAATCGTGCTACACTGGATGACACCAAATGGACGATCCCCTTGACTTGACTTGGGTTTAGATATTTTCCCGGCTGCAGTTTCAAAACTACAGAGGCGGTCGCCGGCTCCTCTTCTTCGACAAAAAGCGATTTTTCAGTCATTACAATATGGACTCTAGCGCTTTCGATTTCCGCAATTCTGTTGATAGTGCGGGCCAACTCTCCTTGCAGCGCCCTCTGAAAATTCACGTTCTGTGCAAAGGCGGTCATCCCCAGTTTAGTGTTGTCAAAAATCTCAAACCCGATGCCGCCGCCCTGGGGGAGTCCTGCGGAGGCCATTTGCATCCGAATTTCATAGATATACTGCTCCGGAATCAGAATTGTGGAACCATTGGAAGCAATTCGATACTCAATTTTCTGTTCCTTGAGTTTGCTTAATATAGCACTGGCATCTTCCGAATCTAAATTGGTAAATAGCGGTTGGAATTCACTTTGCCCCGACCAGTTCATTAAGAAAATAAATCCGGCAACAGATCCTAAAATCAATATCGCCAGGGTTATTTTTTTACCAAGGCTGAGATTGGAAAAAGCTGCTTTTAGTTGTGCCAGCATTTGACTATTGGCTCCCATAACCCTCCTAACTCAAATCTGATTCAAATCGGCATACGCATAATTCTATCATACGCTGAAATAACTTTGTTGCGGATCTGCATCAGCAGTTCAAAGGAAATACTGGCTTTCTCCATGGCAACCATGGTTCGGTGTATATCTGTTTGCTTGCCCATGGCCAGATCGTTGATATTTGAATCTGCCGCCACCTGAAGCCGATTGACCTGATCGATAGAATCCGTCAGCATTTTACCGAATGATCCCGGATTTGATAGTCGTGTCGGTTTTCCGCTAATGGCCGGCCCGGCCTGAGGTTCTACTGGCTTTTGAATCGTTATGTCGTTCATATTTATTTACCTATTTCTAGTGCTCTTGATGCCATTTCCTTGGCCGCTTTAAGCGCGGCTACATTGGCCTCATAGCTCCGGGTCGCCGAGATCATATTCACCATTTCCTCCATTACATTGATATTTGGCATGGCAACGTACCCTTTTTCATCGGCATCCGGATGTTGGGGATCATATTTCATCACCGGGGGATTCGAATCTTCGATGATCCGGTCGACTGCGACCATCGACAATTGCTTCCTTTGGCGGTCCGCCAACATTTTTTTAAAAGATTCTGCTACCGGTCGGGCTGCAAAAATTGCCTCCTTTCTGCGGTAGGGCCCACCCTCTCTGGTGCGGGTTGTGTTGACATTGGCAAGATTGCCAGATATCAGATTCATACGTAGCCGCTGAGCACTGAGCCCCGACGAACTCGCTTGAATAGCATTAAAAAAATCCATTACTTGTTACCTCCTCTGATTGCATTTTTTAATCCGCTAAATTTCTGAGATATGAGTTGTGCAGCGGTTTTATACAACAACGTGTTTTCAGCCAGCTTGCCCATTGTCCGATCAAGATCAACCGTATTTCCGTCACCTCTTAGACTGAATTCCGGGGGCTTGGCAGCCTTAAGTTTCAGATGATCCGCCGGATCGTGTTTTAGTGGAAGATGGCCGGGTTGGGTCTGCACAAGTTGAATACTGGGAGCAGAGTCCTGGCTACCGTTAATTTCTTCTGCAACTGCAAGTTCCACGGCTTTATAATTGGGCGTGTCCATGTTGGCGATGTTCGAAGACAGCACCCGGTGTTGCAGTGATCTTATATTCAGCGATCTCTCCAGCAAGGAAATCGTGTCGCGAAAAAGTCCGTTGGTCGGCACTTTTTATATCCCTCCTTCATATTAGAGATGGTTTCAACGATTATTTGGCGGCAATATTTGTACCAATTCCTTGCACAGCGCTTTTTTCGATCAGTACGCCGGCTTCCTCTCTATATTCCCGCAATTTGTTGCGCAAGGTTCGAATACTGATTCCTAAAAGCTCCGCCGCATGGGTGCGATTGTCATTGACATCTTCTAGAGTTCGAAAAATAAGCTTTTTTTCCATCTCACGGACGGTATAACCGGCATTAACGGAGAAGCTAGCCTCAGACTCGAGTTCGTTTTCAGTTATATCCAACAACAGGTGCTCGGGCAAAATAATCCCGCCCTCACTTATAAGCACGGCTCGTTCGATGGTATTTTCCAGTTCGCGAATATTGCCCTTCCAACTGTAATTTGTCAGCATTTTCATGGCAATATCATCAATATCGTTGATTGTTTTCTGATTGGCCAGGCAGTAATTTTTCAGAAAATATCCGGCCAACAGCGCAATATCCTCTTTTCTCTCCCGTAGAGGCGGAAGGGTTAATGGAATCACGTTGATTCGATAGTACAAGTCCTGTCTAAACTTCCCTTCCGTGACGGCAGTTTTTAGATCGATGTTGCTGATGGCGATTACCCGGGCATCGATGGGGATTGGACGGGTACCACCGATGCGGTCAATTTCTTTTTCCTGCAGGACACGCAGCAGCTTCGCCTGGAGCGGCAAGGGCATTTCGCTGATCTCATCAAGAACGACGGTACCTTTTTTTGCCAGCTCAAATTTTCCGATTTTGCGACCTATGGCTCCTGTAAACGAGCCCTTTTCATGCCCAAACAGTTCGCTTTCTGCCAGGGTGTCGGGCAATGCCGCGCAGTTTACAGCAACATAGGGTGCCCGGGGATTGCGGCTGTGGTGATGAACATAAGCGGCCAACAACTCCTTTCCGGTGCCGCTTTCACCTTGAATGAGGACCGTGGCCGTACTAGGGGCAACTGATCGTGCTCGGCTCAGTATGTCCTGAAATTTTCGGTTGTGGGTTATAATTTTCTTACCGATCGGTGGATCGTCCAAAGATTTTCGATTATTTCTGGACTGCCTGTTTCCATTTAAAGGGGAGATGGCCTTTTTTACGGTTTTTTCCAGAGTCTCAACTGAAAACGGTCTCAAGAGATAATCGCTGGCGCCGGCATGCATGGCCTCCACGGCATTGTGCACGGTTCCGTTGGCAGCGATAACAATCACTGGAATCTGTGGAGATTTTTTTTTTAGCGAGACTAACACATCTTTGCCTTCGATTCCCGGTGTCTGCTCATTGGTGATTACCACGCTATAGGTTGTCGTCCTGAACTTGTCCAGAGCCTGCAATCCATTGGAGGCACTTTCAACCGGAAACCCGACTCCTTTTAAACTCTGAGTGAGTTCTTTTCGGTTATCCGGTTGATCATCAACGATTAAGATGGGTGACAGTTCGGTCAAATTCTACCCCGCTATCTGAAAGTTCTAATTTAGCATAAACCACCTTAATATCAGCAAATATCATGCCACCGGAAAATAATGCGAAAACTGTCGATTGATACTTAAATCGCATTTAAAATCAGATATATAAATCGTCAGTTAAATCTGAACCGACCGATATTCATACCGGAAAATTTGTCAAATATTAGCTAAAGGGAGTCACTGCGTTGACGCTAAGAGGATGCCGAAAACTACATTTGTAGAATTGATGAAGAGACGCGTCACTCGGGTATCTTGCCGAAGACGATTCGGAATGTCGAGTTGGTGTCGGTGGAACTGTTCACGGTTCAGAGGTCACAACCCATAGATAGCGCAACGTCTAAAAAAGAGAACCCATTAAACATTGCAGGGTTGCAGCTGGTGCCTTTTTATTTTCTCCACCAGAGTCGTTCGATTGAGATGAAGGAGTTTAGCCGCTTTGTTTTTAACCCATTTGGTTTTCTCGAGGGATTGCAATATCAATGATTTTTCAAATTCGGTTACGGCGCTGTTTAAGCAGATACCATCGTCCGATATTTCAAGGGCTGCTGAAGGTTCATATCTTTGGGCGTTTCTCAGCTCAAGCGGTAAATCTCTATCCGTAATTTTCCCGCTGCCTTTTAATACAATCAGTCGTTCCACCATGTTTTTCAGTTCTCGAACATTACCAGGCCAAGGGTAACTCATCATCATGGCCATGGCTTCTGCGGTAACTTCTTTCACCTCGCGGTTGTTTTTCCGGTTGGACTGTTCCATAAAGTAGGAAGTCAGATGAGGTATATCGGACATCCGTTCCCGCAGAGCGGGGAGCATTAATGGTATCACATAAAGTCTGTAGTACAGGTCTTCACGAAAATTTCCTTTTTGAACCTCTTCGGACAAATCACGATGGGTTGCTGCAATAATTCTGACATCGACCTGAATTGTTTTTGCTCCTCCTACCTGCTCGAACTCACCTTCTTCAAGCACTTTTAATACCTTAACTTGAAGATCTGAACTCATGTCTCCGATTTCGTCCAATAAGATCGTACCCCCATCGGCAAGTTCGAACTTACCCAGTTTTGAAGATGTCGCCCCGGTAAAGGCCCCCCGAACGTGTCCGAATAATTCACTTTCCAGTAAATTTTCAGGTATCGCTCCACAATTAATCGAAATGAAAGGCTTTTTTGCTCGTTTTGATTTCTGGTGGATGGCTTTGGCCACCAACCCTTTTCCGGTACCCGTTTCACCGTTTAGGAGGATCGTGCTGTCACAATCTGCCACCTTGTTTACGAGGGCGAACATTTCCAGCATTTTTTTGCTTTGACCGATGATACTCTGAAACCCGTATTCCTCATTTAATTGTGCTGTTTGATTATGGGAGCTATCACTGGAAGGCGATGTGTTCTGTGTGGGGTTACGTAACGCTGTGTTCTGCACTCCTGCCTCCTTATATAACTATGATCAAATTAGTTTATTATAATAAAACGGAATTCTTTCTCACCAAAAAAATTTAATTATCAAGTAGAATTACAATCAAATTATCCGATGGCTCAAAACAGGTGGCAGATTGAAGGAGCAATATCCATGCCGTATTAAAGTATAAGAGACGACGGAAAGAATGCTACGAATAGGTCTCTTTGAGATCCGACAAAAATATTTACCATATGAGGTGTAATTGAGGGTTCAGCCAATACAATATTTTGTGGAGAGGCTTTTTTCGTGCCCATTAGTATAATAACGCTAAAAATTGTCACCGAACAGAAATGGAAAATATGCTTGCCTGGGCGCCAGACAATTGAGGCTTCATTTTATGCAAAATGCAATAGATGAGTCGGCGATTACCGGAATAATCTGCAGCATGCCGAAATATACTCGGAAATTACTGCCTATCGTTGCGGATCGCCTGGGGCTTCGGCTGACGCTTACAGGTAGACCGGATGTGAAAAATTTATAATTAAATTAAGATAGTTAACCTATTTAAAAATCCAAACCGTTCCGATAATTCGGTACTCAAAATATCAATTTAGATGGGTAGATAAATTCATTGTTGATTATATGCAATTTGCAAATTTCAAAATTTAATTTTGCAAAAAGAAACAATCTTCGGATTTTGGTCCAGTTTCACTAGATTCTTCACCCTTTCTATTTCTTATGAAGTTCTAACGAAAATTTTCGTAGAAAATATAGATTTATTCAAGGGAAGAATTGCCGGCTTTAAATGAACGATCTGATATCACCGTATTCGTCACGCATCGTTTCCATAATGCCTTCAATGGCATTGGTTTGAATTTTCAGGCTCTCCCAAGCAATTCTGTCAAGAGGCGGAATTTTATTATCCCCGCCGGACCCCATGTTCAGTGAACGGCAAAATATATCCGCCAGATGAACGATCGCTGCTTCCATGGCAAAACTGCCGGCATCATTTGGTTGGTGATGGTGAGCAATTATCTGCACCAGCTTTGACGGCAGATTCCATTTTTCTGCCAACAACTTACCGATTTCGGCGTGACTATATCCCAATATTCTGATTTCGGCCGTTATCATCAGAATATTCTCCCTGCTGATGACGGCGACGACTTTTGAAAATTCATGAGGTTGAAACATCATCTCAACAATTTTACCGATATCATGCAGGAGGCCCGCCACAAACAATTCTTCGATATTATCATAGCGCAGGTAATTGCCGATAACTTTGGCCCCCACGGCACATCCCAAAGAATGATCCCAGAATTTTTCCTGTTTTTGCTGTTTTTTTTTGTTCCTGTCTGCGAATAAATCGAATACGGAAGTGGTCAAAAGCAAATTTCGAATGGCATCAAAGCCGATCAGCACGATGGCGCCGGTAACAGTGGATATGCGCTGGGGAAGTCCGTAAAACGATGAGTTGACCAGTTTCAGCAGCCTGGCGGTTAGAATCTGGTCATCGGTAATTACCCTGGCCAGATCCTTGGCCGAGGATTTCGGATCGTTGACCAACTCAGTGATCTTTAAGACAGTGCGCGGAAGTGTCGGCAGGTCATCGATTCTGGAGACAATTCTTTTAAGGTCGAGAGTTCTTTTTTGCATTTTTGTTTTTCGGCAAATCCTTCATCAACAGTTTGCTGGCAGCGTTGAATATCTCAACCATAACGGAATCAGCCATTACATCCGAAAATTTTTCCTTCAATTCCATCTCAACGGCTTCATTTTCCTCTGCGACAGGCATTTCGCCCGCAGCCCTTGGTTCATCCAACTCTCCCGCAACAGAAACGTCAATCACTCCCCAAGACTTAAAAATTCGGATATTTTTCTTGGTAATCTTAGTCCCGGCACCTAACAGCATTACACCCTGGTGGTTTCGGACCGAATGCGCCAAGACCATGCCGGGTTTCAGGTCTGCAATGTTTACACGAATCATCAGCACCTCTTAAATCAGGCGTAAGTGTTCAAACGCGATGAACATAGACGATTTTTGTCAATTTTTATTGCCAACATCCCCTAAGAATCATATCGGCTGGTATTCCGCCATTGCGGCATTCCAATCCCGGGAATGGCGGACTGGGCGAAATTCAAACCGGGGCATAATGTCTAAGTTATCAAGTATTTCAAAAACTTAAAAGCAAAAAACGGAAAAAAAACTAAAGTCACCCCAATTTTTTCCGATAAAGAGGCTGTAGGCAAAATACGGGTCCGGAAAGGAGGCGTAAAAAAGGCGGACTGATGACTTGTCTGACAAAAATTAATTTAGATTAAATTTTAACCATTGGCAGGAAGGCCAAAATACAAACCTAGAAAGGGAGAAATATCATGGCTCTTAGTATGATTCAATTAACTTCAGGAATGCGTCAAAATTTATTTAGTTTACAGCGAACCAACAAACTGATGGAGACTACCCAAAACCGTTTGGCCACCGGTAGAGAAGTCAACTCCGCTCTTGATGATCCGGTCAATTTTTTTGCGGCCCAAGGGCACGATCAGCGAGCAAGCGACCTGGCGGGACGTAAAGACGAGATGAGTGAAGGCATCCAGACGGTTAAGGCAGCCAATGCGGGCATCGAGTCCATCACTGAACTGATTGCCGCTGCCAAGTCCCTCGCCAACTCCGCCAAATCCGCTGACAACACAACCACCCAGGCACAACTGGCGACAGACTTCAATGAAGTCATGGATCAGATCGATTTTCTTGCGGATGATTCCGGCTACAAAGGGATCAACCTGGTCAACGGTACCGGTGAAAGTCTGGCCATTTCGTTTGATGCCAACGGCGACTCCACTCTTACCTTGACTGGTTTTGCCGGTTCAACCGGAGGACTTGGTCTTTCCGATGCTGGCGGTTGGGCAACGACAAGCTCCATTGAAGCTTCCATCACAGCATTGGATGCCGCCAGAGATACCTTACGGACGGAAGCCAAAACCCTGTCCTCTAACCTGAACATCGTTAACACCAGGCAGGATTTTACCGAGGGCATGATTAACGTGCTCAGTGATGGTGCCGCCAATCTAACCCTGGCCGACATGAACAAAGAAGGCGCCAACATGCTGATGCTCCAGACCCGTCAAGCATTGGGCACCAGTTCCTTGAGCATGGCTTCCCAGGCGGCTCAGAGCGTATTGAGGTTGTTTTAATCAAATCTGATTACAATGACTGAATAAGTCCAGAAATGAACTCCGAATTGGAGGGGGAGAATCAATCCCCCTCCAACCCCATTGCGTTCAATCCGAAGATTTAAATTAAATCCAAACAGTCTCATGTGTGTTTGAATACGTCAGAAGTCTGTCTTTAGTTCGATTTCAATCTAAAGGGAAAAAATGGCCTTAAGAATTACTTTGAAGCCCCATGAAAAAATGATTCTGGGCGGTGCCGTTATAACCAACGGCAACGGCTTTCGCTGTAACCTGATCATTGAAAACAAGGTTCCGATTCTGCGTGAAAAAGACATTCTGAGTGAAAGCGAAGCAAACTCACTATGCCGTCAATTATATTTTGTCATCCAGTTGATGTACATCGATGAAGAAAACCTGGATGCCCACCAAAAAAATTACTGGAAATTAGTGAAGGATCTCGTCAAGGCTGTACCAAGTAGCATGATCTTTATCGACCAAATCAGTGAAGAAATTGTAAGTGGTAGATATTACCAGGCCCTTAAGCTGGCCCAAAAACTAATTGATTACGAGCAGGAGGTAATTAGCCGTGTACAGTAGTCCCTTGCAAGCTTATGAAACTGTAAATAAAACAACCATGTCGGGTCGGGAAATCGAAGCGGCCGTTCTAACAAAGGCGGCTTGCAAACTCAAGGAATGCCAGCAAAACTGGAATAGCGAGGACAGGGAGCAAAAATTAAACGACGCACTCAAATACAATCAGCTAATATGGAGTATATTTCAGGGGGAATTAAAAAAAGACGACAACCCGCTCAATAAACAGCTACGCGCGAATCTACTTCAGTTAAGTGCATTGGTCGATCGTCAGATTTTCGAAACCATGGGGGATCCATCCCCTGACAAACTCAATTTGGTAATTGATATCAACAACAACATTGCAGCCGGCCTCCGTCAATCCCCTGGGATTAAACCGCAGTCCATGAAATAAAAAAGGCCTCTTGACAGAGAGGCCTATCATACTTCAGCATTATTATTAATCCATTATTAATCTATTACTCGCGAGGTTTCACGTCGGCTCCCACCATTTTTTTAATATTCCTATGTGCTGCCTTTAAAAGGCTATGAGAGCCCTAAAGTTCTGTCATTTTCCACGGATTCAATTAACGATGTTGCCCAATCCGTTCTATTTTCATCCATAAGCCTTTGGGAAAGATCTTTGCAAGTGGCTACCAGGTTAGGTCCCATTTTCGTCCGACTAATGCCGTTAAGACGGTTAAGACCTTTTTGCCTTCGACCGCTGCAAATGTGAGCGGTAGCAAGAACAAATTCGGCAGATTGAAATCCGGGGGATTGAACCAGCAGGTTTTCCAGGCAAGCAATGGATTTTCTGATATCGCCAACGATAAACTCACATAGGGCGTAATTATAAATCGCTTCTTTCAGGTTCGGCGCAAGTTCCAGGGCCTTTTTAGCGGCTCGAAGTGCTGCCTGATAATTTTTAAGCTGGAAGTAAGCAGTCCCCAGGTGAACAAATGCCTCTGCCGTATTCGGTTTCAGTGCAATGAATTTTTCCCACAGATCAACGGATTCGGCTGTTTTCCCGAGGATGCCAGCCTGGATGGCCAGTTCACGCAAAGCAACCGGATTGTCGCCCAATTGAAAAAGTTTGTTTTTTCCCATCCGGTAGTATGCCTGCATTTTTTGATAATTATTCACTTCAGACAAAGGGCCGTAATGGTGGATCGGGATACTGCAAACCTGTATCTCGAACCCCTCACGGTGCAATGACGGCTCAACCATTTCATGGACCGGATACTCATATCGAATGCGGTTATGATTGGCAAATAATCGCACTTTTTCAGTGGGAATCCAGCCGGCGGACCCAGCCTCTTCACCGCGATACCGGCCGTTATTTGCCACCCACCCGACCTGATTCGAATCGTTGGTATAATTGCGGGTGACCAAGGAGTACGCAGCGTACCTGTCTGCATCTGCTCGAGTCAAGCTCCTCAAATGGATGTGATCTCGTTCGGAAATGATTTCATCCGCGTCCAGGGAGAATATCCAATCCCCGGATGCTTTTAAAAGGGAAAAATTTCTGGCAGCTGAAAAATCATCGATCCACTCGAAATGATAGATCCTGGCATCAAATGACCTGGCAATACCGATGGTTCGGTCAACCGAACCGGTATCAACCACAACAATTTCATCCACCATCCCTTGTACACTGCTCAGACAACGTGGCAAAAATTGTTCTTCATCTCGGGTGATCATACACAATGAAATCATAATTCTCACATTGCCATTTTCGTGATATTCAAAGCATCCAGTTTCTGTCTGGCCTCTAAATTCCAAGGCTCGATTTCTATGACACGATGATAAAAATCCCTGGCGTCATCGGTCTTATCCAAGTTTTCGCAGATGTAACCCACAGCCATCAAAGTCTCCACATCCTCCGCATGATTTTCTAGAATTTGGACATAAATCCGCATTGCTTTTTCAAATTGTCTTTGTTCGATACAATAGAAATCGGCCAGATTCTTTTGGAAGGTTGTATTGTTAGGGTCAAATTGCACCGCCTTTTCATAATGATCAAGGGCAAGATTTTTATCACCGGCTCTATATAACAAAACACCAAGATCATTATGAGCTTGGGCATGCTCCGGCGATGCTACCAGTAGTTTTTCTAACGTTTGAATAGCTTCTTGTCCCCGCTTTTCTCTCGCCGCCTTCTGAGCAGTTTGATACATTTCCTCAACGGATTGGGAGGCATTGGTTCCGGAAAGACTATTTGGGAGTTTATCAAGGTTCTGCCTGGCATCGGCATGCCAGGGTTCGATTTCCAAAACTCTAGTATAAAAATCTTTTGCCTTTTCAAATTTTTGCAGGGCCACACAAATATGTCCCGTGATTAGAAGTATCTCGACATCCTTGGGATTGGCTTCTATTAATTGAACATATATCCTTAAGGCATCTTCAACCCGGCCCAATTCAGCATAATAGAAATCCGCCAGATTTTTTTGGAAAGTAATATTTTCAGCTTGAAATTCGACGGCTTTCTCGTAGTGCATTTGGGCTTTTTCTTTCATGCCCTGATTATAATATAATACGCCCAAATCATTGTGCGCAACTGCAAATTGAGGATGTACGTCCAGCATTTTTTCTAAAGCGTTCAGGGCCACGTCGTGCCAACCGTTTTCAATCAGAGGCTGAATTTCTTGATACATTTTCTGTGGAGATTTCATAGCTATTTCCTTTTGGTTATGATTTTTGGTAGAATCGGCATTGAACCATTTATATTCATGTAATAATTTAGTGCCTTTATTGGCCAAATTAATATTGAGTGCAACATCGGATTTCTGGTTTGAGGTGGCAAAAAAAGATGCTTTTTCAAACAGACCAATCCCTTTGAGGTGATCCCCAGATAGGCAGGAAATGATGCCAAGATTGTTAAAAGAGACCGTATTGGCATCATCATATTCCAGGGATTTGCAGAAGAGCACACCGGCGGTCCCGAGATTGTTTACCGGTTTGCCGCCGATTTTGAAAAATTCTTTGCCATGGCTGCCGGCACACGTGTACATGCGAGCAAGATTTCCGGAATCTGTGTATACGCCACCACCGAATAACCTGACAAAATATTCCGGTAACAAGAATTGATCGAGCAATTCTTTAAACTCTGCGTCGCCGGATTCTTTCTCGGTAAATTCCAAGCCGTTTGGGTTTTTTAAATATAATCCAACGACTTCGGAAAATTTTTTGGCTTTATATCCATTCACCGCGAAACGCAGCATGAATTCCCGGTCGCCGTAAACTTTAAATTTGGCATTAAATGAGCCGATTTTCTCAAACACCTCTGTGCGAATTAAGGCCGCGTGGGAGGTTATTTGTCCGTGGAAAAGAAGCAAAGGGTTATATTCAGGATAACTAATAAGCTCTTTGGGGGAACCGGAATCAAACCGGTCATTATCGGTGCCGGTTTGCAGCCAATCTCCGTATACAGCATCCACCTGGCTATTCGTTTCGATCTCGTCGGACATTTTTTCCAGGGCAAACTCGGCAAAGCGGTCATCCATATTGGCATTGATGATATACTTTCCATTGGCGAGTCGAATTCCTAGGTTCCAGGCACCGTAAACAGACTCTCTTTCCGCGGTTCGAATATAAATAATATGCTTAAATTTCCTCATAAAATCTTTGACGTATTGGCCCTCATTTTGCTGGGAACACGAATCCACGACGATAATTTCAAGTTGATTCTTCTGATACAAAGATTGATCAATCAAATTCTGAAGCCGACCAGCTATATATTTTTCAGAATTATAGGCGGAAACAATTGCCGAAACACGGCATTTGGCGTTACTTGGATTAGACATCTCTTGGACTGTACCGTTCTCCTGCTGTTTTAGTTGGGGGATACTTTAGCACCGAATTCGTGTACTTTCCATTTCCTTTAAAATCGGTATGGGTGCCGAACCATAGGTTTTGTATGGTAGTTTCCATAATGCGTGCAAACGACTTGCCATCACATAAAACAGACGACTGCATATGTGAGCGCAAGCCTGCTCTCAAATTTTCCAGTGCAGTTATATCTTGCGCAAGTTTTTTTCCGATCCCTACATACTGCCCCTGGCTATCTGCTACCATTTCTTCCAGGCCCATCCGGTTCAAAATACTGGCTCCAACCCGCCCTGCATGGCGATCCCCTCGCAAAGTAATGACCGGGACCCCCATCCACAGAGCCTCGCAGGTGGTGGTGGTCCCGTTATACGGAAACGGATCAAGTGCAATATCCACTTGATGATACAGCGCCAGATGAGCTGCCGTGGTAGCGGCTATAGGCAACAATCTCACCCGCTCAGCCCCAATCCCACGAGCAGAAAATAAATCCAAAAACCGTTGTCGGACTTGATAATCGGCAAACTGCTTGCTCTTTAGCAGCAGACGGGAGTCCGCTACCTGATCCAACAGCCGTGACCATAAACCGATAACCTCCGGGTTGATCTTGGGAAGGTTGTTAAACGAGCCGAAGGTGATGTGGCCGTTTTTGCGCGCCGGCAACCCACTTACATCCGGTGCATCTTCCGGTGGTCCGTAACATAGGAACCCGTCTGGCAGTCGGATGAGAGTTTCGCTGTAATATTGGTCGCTCTCACCAGACGGGTCGGCGATTTCATCGGTGAGCCGGAAATCCATGACCGGCATCCCGGTGGTGCCGGGATATCCCAACCAGGTGATCTGCACCGGTGCCGGCTTGTATGCAAAAACCGGCAGGCGGTTTTCCGCCGTGTGTCCAGCCAAATCAACCAGAATGTCAATGCCGTCCTGCCGCACCTGATCTGCTATCGCACGATTGCTCAACCAGGCGATGGGACGCCAGTGATCACTCAGTTCTTTGATTTGATCTGTTATTTCATCCTCGCGTTTGACTTCGGAATAGCAGAAAATTTCAATCGAATCACGATTGTGGTATCTTAGCAAAGGAAGGAAAAAATAGCTGACCGAATGTTCCCGAAAATCAGGAGAAATATAACCAATTTTAATTCGCCCAGATTTTGTCGAATTGCCAACCAAATGAAATGTCGGCGTTTTTTTCAGACCATGCTGCTGCCAGCAATGAGCTGCTTCTTCATACAGCATTTCATCACCAATGTCGGGATCATAATGCATAGCATATAACAGGTTACTGTAAGCCTTGATATAATCCCTCTTAATTTCCAGCGCTTTCCGAAAGCAAAAAATGCCCTCCCTAAACTTGCCTTGATTTTGATTAATACTACCCAGATTATTATAGGCTTCTGCATAATAAGGATTCATCAAAAGGGCTTTTCGGAAGTATTGTGCCGCCTCATTTAATCGTCCTTGCATGATCAATGCGCTTCCAAGATTGTTGCAGGCTTCAGGAAAATCAAATTTTTTGCCGAGAGCCTTTTGATAACAGCTGATCGCTTTGTCCAATTCACCGCGATACTGCAGTAAATTGCCCAAATTTAAATAGGTGTAAGCATAATCAGGATCAACTTGCAGCGCTTTTGTGTAACAGACAATTTCATCTTCGATCGATCCGAGCTCACGATACACATGCCCCAAGTTGTTGTAAGCAACAACATCGTTCGGCTGAAGCGAGAGTGCTTTTTTGTACATGGCTGCGGCCTGGGTTAACCTGCCCTGCTTTCTGAAGATATTGGCCAGATTATTGAATGCTTCCGTGTAGTCCGGTTTAAGCGCCTGTGCCTTGTGGTAGCATGAAATTGATCGATCAACTAAGTCAAGCGAATGATATACAACACCTAAATTACCGTAATAAAACGGATTTGATGGATTTATGCGAATCGCCTTTTCAATCAGCTGCACAGCTCCATGGTGGTCGCCTGTCTGATGGGAGAGAACGCCTAATAAATGCAGCGCATCGGCATGATTCGAATCCTGGCCAAGAATTGCCTGGTAGATTTGTTTCGCATGTTGAAATTTTCCGGTGTTGTGATATTGAATGGCTCGGTCTAATTCAGAGTCCATACTGCCCCGATGATGAGGAAGGGAAAATGACATACTTTTTGATAACATTTTTCAATAAGTAGGGTTCAGCCACTAAGACACAAGGGCACGAAAAAAAGAAAGATGAAGTTTTAACTTTATTCAGTCAGAGCGGAATCACTTGTTGAAAAAATTGTAGATATGGCCGTTACTTACTCTGGTCATTTTTTTGACAGCAATTCTGCCAAAGCTTATGGAATGATTTTTCCATGATGCGTGCAAACGACCTGCCATCACATAGACCAGATGATTGCATACGCGAGCGCAAATCCGCTCTCAAATTCTCAAGTGCATTCATATCTTCTGCAAGTTTTATACCGCTCCCTACATACTGATCTTGGCTTTCTGCTACCATATCCTTCAAGCCCATCCGGATCAAAATACTGGCCCCTACCCTGCCCGCATGACGATCTCCTCGAAAAGTAATAACCGGAACTCCCATCCACAGTGACTCACAGGTAGTCGTCGTCCCATTATAGGGAAATGGATCAAGACCGATATCCACCTGATGATAAATTGCCAGATGACCCACCGTGGAATCCACTCGAGGCAACAGCGTCAACCGCTCTGCTGCAATCCCACCGGCAGAAAATAAATCCAAGAAACGCTGCCGTATATATTCATCTGCAAATTGCTTGCTTTTTAGCAGCAGACAAGAATCCGGCACCTGCTGCAAAAGGCGTGACCATAGACCGATAACCTCCAGGTTGATCTTGGGAAGATTGTTAAACGAGCCAAAGGTGATGTGGCCGTTTTTGCGGGCCGGTAACCCACTGACATCCGGTGCATCCTCCGGTGGCCCGTAACAGAGAAACCCCTGCGGTAGTCGGACGAGGGTTTCGCTGTGATATTCGTCGGCCTCTCCCGGAGGATCGGCGATTTCATCGGTGAGCCGGAAATCCATGACCGGCATCCCGGTAGTTCCAGGATATCCCAACCAGGTGATCTGCACCGGTGCCGGCTTGTATGCAAAAACCGGCAGGCGGTTTTCCGCCGTGTGCCCGGCCAAATCAACCAGAATGTCAATGCCGTCCTGCCGCACCTGATCTGCTATCGCACGGTCTGTTAGCCCGATGATCGGACGCCAATGGTCGCAAAGCAATCTGATTTTATGGGTCAGGTAATCCGAAAATTTAACCGCTGAATAACAAAACACTTCCACCAGGCTACGGTCATGATTCGTTAGCAGGGGCAAAAAGAAAAAACTCACCGAATGCTGGCGAAAATCCGGTGAGATATATCCGATTTTCAGTCGCTTTTCTCCCGTGACGAAATTTTGGGTGATATCAGACCTAACGTTATTCGATAGATGTTGCTGCCACCAATTTTTTGCAGCAACATAATGGGTAGCTACATCAAAACCGGCTTGATACTGCCATGCTAACAATAAATTGCTGTGTGCCACTAGGTAGGCAGGATTCATATCAAGCGCTTTTTTATATGCTACAATCGCTTCCGGTATTTTCGCAGACTCTACCAAGGCATTGCCGGCATTGTTGAAAGCTTCGATATAGTCAGGTCTCAACTCAATTGCTTTTTGATAGCAGAAAATCGCTTGATTCAGCCGCCCCAGTTTCTGGTAGGCATTCCCCAAATTGTTAAACGCCTTATGGTATTGTGGACTCAGTTTTATCGCCCTTTGATAGCAGCCGATCGCCGCAGTTAAATCTTTTTGTTCCTGAAAAGCATTGCCGAGATTATTGTGCGCTTCAGCGTAATCCGGTTTTATTTGCAGCGCCTTTTGAAATTGCAAAATAGCTTTATCAAGCTGCCCCTTTTCCATCAATACATTGCCCAGGTTGTTAAATACTTCGGCAAATTCCGGTTTCAGTTTCAGCGCTTCTAGATAAAGCCTCTCTGCCTCAGCAAGGTTGCCTTGATCCCTGATTGCATTGGCCATGTTGTTGCAAGCAATTGCATAATCCGGCCTATGTTTCAACGCCGCTTGATAACAAGTGATGGCCTCATCCAGCCGGTCCTGATACTTAAATGCAATGCCCAGGTTATTATATGCTTCTGCATAATCCGGTTTTTGTTCAATTGCTTGTTGATAAGATTGTATGGCCTCGGATGCTTTCCCCTGGTTCAATAAAAAATCACCTTTTTGTTTTAATCGAACGGGCATATTAGATCTCTAATTTTCAATTATCCGCCGGCAGATCCGGACTTGAGCATTTTGGGGAACGAAATGAAGCCGACCGATGATGGGATCTTTCTGCTTTCTTTACGGCCCATTCAAAGAATCGTTCAAGTTCATGCACTGTTTCCATGTCTTCAAATAAAATAGGCGCATGGTCTCTGATTTTTTTGCTGATTTCATTTCTCCACACTTTATTCGTGGCAAGTGTATAGGCGATATCAGCAAAAGATTGAATATCTGCCGCCACGCAGTCGAAAATGCCCATTTGTTTATAGAGCGCATATGTCATCCTGCCCCGCATGAAGGAGCCGGGAAGTGTGACGACGGGGATACCGCAGGCAAGACACAGTAAACTGGTGTATCCCCCGCAAAAATGAATTGTATCGATCATGACATCAGCCAGCTTTATAAAAGATAAAAAATCTTTTCTAGGAATCCTGGGGTGAAAACGAATCCGATCAACCACTTCGGGTATCGTGCGGGCGAAACGTTTTCGCAACAATTTTCCCCAGGACGCGTATTTGCCTTCGAATAACAGCAGTACTCCATTTTGATTCCGCTCCAGGATAGCTTTAATAATAGCATCAAAATCAGGATGAAATTTAAAAAGGCTCTGGCAACACATATAAAGGTTACTGCGCAGCGGCAATCCAATTCTTTCCCGGGTCGGTGCTTCATTTGGAACCTCGGGATACTGACAGTACATGGGAAATCTATTTAATAAAACCAGTTGCTCTGAATAATGCTCTTGAGCATCGGGTGGTTCCGCATGGAACGAGGACAAATAATAATCCAGATTGGGGATGCCGGTAGTGTCGGCATGTCCCCAGGTTGTGCACTGAACCGGCGCAAGTCTGGAAAAAGCGATAAAGTAAGTCAGCGCTTCCATCCCGATATCAAGAAAAAACAGGATATCCAGTGCCTGTTCGGCAATCATCCGGCGTGCTTTGTTGAGATGATCCGGCAAATAAATAATCTCATCAGCAGCTTGGTTGATTGCGTCCGAAAGGGGGTCATCTTTTCCTTTGAAGCGCAATACTTTTACGTGAAATCTGTCTCGATTTAACTTTTTAATGATGCCGTAATTCAGATATCCGATGGTATGCTGATGCAGGAATTGAGAAATGATTCCTATGACAATTTTGCCGGTTCTCGGCTTTCTCTCGCAGCAGGCCGGATTCATCCATGACAAATCAGAACATGTTTTAAGATATAAGGAGGCGATGCTTTGTTGAATATCTTTAGTGCCCATGCCATGATAGGCCAGGTGGAAACCTGTTGTACCCACCTGAAGGTAGGGATCGTCAAGGTGGAGGTCCTTATTTATCAATTGTTTGATCTGACTGCCGATTTTCGCTCTATAATGTTGTATCGATTCAATCGATTTACAGATCACCGGCATAAGTAAAGCTGATTTAATCTTGACCCCGGCATTCGCCTCCACCTTTAGAGACCTCCGATACATGGATTCCGCATCTTTTGTATGGCCCTGCTCTTTGTAGATGGTACCTAAACCGACCAACGCATGCACGCTATTCGACTTTGCCTCGAGTGCCTTGCCATAGCATGTTGCGGCATCATCAACCCGGCCTTTAAGATGATAGACGTTGGCTAAAGAGATCATAATTTCTGCGACCGACGGGTCCAATTGCTCAGCTTTTAGATAGCACCGTAAGGCCTCATTCAGCTTTCCCTGTTTTTTATACACATCACCCAAAGTTCCATAATAGTGGGATCGGGTAGAGTTGAGCTGAATGGCTTGATTGAGCATTTCGATGGATAGTCTTTCTTCCCCCATACAAAAGGCCAGACCGCCAATTATATGCAACGAATCCGGATGCCGGGGATCGGCGCCAATTATCTTTTGATAAAGTTCTTCGGCTTTTTTCTGATTGCCGGAAGTGTGAAGGCTAAAGGCCTCCAGCAGTTCCTGTCTTTCTATGACTCTTTCGTTTTCCAAGGTAGATCTATTTTTTTAGTTTAATTTTTATTTTTAAATGGGTATACTATTTTAATCGTCAACCTGTCAGATATGGAACCTCCATGATTTATTTGATTCTTCCCTGTGGCAGTAATTTTGGATGGGGAATTTGCGGGAAATACCTGGTCAAGGAGCTATGTGATCTTTGCGAGGCAACATTAATCACGGAGCAATTTGATGCCGGCGATATCGGTGATGAGCTGGATTATCATTTTCTCAAAAGCAAGCTTGATCATCAGCAAAAAGAAATTCTGACCATCGGTAAAGCAATTCAGCGATTCGATTATCCTGTGCTGCAGGCAATCACAGATCAGACGCTGCGACCCTGGTTGATCAATTTGAAAGGGACCTTCAATGCAGGATATACCTTCTTCGAAATGAATGTGTTGCCGCCACAGTCCATCCAGAATGGCATTGATAAATTTGATATGATTGTGACCGGTTCGAAATGGTGTGAAGAAGTTTTAAGAAATCATGGCCTGAACCGCGTTACCACGATCATTCAGGGCATAGATCCACAGCTTTTCAACCCTGCTCATAGTGAAAAAGAATTGTTCAAAGATCGATTTGTCGTATTCTCCGGAGGAAAATTTGAATTTCGCAAAGGGCAGGATATCGTCATCAGGGCATACAAGGTTTTGCAGGATCGGCATCCGGATGTGATGCTGGTTAATGCCTGGTATAATCCATGGCCATTTAGCATGAAAACCATGGAAACCTCGCCTTACATCAACTGCGAGACCACTGAGACGGATTTTCTCAAGGCGGTTAGCAGCATTCTTCATGCCAATGGTATTGATATAGATCGCGTCGTCAATGTTCTGCCTAAGAAAAACGCCCAAATGGCCAGACTCTACAAAAATACCGATGTCGGGCTGTTTCCCAACCGATGCGAAGGTGGCACCAATCTGGTTCTCATGGAGTACATGGCCTGCGGCAAACCGGTCATCGCGACTTTCAGCAGTGGACATAAAGATATCATAAATCCGTCTAATTCGATCATTATAAAAAAAATGAAGCCCTTGAATATAAATTCAGAGGGCATTCTTCAGGCGGTTTGGGATGATCCTGATCTGGAAGAAACCATTGCCCACCTTGAGGCGGCTTATCAAAACCGAGATACGCTCAAATTAATCGGTGACAGGGCAGGAGCTGATCTGTCACAGATGACATGGAAAAGGACGGGGAAAAGGTTTCATCGCTTATTGGTCAACCAAAGCGTGTAACTCCTTAGCAACCCGCTGAAATACATCCTCCCATTCATCTTTTTCTGGCTGTCTGAAAAGCCTCATGGTCGGGTACCAGGGACTGTCTTCACGGACAAGCATCCAGCGCCAGTCCGGAACAAATGGAACCAGCACCCACACGGGTTTGCCCATAGCCCCGGCTAAATGGGCCAAAGCGGTATCTACAGAAATAATCAGATCAAAGTTCTCCATGGCAGCTGCAACCTCTGAAAAATCAGTAGACTCTTCACATAGGTTGATCACGTCGACTGAGCCGGAGAATGTCCTGGCCTGGTCAGCTGCATTTCCCTTTTGCAGTCCGTATAGTTGGATGCCTTCAATCTTCGTCAGCGGAAGAAAGTATTCCAAACGGGCTAACCGCTTACTGGCAAACTTGCTTGCGGGTTGGCCCGCCCATCCAAGATCAACATGTTCCAAACCGGACATACGGTTTTGCCGGTAATCGGCACTAGTTTTTCCCGCCCAGACGATCCCAACTTTTATTTTTCCCTTTTTTATTTGTCGTCGCCAATATTGAGTTTTTGTTGTATCCGGGAAAATAGAAGGGACTCTATCGGGTATTGTCTTCAAAGTCGTATTGAAAATGCCGGGTAGACTCATCAGAGGTATATATAGGTCAAATGCCAAATCAGATCTTTCAACGGATGAACGGTGCCACAGTTCATCTATACCTTGAAAATTTTCAAGAAGTCTCATCAGGGACTCTATGGTTTCAAAGATTACGGTCCCACCCAATTCTTTAACCATCGGTAAGTAGCGAATAAATTGTCGTGTGTCACCGATGCCTTGTTCATCAACAACCAATAACCGTCTTCCGACAAAAGAGGAACCATCCCAGCGATGAGCGTCTTTTTCATTCCATTTTTTTGTTTGATCATTTAAATTTCTAAAACGCCATTCATATTCCGCCCAGCCTTCTGCAAAATTTTCAGTTAACAGTAGCGAAAGCGAGCGATTGAAGCGCGTTTCGGACGAATCTGGAAAAATTTTTAGTACTCCATCATACGCTGCAATTGCGGCCTGAGGGTTGCCCTGCGCCTGGCATGCCTTTCCGAGATTATAGTAAGCATTTGTATATTCGCGGTTGCTTCGAATGGCTTGTTGAAAAAGAATTATGGATTCCTCAATCTTATCCTGATCATACAGAATTAGACCCAGGTTATTTATGGCCTCAGTGTAGTTGGGTTTGAGAGAAATGGAATTCTTATATACTTTTATTGCTTTCTCGAGTTGACCCAATGCAGTAAAAATATATCCTAAATTATAATAATAGACGGCGATACGGGGATTATTATCTATGGCTTTTGATATAAAAGCAATTGCATCCTGGGATTTTCCCTTCCTGTGAGATATTAATCCCATAAAGTGCAACGCATCCGAATGAATCTCATGGGTTTGCAGCATTTGATGAAATAGATCCTCGGCCTGATCAAATTGTCCGGAATTCAT
>Ga0316192_10000247_pt1 | contig 37964 bp, 19 predicted proteins | sample MerIslwburrow_MG_FD_204931 | JGI IMG/M metagenome (GOLD analysis project Ga0316192, IMG submission 204931) | Coastal sediment microbial communities from Maine, United States - Merrow Island worm burrow | ecosystem: Environmental > Aquatic > Marine > Coastal > Sediment | place: USA: Maine...
CCTGGACTGGGGTTCTTCAATGACGTCTACAGTCCCGTGAGCGGTCCCCAGATCCAGCCCCGCGCGAGCTGTACGGCGGGGAATCCCAACCAGTGCCTGGTGATCTTCTTCGAATCGCGCCCCTATGCGGAGCCTTGGTCGAACCCGGCGAATCCGGCGGACTGGAATCCGCTCACCGGTCTCTCGGCCGACGGCTTTCTCGGCGGCTACGACCGGGTCATGGATGTGCGGGGCGTCCTGATAGACGCTCCGATCGATGGAAATCCTTTCTTCAATGACAGTTTCCAGATCTCGCGCTACTCCTACCGCCCCCTACTCCTCGGCGAGGAGACCGGAGAGACGGTCGATTACGTTGAGGAGATCTGTCCGCCCGACCCTGATCCTGACGATGGCGTGAGTCCACCCTGTTATCCGTCGCTCAACTACAGCGGCTACCCCCACACCGGCGGCGGCACCTCGCCGTTTCTCCACGACTATCTCTCGAACGATCCCGTGGTCTCCTATGTCAAGGATGCCGAGTCGGGAAAGTGGCGGGTGGCGGAGAGGCCGGAGGACGTCCCCTACGGCGCCGCCTTCATCACTGCCTTTCCGGACAACCGCAATGTCGTGCGGCCCTCCGAGGACTGGGATGAAGGCTCACTTCCCGCGGAAGTGGAGGATTGGGAGGCCTTCGGGATCTACACGCCGGCCGGGTACGACGTCGACGAGAACGGGCAGACCCGAGTCAACTCGTGCCGCAACCCGGGCTCCCGCGATCAGAACGTCCTGACCGCCAAGATCAGCCTGGGTCTCCGGGTCACGGCGCCGACCAACTACAAGCCCTTCGTGGCTCCGGTGATCGAGTTCCCGATGACGGTCTGGAACAACACCGCCGATGAGCGACTGTTCGAGCTGACGATTCTTCCGGATCCGAGCTCAGTGGAGCAGCCCTCCTTCGCCAAGGACGATCTCGGGGACTACGATCAACCTGTCTTGTCGGGTGCGGTCAACATCCTGTCCTACTCGAGCAGCTCGCTCAACGTCTACGCCTTCGACGACCTGCCCTTCACGGTCAAGGTCGTCGAGGTGTCGTCCTGTACGGAGTCCGAATGTGTGCCTGTCCCCGAGGGGCTCACTGGCTCGATGACCTTCAATGCGCCGGCGTATGCGCCTCCCGGAGGGTCGGTGCTGGACTATCGGTATCAGTCCTCCGCGGTGGCGGTGAATCCGGTGCCTAGGAATCTCTCAGCGGGGAACCCGGTGCCGAGGAACCCCGTTCCCAGGAACCCAGTACCGAGAAATCCCGTACCCAGGAACACAACGGTCGAAGACGTCATCGACTACTCCTGGACCGTGACGACCACGAGCGCGGACGATACGGGGACCTATCTCACGATCCCGAATATCGACAAGGCGTTCCAGGACGACTACATCTTCCAGGTCTTCATCACCAAGCCCTCGGTACTGCGCCAGGTCTCGGGAGAGTGCGATCCGAGCAACCTGCCGCTCGGTACCCTGATCGGCCACATCAGCGACCCGGCCAACCCGGTGCCGCGGAATCCGGTGCCGCGGAATCCGGTGCCGAGAAACCCGGTGCCGCGGAACGCGACCTTGTCGGACATCCTCGTCCAGAACACGACCTTCACTCTGTCCTCCGATCTGACGGCTGCCGGCGGTGGCCAACCGCTCTCCCTCGATTCCCTGGCCCCGGAGGGCTGCGATCCGGTGACCGGTGGCGGCCGGTTCGGCGAGTGCACGCTCTTCGCGCCGCGCGAGCCGGGCCAGCTCACAATCACCATCCGGTCGTATCAGATCTCTGATGATGATGATATCGATCGTTTCTGGGATCCGTACGGAGACCGGGGCGAGCCTACCCTTCCCAGCGTTATCGTGACCGATTACTGGTGCACAGGTCCGGACTCGCCCGATGGCTGTGCGTTCGCCCAGGACGGACCGGATCTGGTCCCCGACTCGGACATGGCGGATGTCGAGCCGACCGAGGTGCAGGCGGGAGGCACCATCACGTTTCCCACGGTACCCGTCCTCTACAGCAATTCAGGCACCCAGCCGGCGCAGGCGCACAGAATCGGTTACTACATTTCTACAGCCGATTCAGCAGTAGTTTCAGAGGACTCAGTTATAGTCCTGCCTCGCAATGACGACGGCACGATCGACACCAGCGGCCCTGAGACGAGACTTCTCATTTCGGAGACTGCGGGCGAACTGGCGCCGGAAGACCCCCCCGCGACTGTGGGCTCGCGCGAGCTGACGATTCCGCTCGACATTCCCCGACCCGACAACGGTGTGGGTACCTACTACCTCTGGGCCTACGTCGACGATCAGCGGGTCGTCTCCGAGCTGAACGAGGACGACAACTACATCCGCAGCGGCGCGATCACGGTGATTGCGGAGAACGTGGCGCCTAGAAACATAGAGTTCGAGGCGGTGTTCAACGCCAGGGAAAGGGAAGCGGTTACATTTGTCGTGAACTTCGATGATCCTGGCGACGCCGGCGAGGGCTATATCTATCTTTGGGACTTCTTTGCCAATGATCCCAATGGTATTGGGAGCCCCTGCGATTCCACGGTTTATCCCGAGATATGCGGCATCGTGACCTCAGAAGGCCAGGTAAGTGCACAGCACACCTACGACAACGACGGGCAGTACACAGTTACCGTCACGATCATAGATAGCGGAGGGCTCGACGGCAGCGGCTCGCTGGATGTGGGGGTGTCGAACGTCGCGCCGACCGCCAACGACGATGCCTACAGCACGGATGAGGACACCCCGCTGACCGTGGGCGCGCCGGGCATCCTCGGCAACGATACCGATCCGGCGGACGTGCTGACCGGGGCGATCCTGGTCTCGGGCACTTCGGAGGGTACCCTCAATTTTGCCGGCGACGGCTCGTTCACTTACGCGCCGAATGCGGACTTCAACAGTTCGGACAGCTTCACCTACCAGGCGAACGACGGCGGAACGGAAAACAACCTCTCCAACTTGGCGACGGTGACGATCACCGTCAACCCGGTCAACGATGCACCAGTGGCGGTCGACGACCAATATGTCTTCACCCAGGGGACCTCGCTGAATGTGGGCACGTCCTGCACCGTGACGGATCCTCCAACGCCTGTTGGAGTGCTGTGTAACGACTCCGATCCGGTCGAGGGCGACAGCCTGCAAGCCTTTCTGGTCACCGGGCCCGAGAACGGCTCGCTGATCCTGAACGAGGACGGGAGCTTCACCTACACGCCGGATACCGGCATCTACGGAGGGGACAGTTTCACGTACGTGGCCAACGACGGCACCACGGATTCCAACGTCGCGACGGTGACCATCGGTCTGCCGTACCTGCATGTCGGTCTGTTGAGTCCTTGGAGGCCGCCTTCACCGCCGTACTCGATCAAGAAGGGCAGCGCCTTCCCGGTGCGCTGGCAGTATGCCGATCGCGTGACGGGCTCGGTGATTGACAGTCGCGACCTTCTGCCAGAGGTCAGGCTGCGGAGCGGGGTGAATTGCCAAACCGGTGAGGAGACTAATGGACTGGTGACGATCCTGACCCCGGGCAACAGCACCTACCAATACGACGACGGGCAGGATATCCACCAGCTGAATGTGGATACGAACGAGCTGACGGTCAACGAGTGCTACAACGTCTACACCTACAGCGGCTTGACCGGGCAGTTGGACGGCCCCTTCATCTTCAAGATCAAGAAGTAGGTCAGCGGTATGAAGGACTTCGACGATCGTCCTTGACCAGAAGGCCCCGAAAGCCATCAGGCGGTCGGGGCCTTCTTCTTGCCTGGCTGAAGCCTGGGTTACCCGGTCTCGGCCAGACCGAGAGAGCTCCACCGCTGGCTCGCGTCGGACGCGAGCGGGTCGGGTGAATCGGCAGCGGTTCGCATGGTGAGGAATCTCTCGTAGTTCTGTCGCGCTTCGGCGACTCCGATCGCCTGCTGCGCACGCGCCAGCCAGTAGTACGCTTCCGGTAGGTAGCGAAGACTTGGCGTGTCGTAGAAGAAGACGTCGGTTACCTCGCCGTGGCGCTCCACTGCAAGGTCGAGCTCGGCCATCGCCTCGGGGTAGAGCTCCCGGTCGACGTAGAGCCTGCCGAGGAGAAAGCGAGCGAACCAGGTATCGCGCCGCTCGATGCTGTCGCGAAAGTTCTCGATGGCCTCAGCGTACTGACCCCGGCTTGCCGCGACCTCGGCTTCGATGAGCCGCGCATACGCGCTGGTCAGGGTCTGCAGGCGATTGTCGAGCTCGTGAGCAATGGCTTCCGCCTCTTCCACTGATCCGGCTTGGAGAAACACGAGGGCAGCAGGAAAGACAACGCTCTCGTGGGAGCTGAGCTCGATGGCCTTGCGGGCGGCATCGAGGGCTCGCTCTCTCTCGTCGAGCACCAGCAAGGCCTCGGCTGCGGCCACGTAGTTTTGGGCGAGCATTCCGGTATTGCCGGACTCCTCGTCCTGAGCGATAGCCTTTTCCAGAATCTCGACTGCGGGTCGGAAGCTACCGCGGTACATGTCGAGATCCGCTCTCCCGAAACGTGCCAGCGAGGCTCCGTAAGGACTCGTTTCTTCGAGCTGATCGTAGGTTGAGAGCGCACCCTCGAAGTCGCCCTGTACCAGCTTCGACAACGCCACGGGAACGAACGCCAACTCGAAGGTCGGCACCTGCTCGACGACTCTGGCGCCCTCGGCTTCGGCGGTGTCGAAGTCTCCGGCATACATCGAGTACATCGCGTAGTTGTAACGGTCTGCCCACTGACCAGGGTAGAGCTCCAACGCCAAACGACCCTCCTCGAGGGCGCGTTGTACGTTGCCGGTGTTCAGGTATGCCAGGGCGAGATTGCTGTGTCCCACGTTGTCAGCGGGGTAGAGCTCGATTAGAGTCTCGTAGTTTTCGATCGCTTTCTCGTAGTTTCGGGCCACGCTCATGTAGTAGGTGCCGAGCGTTCGGTACTTCTCGCGCTCGCTCATCCGATCGACGAGCTTGAGCGCCTCATCGTAGGCGGCCTTCGTCTTTTCCTCGTCCTTGAAGATGGTGTAGATGACGCCCATCCCGGCGTAGGCGCGCCCGAAGTTCGGGTCGAGCTCGATCGTCTCCTGGTAGGCGGCCAGCGCCTCTTCGTTTTTGTTGGCATCGGCCAGATCCTGCGCCCGGGTGTAGGCCTGCAAGGCCTCGATCGAGCTGGCGGTGACCGTCTCCGAGGCGGCCAGTCTGGCGCTTTCCGGCGTGGTATCACCGAGTCGCTTCCGGAGATCGGAGGCCAGACGACCTACGGCAGGCAGGACATCGTCCCTGGTCTTGGCAGTGGCTCTGACCTTCGCCAATGGCTTGGCATCTTCGGATTCGAGGGCTGCATCGAGGGCCTCCACCGAAACGCGGTATCCAGAACCCTTCTGAGCCAGCGTCGCGGCCAGCACAACGTCGATTCCCTCACGTCGCGAGATCAACTGTGCCATTCGCTGGTCAAGATGGCTGCCCGGCTGTATTTCCTCCGCCGTCTCCTGAGCACTGGATCGAGAGTACGCACTGATGAATCCGGCGCCCTCCATTGCGATGTTGAGGGCTTGCTCGAGAGCCCCGTTGAAGCTCTGGTCACCGGTTTCGTTGTGGAAATCGGCGACGAGAATCGACATCGGCTCCGGCGCCTCTTCAGGCGCTCGCGTTCGGGCAAACCAGAAAGTGCCGGCCAGCAGGGCGATTACGATGGTGGCTGCAGTCGCCATCAGCTTCCAGGTCAGGGTTCGCTTGATCGGCTTGAGGGTGCCATCGTCGTCGAGAAGGTCGAGCGCCGCCTCGAGCTCCGCGGTGGTCTGAAATCGATCGTCCGGGTCCGGCTCCAGGCAGTGCGAAACGAGCTGCTCCAACGGCTCGGGAATCTCTGGATCGACCTCTCGCAGGGGCGGAGGGGACTGCTTGGTACGTTTCTGCACCTCGGCGACGGCGCTGTGGGCAGTCTTGGAGCGCCTTCGGCCGGCCAGCATGTCGTAGAGGATGAGCCCCATGGTGTAGAGGTCGGCCCGCTGATCGGCGACCTCTCCCCGGAACTGCTCTGGGGCCATGTACTCGAAGGTGCCGACGATGGCTCCCGCCACCGTGTGACCGTGCACAGGCGTCGTTGTGGTGGCGGCTGGGATATCGGCGGCCTCGGGCAGGGCCTTCTGGACCACGTCGCTGGCCGAGCGAGCGATGCCGAAATCCATGATGTAGGCGTTGCTGTCTGCCTTGCCGATCATGATGTTCGCCGGCTTCATGTCGCGATGGACGACTCCGGCCTCGTGCGCGACCACCAGTCCGGAAACCACATCGCGAGTGATTTGCAGCGCCTGCGATATCGGTAACTTGCCTTCTCGCTTGATGATCGAGGAGAGATCCTCGCCCTCGATGAAGGACATGGTGATGTACTTGATGCCCTCCATCTCACCCAGGTCATGAATGCGCACAACGTTCTTGTGGGTGACCTCGCGAGCCAGAAGCAGCTCTCGTTTGAAGCGCTGATCCAGCTCGGCAGCCATTTTGGGATCGGAGGCGGCTTCGGGGCGAATGACCTTGACGGCCACGATGATCTCCAGCTCGGTGTCCCACGCCTGGTAGACGGCTCCCATGCCGCCGAGGCCGAGTAGCTTGATGATGTGGTACCGGTTGCCGAACTTCTGTCCCGCTTCGAGTGGGCCGGAGTCCCTGCTGGGTTCGGGTGGTGTGGGGGCGGAGCCACCGGCGAGAAGGGTGGCCTCCTCGCCCATCAGGTGCGTGGCGTCTTCGTCCATCAGAACCGTGCCATCTTCGGGACGGTCCCCATCGTCCTGGGATCCTGAGTCATCGCTGGTTGGAGCCTCAATGACCGTCGCACCCTGGCCTGCGAACAGGGTCTCTTCGTGATCCTCTGGAGGGGTTAGCTGCGTCAGGTCGGCGGATTCGTCGGGAATAGAGACCTCGGTCTCCCGCTCGCGAAAGAGCGTGTCCGGACCGATTGCACCGCTGCAATCCGGGCATCGGCCTTCGGCAGGCTCTATCTCGCTGGCACAGTGTGGACAGATCATCGGGGTCCCCCGTTACTCTATCCGGCGCCCTTACCGTCAGTCCATCTCGAACGGTCCTTTCTGGGGCCGCGAGATCGAGGTTTGAGCACCGAGATTTCCGGGGGTAGAGAATCCGATCCGCGGGGCATAACATAGCCCTCTCAGCGGTTTCGACATCGCTGGTCACTCACGGTCATGGGAACCAACTTCTCATCGACCCATTCTTCCGGGGGGAGAACTCATCTCATGAAGCGCTTTCTAGGGATCATCTTCGCACTCGCCTTGTTAGTGTCGTTCAACGTTGCAGCGCAGGAAGCGGAGGAGGAGAACGGCTCCATTCTGAAAGCTGAGACTTTTTCGGGTCTCGAGCTGCGAGGCATCGGGCCGGCCCTGATGTCGGGTCGTATCGCCGATGTGGCCTTTCACCCGGAAAGCCCTGCCACTTGGTACGTCGCGGTGGGTAGCGGCGGCGTCTGGAAGACCGAGAACTCGGGTACCACCTGGGAGTCGATCTTCGACGGCCAGGAGTCGTACTCCATCGGTTGCCTGAGGCTCGACCCGAACAATCCGAACACCGTGTGGGTCGGTACCGGGGAGAACGTCGGTGGGCGCCACGTCGGTTACGGCGATGGTGTCTACAGGAGCCTCGATGGCGGCCAGACCTGGCAGAACATGGGCTTGAAGGAGTCCGAGCACATTGGCACGATCCTCGTCGATCCGCGGGACTCGAAGATCATCTATGTGGCGTCACAAGGTCCCCTGTGGTCGGGCGGCGGCGAGCGCGGTCTCTTCAGGTCCACCGACGGCGGTGAGACCTGGGAAAAGATCCTCGGCGGCGGCGAGTACACCGGCGTCAACGAGGTCGTCATGGATCCGACGAATCCGGACATCCTCTACGCCAGCACCCACCAGCGGTTCCGCACCGTGGCGGCGCTGATCAACGGCGGACCTGAGAGCGCCATCCACAAGTCCACCGACGCCGGTGCGACCTGGCGCAAGCTCGAGAGCGGACTCCCCAAGGAGGACATGGGAAAGATCGGCTTGGCCGTCTCGCTGCAGAACCCCAACGTCGTCTACGCCACCATCGAGCTGGCCTGGCGCAAGGGCGGTTTCTATCGCTCCGAGGATGGGGGTGAAAGCTGGGAGAAACGCAACGACTATCTCTCGGGTGGCACCGGTCCTCACTACTATCAGGAGATTTTCGCCAGTCCGCACTACTTCGATCGGGTCTACCAGATGGATCCGGACCTCCATGTGACCTACGACGGTGGCAAGACCTTCGCGCCGCTCGGGGAGAAGGACAAGCACGGTGACAACCACGCCATGGCCTTCCATCCGAACGACCCCGACTACTTGTTGGTCGGCAGCGACGGGGGACTCTACGAGTCTTGGGATCACGGCCAGCACTGGAAATTCATCGCCAACCTGCCGATCACCCAGTTTTACAAAGTGGCGGTCGACTACGACGAACCCTTCTACAACGTCTACGGCGGCACCCAGGACAACAACTCCCAAGGGGGGCCTTCGCGCACCGACAATATCCACGGGATTCGTAACAGCGATTGGTTTATCACGCTCTTTGGCGATGGCCATCAGTCGGCCGTGGATCCGACGAACCCCGACATCGTCTATGCCCAGTGGCAGCAGGCCAACCTGGTGCGCTTCGATCGTAAGACGGGCGAGATCGTCTACATCCAGCCGCAGCCGGGCAAGGGTGAGCCGGCCGAGCGCTGGAACTGGGACAGCCCGATCCTGATCAGCCCCCACGACCCGGCGCGCCTCTATTTCGCCAGCCAGCGGGTCTGGCGTAGTAACGATCGGGGGGACAGCTGGCAGCCCATCAGCGGCGACCTGTCGTTGGGCCAGGATCGGATCACCATGCCCATGATGGGGCGGGTCTGGTCGTCGGATGCCATCTGGGATCTGTGGGCCATGTCCAATTTCGGCAACGTGACCTCGCTGGCAGAGTCGCCTCTCCAGGAGGGACTCCTCTATGCCGGCACGGATGACGGTTTGATTCAGGTGAGCGAGGACGGCGGCGCCAACTGGCAGCGGGTCGATGTGGCCGGCATTCCGGATGGCAGCTTCGTGAACGACGTCAAGGCCGACCTCTACGATGTCGATACGGTCTACGCTGCCTTCTCCAACGATAAGGCCGGCGATTTCGCTCCATATCTGGTGAAGAGCACCGACCGCGGTCGGACCTGGAGGTCCATGGCGGGTGACCTGCCGGACCGGCATCTGGTGTGGCGCATCGTGCAGGATCACGAAAAGCAGGATCTGTTTTTCGCTGGCACGGAGTTCGGCATCTTCTTTTCCATCGACGGCGGGACCCAGTGGATCAAGCTCACCGGCAATGCGCCGACAATCCCTTTCCGCGACCTGGTGATCCAGAAACGGGAGAACGACCTGGTTGGCGCCTCGTTCGGCCGCAGCTTCTGGATTCTCGACGACTATTCGCCGCTACGCTTGGTGACCGAGCAGTCGCTAGAGATGCCAGTCACGCTGTTTCCGGTTCGTGATGCCTGGTGGTACATCCAGCGTCGACCCCTCGGTGGCGGTGAGAAGGCGAATCTGGGCACGGCGTTTTTCACGGCTCCCAATCCGCCCTTTGGTGCGGTATTCACCTACTACTTGAAAGACGGGTTGAAGACGCAGAAAGCAATCCGGCAAGAGTCGGAGAAGGAGACCGCCAAGGAGGGTGGCGACACACCCTATCCCGGCTGGGATGCTCTTCAGGAGGAAGCCAGAGAGGAAGACCCCGCTGTCGTGCTGATCGTGCGGGACTCGAGCGGCAATGTGGTGCGCCGACTGACAGGTCCGAGTGAATCAGGCTTCCATCGGGTGGCCTGGGATCTTCGCTATCCGCTCACCGATGCGATCACGACCCTGGAGCCGGCTGAGAGTTGGATGCCCAACTTCGGCCCTCTGTCTGTCCCAGGCACCTACACGGTCACCCTGGCGCAGCGCGTCTCAGGGGAAGTCACGACCCTCGGTGAACCGCAGAGCTTCGAGGTGAAGCAGATGAAGACGGGCACGCTACCGGGTTCGTCGCCAGAGGCGATGGTGGCCTTCGTCCGCGAGCTGGCCGAGACCAAGCGGCAGGCGCAGGGTGTGGCCGAGATCTTCGAAGCCACGGGCGAACAACTCAAGCTCATCAAGCACGCCCTGATGCAGTCCACGGTGAGCGATGCCTCGCTCGATGACGAGGTCAGGGCGCTCGAGCAGACGCTGTTCGACTTGCGGAAGCTGGCTTTTGGAAACGAGATTCAGGATCAGTTGGGTGAGCCCGTTCCGCACTCCATCGAGCGGCGAATCTCTGCGGCTTCCATCGGCACCATGATGTCCACTTACGGTCCGACTCCCAACCACCGACAGACCCTCGACATCGCGCAGGAGGAGTTGGCGGAGGTCAGAGCCGGGCTAGCGCAGCTTGTGGACGTCGATCTTCCAGCCTTCGAGCAGAAACTCGAGGCGGCCGGGGTGCCCTGGACCAAAGGCCGGGCGGTGCCCGGCCTGTAGGTCGCGCGGTGCTTGCGACCTGAGGGCGTAGGGGCGCACAGGCTCAGGGGCGTAGGGGCTTAAGGGCCTAGGGGTTGTAGGGGAGGGGCTTGACCCCTCCCGCTCGCCTGTTCTTCCACGACCGATGATTAGTGGGAGGCCCGTTCGGGTGGTTCGCAGGCGGCTCTGGGGCCAAAGGACATCTGGTCGTTGTCGAGGGGTCCGACGCGGGGCCCCCAGGGGGCTATCCTCCCTTCCACAGCAACCAACCCCCTGGAGGTCCCCACGCCGAACCCTCAACCGTTGGAGTGACCCCAGGACCCCAGGACCCCAGGACCCCATTGCTCATGAGCCCCACGGCATCTAGCGGAGATCGCCCGCCATCTCAGGCCGTCCGCCTGCGGACCACCCGGATGGGCCTCCAGGAGATCTAATAGGACGTTTTCTGCGTTCCGAAGAGCCTTCACGAAGTGCTTCAGTGGATTCCCGACGAGCCCGCTATTTATTGAACTTCTGGAGCCTTCGCTCGGCTTCTTCCAGGTCGAAAACGTAGAAGTAGGTCATTCCATCTACGAAGATCTCGTGCGAGCCGTTCGAAGTGTTGTATTTGGCCTGGACCGTGTTCATGCCCTCTCTTTCGACACCGACGTTCTTCTCGTTGTGCCAGCGGAGCTTCATCTCCATGTCGGGGAACTTGAGAGTCGTGATCTTCTTTCCATCGGCCAGGAACTGGTCGGTGGCTTCGCAGCGGTATCGTTGTATCTTCCCGTCCACGGCCGAGCCGCAGAGGGTCTCGAACGTCTCTTCTCGTTCAATCGTGGCTTGCTCGCCGCCATCGCCGTCCCCACAGTCGGCGTCGGGTGTGTGCACGATCGAGGCGTATCGGCCGTCCGTGGTGCGTACCTGAACGCAATGTCCTGACCGGTTGTCTTTCCAGAACGAGTAGGCGCTGTCGTCGCTCTTCTCGGTCCTCACGTGGGTGTAGCCGCGATGCTGCATCTGGGCTTCGCCATCCCTGCCGCTGGCCCCGATCAGGTCCTGCAGATAGGGAACCGGATGCTGGGCGTAGAGGGCAGTGGTCGCTGCGAGGGCGACTGCAAAAACAGCAATCTTCTTGATGGAGGTCATCGTTGTTTCTCCTTTCTCGATAGGACGGCGGAAAGATAGCACAAAGCAGGCCGAGCGCAGTTGGCAGCCGACTCCTCCAGCGGTCGGGGCACCGGGTCACACGAACGGACTGGCTGAGGGTTGCTGCAGCAAGAGGGAGGGAGCTGTCCGGGCAAGTCCAAGAGGTCGGTCCGGGGGGCAGGATCCCAGGGGGTTCTTGCAGCGGAAGGGAGGATAGCCCCCTGGGATCCTCCCCCCCGGATGGACCTCACAAGATCGTGGTCTTGTTCCCAGGCCCCAGGCCCTCAAAGACCAGCCGGAAGGAACGCCCGGCTGCCTCAACCCCTACTCGAGCGGGTTTTGCTGGTACATCTCGATGTCGGCCTCGGTGTAGCCGAGCTCTTTCCAGTCGAGCACGCCATCGGGGCTGTGGCAGTCAGTGCAGGTGAGTGAGCCTTCGCGGCGGATTGCGTGGCTGATCTCCATCGATGCATCCATCGGCATCCAGCGAGCCTCGACGTTCTTCATTTCCTTGACCTCGTCATACGAATCGGCGTTCCAACCATCGGCGCCCATGAAGGACATGAACCTATCCATGAGATAGAACTTGAATATCCTGCCGTACATCAACCCCATCATGCTCTTTTCCATCTCCTTCGCCGCGGCTTGATCGGGGTCACCGGTGGTGTAGTAGGTCGGTAGGTTGTAGGGCACGTACATGCCGCCGAAAGGAGAGGTGTTGGCCAGATCGATGTGCTGCTTGCCGTTGAAGCGCTTCATGGCGTAGAGCTTCGATGGCTTCCTCTTGGCGATGGGGCGCATGACGGTTTCGTACCAGCCTGCGTAGTCGAAGTCCTGATATTCCGGCCAGACGTGCTCCGGCTTGTAGAAGCTGTAGAGGTTCTGGCCATTGGGATGGTCGCCGATGGGATTGCCGAGGAATGTTCCGTCGCCATTCCACCACCGATACATGACGCCGCGCTTGGCGTCGACCGCCTTCTCGAGATCGTCGTACACGTAGAGGCCCGGATGCTCTTCGAAGACGGGACTGTCGAAGTCGCGCATGGTGGCATTGTCGGCCTGCAAAGTGGGGATGTGACAGGTGACGCAAGCGATCCGCCGGGTATGCGAGTTGTACACCTCGGCCAGCTCGGGGTCGTCTTTGTGGGGCTCGGCCGAATGGCACTTCTCGCACGACACTTCCACGTCGGGCAGGTCGTTCGCCATCATCGTCGTCGTGTGGGTACCCTTGGCGATGAGATGACCCTGCGTCGTGTGACACTCGATGCAGGCCATGTTCTGCGCCGCGTGAACGTCCCAAGTCGGTGAGTAGGGTGTGCCGCGCTTCGAGCCGGGGTGGGCTATCCGCGGTCGGGCGTCGCCCAGATTCCACTGGCTCTGCATGAAGAGCGGGTCCAGCTCATCGATGTAGATGTCGCCACCAAAGTTGTGCTGGTGGCATCGCAGGCAGGTCTTGCCCGTCGGGGTGACGACGGAGAGGGCCGCGAGCATGGAGCGATCTTGATCCCATCGGCCTCGCCCGTCCGCACCCACCACGACCTGCTTCCTGTTCATGTCGTAAGCGGCTGCGTGGCAGATCAGGCAGTCGATGGCTTCTCTTTCGGCCCGGGTCGTTCGGTAGGCTGGCATCATCTCACCCAGAGGTGCCTGGTACTGGCCGCCGATATGGCATTGACCGCACCCTTCCGAGAGGGTCCTGCCGTCCTCCAGTTCTACGACCTCTGCCCAGGCGGTGAACGAGAAGGAACCCGGCTTGGGACAGGGCCGATCGATCTTGCCCATGGGGAAGTCGTCGGCCAGCTCACCGTTGAAGCCGTAAACATTGGGGTGGCGCGTGGTGAAGAAACGGTAGTGTGACGACTCCAGCAGGTTCTGCATAAGGTCGACGTTCTTGACTGCCCCTGTCTCGGCGTTCTCGATCTGAGCATACTCGTGGCATTTCAGGCAGGTCTTCGGCCCTTCGTAGGACCGAATACCGGCCTTCCTGAATCGATCCACATGCTCGAACTTCTCAGGGTAGCTGGTGGTCAAGGACTGTGCGATCTCCTCGAACTCCCCGTCGCTGACTGTCTCGACGAGGAAATCGATGGGCGCGGGTCGGCTGTCGGCCGGCAGTATCCAGTTGATGACAGAGGGCCAGGCTACATAGCCGACCAGGAAAGCGAGAAAGAGGATCAACCCCAAAATCAGGATGGCTCTCATTCGCGGGATGCCTCGTTCTTCTGCTGCGATGACTCGAGGAGGTCGATTGCCAGGACTGGCAGTCTACTCGACGACCTGACTCCAGGCCGAGGTGTTGCCGCTTTCGAAGGTATCTGCGAACACCTCCGGTTGCCGAACTCTGATGGTCACCGTGGCCTCGTTGCTCTGCGATACCAGATCCTCCGCCAGGAAAGTGAAGGTATCGTCGCCTTCGAAGCCGTCGTTCGGTGAATAGAGCACGGCATTGTCACCATCGTCACTGGAGATGGTGCCGAAGACCGGGGGATCGACCACGGAGTAGGTCAGCGGATCCTCGTCGATATCGCTCGCCGGCAAGTGCACCAGCACCGGGACACCCACGGCCGTGACTATCAGCTGGTCGAATGCCTCGGGTGGGCGATTGCCGACCCGGATCGAGGTGATTGCTGTATTCGAGGGGTCCTCACTGTCGCTCACCGACCACCAGAACTCGTCGAAGCCATTGAAATCGGTATCGGCGGTATAGGTGACGACTCCTATGGAGTCGATTTCAGAGAGCTCCCCGAAGGCCGGTTCCTGTTCGACCGTGAAGCTGTAGGGCCCTGGGCCATCGGGGTCGTCGAAGGAGAGCGCGAAGGGTAGAGCGGTGTTGGCGGGGGTCTCGAGATTCTGATCGAGCGCTACCGGCGCCACGTTGGGGCCGGAGCCCTGCCGCAGCAAGAGAAGTGTCCAGTCCAAGGTGTCCGGTGCATCGAATGGCGAGACGCCGCCGCCTGTGACTGCTCCGATATCAGTCGACTCGCCGGTTCGCGGATTGAACCAGGAGGCATCGAAGACGTTGGTATTGGAGCCGAGGTCCAGCTCCAAGGATCCACCGCCAGGCAGATAGCAGACGTAGACTTCGCCTGTCTTCGACAGGATGTAGCCGGTTCCGCTGAGCAGCAGTTGATTTGAAGGCAGCATCTCCCAGAAGGGCAGCGCCTCCAAGAAGGTTCGGGCCCTGACCAGGTCGCCGAAGTAGGCCTGCCAATCGCGGTAGTCGACCAGGGGGCGGGTGTGGATCTCGTAGATTCCACCGCCCAGGAAGATCGACCATACGAGATGTCGATTCCCGTCCTGAGTACCGGTGAAGTCTCCGGTCTCATCGAAGGAGATGGGGATCGGTCTGCCCGCGGTCTCGCTCTTTTGGCGGGCCGCAATCGCCAGGGCGTTCTGAGGGTTGCCGGAAGTGTGGAAGCTGGTCAGATCGAACCGATCATCACCGTAGAAGGGATCCCATTTGGTTGTCGATCCCTGGTGGTGAACCGTCAGGGGGTGGTCATAGGCGTCCAGGTCGCTGAGCAACTGGGAGAAGGCCTTCATCTGGTCCGCTGTGTAGTTCTCGTTGTACTCCTCCGAAAGGTTCCAGATCAGACCGTTGTAGTGGCCGAAACGCGCCACCATCTGTCGGTAGTAGAGATCCCGATTGAAGCCGGTCCAGCCGCTGTCGTTCTCCAACACCAGGTGCAGCATGATGCCGTGGGCCTGCAGGTCGTCGAGAATCAGATCCCAGCCGTCGAGCTTGGCGACATCGAAGTGCTCGGAGTCGCGTTTCGTGACCCAAGGCCAGACGTTGTCACGGTCGCCGCCGGTGTTGTCAGTCATGAAGTAGAGAGAATTGAGACGTTCGTCGGCGAGGTATTGAATAGCCTCCTGTTTGGTAGCGAATCCGGCCGTTTGACCGGGTGCCAGGAAGTCCTCCGGATCGTCGACACCTCCTTTGAGCCAGAATGTCCCGTCGGCGAACTGGAGATAGTAGTCCTCGGCGTAGAGGAGACGCCCTGTGCACGCGAAGTCGGGTAGCTCGCCCGGCTCGAGAGGTTCGCAGGCGACCGTATCAGTGACCTGGAATGTGGCGCTGTAGCCGTCGAGGAGGGGGTCGGTGCTGCTGGTGGACAGGGTCCAGTCGCCGATGACGTTGGCCGCGAATCGGGCTCTCCAGATATCGCCGTCCAGGCCGCCAGCGCCGTCTCCGGCATAGAAGGCAGGTACCGCGAAGGTCCCTCCAGGGCCGGAAAAGGTCGCCGTCACTTCGAGCAGAAATGGATTTGCCGTCTCACTGAGACCCACGGACGAGGGCCCGGCCAGGTCGACCTCGAGCTTCTCCCACCGCTGGACGGAGCCGAGGTCTCCGAGATCCCCTCCAGCCACGACCGGCTGTGTTGCCAGCACCATCGCGGCCGAGAAGAGAAAACACCTCTGGAGGAACGACCGATGCATTCGACTAGTCTACAGGGTCGTACAGGTCGGCATGGCAAGTCCAGTCCGCATAGCTGGGAGGCTATGCGAGTCTGTGCCAGCAGGTCCTACCACCCTTTTGGGTGGGAGGTGCCTCACCCGACAAGGTCAAGCGCCAGGACGACGAGTGTGTTAAGAAAAGAGGTCGCCAATCGAGGGACCTCTTTGCGATGAGATTTATTGGGCATCGACGTCCCTCTCGAGCGACTCCTGCAATTGCACAAGGACTGGGGGTCGACAAGCATGACCAGAGTACTCTTGCCACTACTGGCGATCGCACTGCTTTTTGGAGGCTGCGCGAGGCAGCCGACGGAGGAGACCGTGGCCGCGAGGGAGAATCTACTTCTGTCGGAGTTCGACACACCGCTCGGGGCGCCACCTTTCGATTCGATCGAGGTGGTCCACTACCTTCCCGCCTTCGAGCAGGGAATGGATGAGCACAGGGACGAGGTACTCGCCATCGCGGAGAGCTCCGGACCAGCCACCTTCGAGAACACCGTAGAGACTCTGGAGCGCTCGGGCGAGACGCTCAGCAGGACCGCCGCCGTCTTCTTCAGACTGAACAGCTCCAACACGAATGACGAGATGCAGTCCATCGCCAGGCAAGTCAGCCCCGAGCTGGCCAAGCATCGGGACGACATCTACCTCAACAAGGCCCTGTTCTCCCGGGTGAAGTCGGTCTACGACCAGAGAGAGACTCTCGATCTCACTACGGAACAGGCGAAGCTCCTAGATGAGACATACAAGTCGTTCGTTCGTGGAGGTGCCAATCTTGCCGATGAAGCGGCAGGTCGCTTCCGGGAGATCAACGAGGAGCTGTCGCTATTGACGAACCAGTTCGATGAGAACCTTCTCAAGGAAATGAACTCGATCGCACTGTTGATCGAGGACGAGGGGGATCTGGCAGGACTTCCTCAATCCGTGGTCGATTCGGCCGCTGCGACAGCGGCTGCCCAGGGCGAAGAGGGTAAGTGGGCTTTCACGCTGCAACGCACCAGCTGGACGCCGTTCCTGGAGTCTTCGGAGCGACGGGACCTGCGGGAGGAGCTCTACACGGCCTACATGAATCTCGGTAACAATGACAACGAGTACGACAACAAGGCCCTTGCCTCCAGGATCGCCGCTCTCAGGGCCGAGCGGGCCAACCTCCTGGGCTACGAGACCTTTGCGGCCTACGTTCTCGAGGAGAACATGGCCGAAACCGCCGACAACGTGTATGGCCTTCTCGAGCGCCTTTGGGTGCCGGCTTTGGCGCGAGCCAAGGCCGAGCGGGCGGCCCTTCAGGCCATGATCGACAAGGAAGGCGGCGACTTCGTGGTCGAGCCCTGGGACTGGTGGTACTACTCCGAGAAGCTGCGGGCCGACCAGTACGCCTTCGATTCGGAGCAGATCAAGCCCTATTTCGTGCTGGACAACGTCCGACAGGCGGCCTTCGACGTCGCCAACAAGCTCTTCGGGATCACCTTCGAGCCGAGAGCGGACGTCCCCGTCTACCACCCGGATGTTCTGGCCTATGAGGTCAAGGACGCCGACGGCTCGACTCTCGCCCTCTACTACGTCGACTACTTTGCCCGCGAGAGCAAGCAGGGGGGGGCCTGGATGAACACCTTCCGCGAGCAGCGCAAGGAAGACGGCGAGGACGTCAGACCTATCATCGTCAATGTTTGTAACTTCTCGAAGCCTTCCGCCGGCCAACCAGCTCTTCTCAGCCTCGACGAAGCCAAGACCCTGTTTCACGAGTTCGGTCACGCTCTGCACGGCATGGTTGCCAACGGCTCGTATGCCAGCCTCAGCGGAACCAACGTTCCCCGGGATTTCGTCGAGCTCGCGTCACAGATGATGGAGAACTGGGCGCTGGCGCCGGAGGTGCTGCCGACCTACGCTCGGCACTATGAAACGGGTGAGCCCATACCGGCGGAGCTGATCGACAAGCTCCAGCGATCGAACCAATTCAACCAGGGTTTCGACACGACCGAATATGTATCGGCGTCGTTGCTGGACATGGACTGGCACACCCTGGATGAGCCGGTCGAGATGGATGTCATGGCCTTCGAGGCGGCGGTCGAAGAGCGGCTCGGAATGATCCCCGAGATCGTATTCAGGTACCGAACACCCTATTTCAGTCACATCTTTGCGGGTGGGTACGCGGCCGGATACTACGGCTATCTCTGGGCCGAGGTCCTGGATGCCGACGCCTTCGAGCTCTTCGAGGAAAAGGGAATGTTCAACCAGGAAGTGGCACAGTCCTACCGCGAGAACATCCTGGAACCGGGTGGCTCGGAGAACCCGATGGAGATGTACGTCCGCTTCCGCGGCTCCGAGCCCAGCGTCGAGCCGCTGATTGAGCGCCGAGGACTGGGAGGGGAATAAGGCTTAGGGGCATAAGGGCATAGGGGCCTGAGGGCCTGAGAAAATGGAGCGGCCGGCAGCGATGCCGGCCGTTTCCTTCTGGCAAGTGTCGTGACCGCTTTCGAGTGGAGGTCCGTCCGGGCGGCCCGCAGGGGGACGGCGTCGGCTACTCGGACCGCAACGGTTGGGCCGCCACCTTGTCACGTCATCGCGCCGGATCTTCTGTGCTCTTCGATGGCTCTTGCGCTGCGCTCGACGTGGCACCCCCGAGCGAGCCACCCGAACGAACCTCTGGCACCGGTGGAGGCATTAGGGGCATAGGGGCGTAGGGGCAGGGAAAATGGAGTTTTGAGCCTGCGTTCCCCTAAGCCCTCAAGGATCGGCTGGAGCATGCGACAGCCGCCTCGACCTCAAGCCCTCAATGACTGGCCGGGAGGTACGCCCGGACACTTCAACCCCCACCCGGCGCTACTCGCCCGTATACGGCACGCCCTCGGTCATCCAGGCAGGGGCCGGCTCGCCTTTCAGGTGGTGGTCGAAGAACTGCATCATCTTGATCGAGTAGTCGACCTTGTTCGGGTATTTCTTCAGATGGTGCGGCTCATCTCGATACTGGAGAAAGATGCAGTCCTTGTCCAGACGTCGGCAAGCCAGATAGAGCTCGATCCCCTGGTACCAGGGCACTGCCTCATCTTCGTCCCCGAACTGGATCAGCAGAGGTGTTTCGATCCGGTCGGCATGGAAGACGGGTGAGTTCTCGATGTAGAGGTGTGGTGACTCCCAGAGGCTGGCCCCGATCCGGCTCTGAGACTTCTCGTATTGAAATTGTCGGGCCAGCCCTGAGCCCCAGCGGATCCCGCTGTAGGCGCTCGTCATGTTGGCGACGGGCGCCCCCGCAACGGCAGCCTTGAAGATGTCGGTCTGCGTGACGACGAACGCCGTCTGGTAGCCACTCCAGGAATGGCCGTGCAAGCCAATGGCATCAGGGTCGGCTACCCCCATGTCGATGAGTTTCTGTACTCCAGGCACCAGGCATTTCGTAGCGGCAAACCCCGGCTGGCCGATATCGAAGCGGATGTCCGGCAGAAAGACGGCATAGCCGTTGGAGGCATACATCGGAAAGCTCGGCCGGTGGTTGATGACCGGCTCGTTGAACTCATTGAGGCGCTGCGAGAAGAACCGGTAGTAGTAGATCAGGACCGGATAGCGCCTATCCGGGTCGTAGTTCCCCGGCTTGATCAGTACACCCTGCAACGGGATCCCATCCAGGCTCGTCCACTCCACCAGTTCGCTCTCACCCCAGGCGAAGTCCGCGATCTGAGGGTTCGCATCAGTCAGCCTTTTGGGCTCACCGAAGCTCCCGGCCGAGAGGTTGGGAACCGTGGTCCAGAGGTCCGGAAACTCGTCGTATCGCTGACGAGTGAAGAGGAGTCGGTCGGCATCTTCGGCCTTGGCGAGGAACTCCATGAGGTGCTTGCCGGTTCCGAGGAGCTTGGTCGTTCCTCCCTGACCGGGCTGGGCGGTGAAGAGGGCGTCGTGCTTTTGATTCTGGTGATAGCCCTCGACTAGCAAATGGGAACCTGGCTCGATGGAATCCTCCTCGGGGTCCATGTCGACGACTCTCAGCGTCAGCTCCTGCTGGCGCCCCGATCCCTCGGTCAAATTGAAGGGCTCGCTGCCATCAGTGGGCACCTGCCAGATGTCGTACTTGTCGTAGATGAAGATCGCGCTGTCATCGGCCAGCCATTCGCTGAAGCCGTATCCTGGCGGGGCACTGGGATAGTCGTGATCCTCGTCGGCGAAAGGAACGCCGAGGTCCGCCGTGACATTGCGCCGCTCCCCCGACGCCACGTCGAACAGGTGATAGTCCCCGTCGTCGTAGTAGAGAACGAAGCCGCCGTTGGCCGACAGAGTCCAGTTCGGCTTCCAGTCTTCTTCCAGGTGCTTGGCGACCAACGTGCGTTCACCATTGGTGAGGCTCACGGTGTAGATGTCGGCGAAGGTGCCGTTCCAGGTTCGCTCCTTGAGGTAGGGGGTATCAGCCCCAGCGAGCGCGACCCGCGGGTTGTCGGTGACTTCGACGTGACGCATCTCGAGGTCGGCGAGGGGCACGATCGAGCCGTCATCCAGATGGTAGACGGCTTTGTAGGAACGATCCTTCTCTTCGTCCCACCGCTCCTTCTGGTTGGGGATGATCAGCGGATCGTTCCAGTGCCAGACGTCGACACCTCTGTCTTCGATGATGCCTTCGACGTCGTAGGGGTCGAAGGCCGTCTCTTCCTCCTCGTCCGCTTCACCCTGCGCATCTGTTTCATCTGACTCCTGCTCGTCGTCGGGATCGACGGGCTTGAAGCCGAAGAAGAGGCGTCGGCCGTCCCGGCTCCAGGTCAAATCATTGACAGCGGCCAGGGTCCAGCCGTCGGGTGCGTCCTGCTTGGAGGCCACTGCGCGCGCGCCGCTGCCGTCCCAGACCCAGAGAGTTCCATCGCCGGACTCGGCCTCGTCGTCGAGCGGTGCTTCCACGAAGGCCAGCCGACTTTGGTCCTTTACCCACGTCAAGTGGGCGTAGCGGCCCCTGTCCTGAGTCGCCAGGACCTCCTCGGAGCCCCCTGGCCGATCAAGATGGCGAATGTAGACGCCGTCGGCCAGGCCTTCGTGCTCTTCGTCGGAGGGTGCAGAAACTGCGAAAGCAAATACCGTGGAGGGCTCGTCGAACGAGTACTCGGTGACGTAGCGCAGGTCGGACTCCTGGCCACTGGCAAGATTCCGCAGGCGGAGCGTTGTACCGAGCTCTTTCTTGTCCTCCTCGTCCTCGTCTTCCTCTTCGGCTTGTGCGCTGGGCTCGGATTCTGCCTTCGGCTCCGCCTCGACCGCCTGCTCCTCGGTCGTGGTGGTCTCCTCGGTCTCCTCGCCTTCGTCTTCCTCCTCCTCGAAGAACTTGTAGGCCAGGAAGCGACCATTTTCGGAGAAGAGGAAGCTCTCGACTCTTTCGATCCGCTCTTCGCTCCCGCTGCTCAGATCGAGCAGGGCCAGGCCCGTCTTTGGCCCATCGTCGCCGTTCTTCTCGTCCTCTGCCTCCAACTGCTCTTCGAGGGTCGGCTGGATCTTCGCCGCCACCCATCGCTCATCGCCAGAGACGGCGGGGTCGGAGCCGAGTTCGATTGAGTAGACAGGACCGTCACCCGTACCTCGGACTTCGACCTTACCGTCGCCTCGATCCGGCTGCAGTGAATACGCGATCCAGTTGCCCTGTTTCGACAGCACCGGGCCCTCGATCTGGCGAAACTGCATCAGATCGACCCAGGTGAGAGGCTTGGTTCCAGCGAACGAAGCAGCGGCTCCCATCAGCTGAACGAGGAGCAGTAGGGCTGCCGGGACACGCAGGATTTTCAAGGAAGACATGGATGTGGAACCCTCCGGACGAGCGAAGATGGGATCTCGGACCCCGACGCCAGGAACTATATCCGAGGGCTCATGGCGATCGGCTACAATGAGCCTCGCTGCATTGACGTGCAATCATCGATCAAGTCGCGAAACGCGGCTGGAGGTCACGGGTATGATCGGGGAGACCCTCGCGCGCTACAAGATTGTGGACAAGCTCGGTGAAGGAGGCATGGGAGAGGTCTACCTGGCCGAGGACACCGAGCTCGGTCGCAAGGTGGCGCTCAAAATGCTACCTACCGAGATGGCCGGAGACCCGGAGCGCCTGGAGCGGTTTCGCCGGGAAGCGAAGGCCGTGGCGGCGTTGAATCACCCCAATATTGTCACCATCTACAGCATCGAAGAGAGCGACGGTACTCAGTTCCTCACCATGGAGCATGTCGAGGGCGAGAGCCTCGACCACATGCTGCCGCCCACGGGTATGCCGCTGTCCAGGGTCTTCGACGTCGCCATACCTTTAGCGGATGCTCTGTCGACGGCACATGAGCGAGGCATCGTCCACCGGGACCTCAAGCCCGCCAACATCATGGTCAACAGGGAAGGCCGCGTGAAGGTCCTGGACTTCGGACTGGCCAAACTGACTCAGGACGACGCAGTAGAGGGTGCCGAAGGGGGCTTGACCCAGATCCCGACCCGGATCGCCACGCTGACCGGAGAGGGCATGGTGATGGGCACAGCCCCGTACATGTCGCCAGAGCAGGTCGAGGGTCGGGCCATGGACCACCGTACCGATATCTTCTCGCTTGGGATCTTGCTGTACGAATTGGCAACCGGACGTCGGCCCTTCGATAGCGACTCGTCTGCTGGCCTGGTCTCGGCCATCCTGCGCGATTCTCCCAGCGCGGTGACGGAAATCAATCCGGGCTTGCCCCGGCACCTGGGCAGGATCATCGAGCACTGCCTGGAAAAGGACCCGGAAGCTCGCTATCAGTCCGCCAAAGATGTGCGCAACGAGCTCCGAAGCTTGCGCCGCGAGGTGGACTCCGGAACGGTCACAACGGGCAGTGGCGCTTCCGCGGTCACGCCCCTTACGGGTGAGCCCAAGAAAAAGTCGGGCCCGGGACTGTGGGTTGCGCTCGCCGCCGCGGCGCTGCTGATTCTGGCAATCGGATGGTGGGTGGGGCGTGGCGGTGGAACCGACGAAGCAACGTCGGAAGCCGACTCAGAGACGGCCAGCCAGGCGGTGCAGGTGGCAACCCAGTCGGAGGTGCCCTCGGTGGCGGTGCTGCCGTTCAAGAACCTGAGTGCCGATCCAGACAACGAGTACTTCACTGATGGTCTCACCGAAGAGCTGATCGGCGCCCTGGCCAAGGTCGATGGTCTGCGCATTCCGGCGCGCAGCTCGGTGTTTGCTCTGAAAGGCAGCAATCTCGGCGTGCAGGAGACCGGGGAGCGGCTCGGAGTCGATAATGTTCTCGAGGGCAGCGTCCGCAAGGCCGGCAATCAGCTGCGGATCAGCGCCCAGCTCATCAAGGTGGAGGACGGGTTCAATCTCTGGTCCGAAACCTACGACAGGGAGCTCGAAGACGTCTTCGTCATTCAGGACGAGATCGCTCGCAACATCGTCGATGCGTTGCAGCTCACCTTGGCTCCTGGTGACGAGCAACTGATGAAGGCCGGGCGAAGCGCCGACATACGCGGGTATGACTTCTATTTGCGGGGGCGGGGTTACTTTCGACGCCGAACCCGAGAAGACTTCGACTCGGCGCGCCGCATGTTCACCAAGGCCATCGAAGTGGATGCTGGGTACGCGCCTGCCTACGCCGGCCTCGCCGACACCTACACCGAGTTCTGGCGCAATTACGAGAGTACCGACGAGAATCTGGAGCAGGCGGACAGAGCCAGCTTGAAAGCGGTCGAGTTGGATCCCAATCTGGCGGAAGCTCATGCCGCCAGAGGTTACGCTCTTGGCCAGCAACGAAAGTACGACGAAGCGCAGAGCGAGTTCGAGAAGGCCATCAGTCTCAATCCCAAGCTGTTCGAGGCCCATTACTACTACGGCACAGTTGCCTTTGCCCAGGGAGAGCTCAAGCAGGCCGCCGAGCTGCTCGAGAAAGCCAGCGAGGTAGCTCCAGATGACATCAGGGGCCTGCAGCTCCTGCCGCAGATATACAGAAGTCTGGGGCGCGAGGACGAGGTCATCGAAGCCAGCGAAAGGCGGCTGGCGCTCGCCGAGCGGCTACTGGAGCTCGATCCAGACGATGTCCAGTCGCTGCTCTACGGAGCCAATGCGCTGGCCACCCTCGGTGAGCATGAGCGTAGCCTGGAATGGGCCGCCCGGGTGTTGGAAGTCGACACCGACGACGCCCTGGTGCTCTACAACATCGCCTGCTTCTACTCGTTGGCTGGCGAGATCAAGCCGGCGCTCGAAGCTCTCGAGCGATCCTACGAGGCCGGATTGGCCGACCCCGAGTGGATGCGGCAGGACAGCGATCTCGACAACCTCCGCGACGAAGCCCGCTACCAGGCGCTCGTCGAGCGCATGGAAGCCGACGGGTAGCCCCGCCCGCCCTGGGGGTTGAACCGCCCGTCGTACCTCCGGCCGGCCTTTGAGGGGTTGAGGTTGAAGCAGCCGGCGTGCCTTCGGCTGATCTATGAGGCAGTGGGACCCCCTCCCTGACTGCTCATTGCCCACTGCTGCTCACTGCATTACCGGTGCCAGAGGTTCCCTCGGGTAGCTCGACAGGCGAACGCTCGCGTAGCGAAATGGTCGCTTGATAAAGGGGAACTTTTACTTGACAAACTACTTTATATTGTAGAGTATACCGCTCACGATGAGCAGATACCTACCGAAAGAGATGCGCCAGGCACCGCCACTGGAGCTCGGGGTAGATGGACCGGTACATCGACGAACGGCTCTTTTGATCAACCCCTTCTACGCCAAGGACCCGTGTGGCAGCTTCGGCAAGCACGTTCTGACCCCCAGTCTGGCGCTGACCAGTATCGCGGCGGCGACACCTTCCCACTGGCAGGTGACCTATTGGGACGAGAACTTGTTGCAAGGCCCGCCGCCTTGTCATCGAATCCCGGAGCTTGTCGGGATCACGGTCCATCTGACCTTCGCCCAGCGCGCCTATGAGCTCGCCCGTTTCTACCGAGATCGAGGCGCGAAAGTGGTACTGGGAGGTCTGCACGTCCAGAGCTGCTCTGAGGAGGCCCTGGCCCACGCGGACGCGGTAGCGATTGGAGAAGGGGTCCAGCTGTGGCCTCGAATAGTCACTGACCTCGAGCGTGGCGAGTTGCAGCGAGTGTATGAGGGCAGCTACCAATCGCCTTACCAGTCTGATCCGTCTCCGCGTCGCGACCTGATTCCACGGCAGTCCTTCCTGACCACTGCCAGCCTCATCGCCACCCGTGGGTGCCACAACCGGTGCGGATTCTGCTATCTCGCCACAGAGGGGACCCACATGCCCTATCAAATGAGAAACGTCGAGCAGATCGCCGAAGAGGTCGGAGCTTGCGGTGAACCGTATGTGGTCTTCTTAGACAACAACCTCGGTTCGCGGCGGGACTATCTCCTGCGTCTCTGTGAGGCCCTTCGGCCGCTCGAGATCATCTGGAGCGCCGCCATTACGATCGACGTCACCGATGATCCGGCCCTGGTCCAGGCCATGGCCTTGGCCGGCTGCACCGGCGTCTTCGTCGGCTTCGAATCGCTGGGGATGGAGAATCTGACTGCTGCCAGAAAGCGAACCCCGAGCCCGAGAGACTATGGCCGACGAGTCCGGATCCTGCACGACTCTGGCATCCAGGTGAATGGCAGCTTTGTTTTTGGCTTCGATGGCGACGGCCCCGAGGTGTTCGAAGGCACGCTCAGCTGGATCGAGGAGAACCGGCTCGAGTGCGCTACCTTCCATATCCTTACGCCCTACCCGGGTACCCCCCTGTTCGCAAGGCTCGAGGCTGAGGGGCGCCTCCTGCATCGGGACTGGAACCTCTTTGACACGGCGCACGTGGTCTTTCGGCCAAAGCAGATGAGTATTGAACAGCTACAGCAGGGTTACGATACCTGCTACCGAAAACTCTTCTCGCATCGGTCGATCTGGCAGCGGCGGCCGGAGGACTGGCGGACGATCCCTTCATACTTGGCTGGCAGCTACCTGTACAAGCGCAGCAACCGTTTGTGGAGCTTTCTGATCCATAAAAAGCTCACTCACCGTGCCTGGAGACCTCTGGTGGAGTTGTCCCGGCGGCGCCACTTACGTTTTCGACAGCGACTGATGTCGGAGGCGGTTCCCCAACGCGTGAACAAGAGTGATCTCCGAGCTGCTGCCACTCAGTCAGAGCGGTAGCCCGCGGGAGAGGGTCTGCTCCTTCCCGACATCACAGGTGATCGGCCCTGCTCACCGGATTTGGAGGTCCGTCCGGGCGGGTCGCCACCTCGTCTCGTTACCGCATTTTCCCTTGCGCCGCGCTCGACTCGGCGCCCCCTGTCGAACCACCCGCACGAACCTCTGGCACCAACTGGGGGCATAAGAGCTTAGGGCAGTAGGGGCGTAGGGGCCTAGGGGAGGGGGCCCTCAGTGCCTCAAGGGCCGGTCGGCGAGATCGCCGAGCGCTTCAACCCCCAAACCCTCAAGGCCCAGGTTCCAGAGTTCCACTGGAACCTGGCGCAACCTTTACGAATGATGATAACGAGAGAGCAGAAAGTCGATGCCGATGCCCATGATCTTCTCCCAGGCTTCTTCGACTTCCTCGCTGTATTCGGGATCGCACTCCTTGACCGATTCCAGCAGACTGTCGAGCCAGAGGTCGTAGAGCTCGGCACCGACGTCGAGGTCCTTGGCGCTGTGTCGCGCCGCCAGGTGGCCGAGGTACCTCTCGGGGCCATCTTCCGGATCTTCCGAGGCGAGGAGGATCAGATAGAAGGAAGCTCTCAGGAGCCGCTTCTGGCGGTGGAAGTCGGTGTTGGCGAATCGCTCCTTGATCTTCGGCGAGGAGGCCAGGAAGCGCTCGTAGAAGATGTCCAGGAACTCCGGGTTGGTGTCACACCGCCGCAGGCTCTCTTCGAAGATCTGGATCGTCGTTTCGTCCACCGATTCCTCCACGGGAAATTTCGCTGGCGCTATTGTAGGCCAAATCTAGGAAGTTGGTCCTGGGTCATCGACCCAACGGTCCAATTCGATCTGCTCTGCAGCGCGCCGAATTCCGTTGATCATGCTGCGGAAGATGAATCCATGGAAGGGCAGCACGGAGTACCAGTAGAGGATTCCCAACAGGCCCTTGGGCTTGAAACGAGCGGTCTGAAAGAGCAGGCATCGACCAGCGAACCCCGGTACAGACTCGATCCGGAACTCGAGTAAGGCTTCTCCGGGCAGCACCATTTCGGCTCTGAGCTTCAGCCAGCGGTTGCGTTCGATTCCCGCCACACGCCAGAAATCAAGAGCATCGCCATGACGGATTTCCTCGGCATGACGGCGGCCGCGGCGCAAACCAGGCCCTCCGAGCAGGCGGTCGATGCCGCCTCGAATTCGCCAGAGGATCTGGGAGGAATACCAACCGTTTCGTCCACCGATGCGGCAGATGGCACGAAACACTTCCGAAGCCGCCGCCACCACCTGGGTCTCTTCCTGGTGCACGAATGTAGTACCGCCGGCCCAGTCCGGGTCCCCGGGGACGGCCCCAGCATCGGTCCAAGAGGTTTCGACATTTCCCAACTCGACGTGGCCGAGCGCCTCGTCGATAGCCTCGCGCACGCCGAGAAGTCGTTGTGGCATCAGCCTCTGGGCCGTGTTGTCTCGGCAGACGACTCGGTTGCGCAGACCTTCAGCCAATGGGCGGGCGATGTAACTACTCAAGGGTGTCACGAGTTGAATCCAAAGGGAGCTCAAGCGTGGCGTCAGCACGGGAACGGGAATGACCAGGCGGTGAGGAAGGTCCAAAGCCTCGGCCATGATGGCCATCATGGCCCTGTAGGAGAGGATGTCCGGGCCACCGATGTCGAGCGTGCGTCCGATCGTATCCTCCATGATCAAGGCGTCGAGAAGATACCCGAGGACGTTGCGCACGGCTATGGGCTGGCACTCCGTCTGGACCCAGCGCGGCGTAACCATGACAGGGAGTCGCTCTACGAGGTAGCGCAGGATCTCGAAGGAGGCCGATCCCGAACCGATGATCATGGCCGCCCTCAGGACGGTGACCGGCACTGGCCCCGAAGCCAGAAGCGCCTCTGTCTCTCGCCTCGAGGTGAGGTGCTCGCTCAGACCCTCACCGGTCTCCCCGAGGCCTCCGAGATAGAGAATTCGTTCGCATCCAGCGCTGGCAGCCGCGGTGGAGAAGGCTCGAGCAAGTTCGGCGTCTTTCGATGCGTAAGCTGGCCCAGCCGCCAGCATGGAGTGCACCAGGTAGTAGGCCTCTCTGCAGCCGCGCATCTGCTCTGCGAGGAGCGCGGTGTCGCCGACATCCCCGGCGACAATCTCCACCGTAGGCTCACCAGCCCACGGTCTCGATTCCAGCTTCTTCGGGCTTCTCGCCAGGCAGCGGACCCGATAGCCACGCTCCAGCAGACGAGGAACCAACCTTCCCCCGATGTAGCCGGAGGCTCCGGTGACGAAGATCGGCGTATCGGCGATGTCGGTTGGATTGGAGATTCCCATGCTCGTACCAGGCCGGGAATCAACGCCCGAGAAGTCTGCGGCGCTTCTTGGTCAACGCGTAGAGACGGCGCGGCTCGTCGAATCCCTTCACCTCGCGTTCTCCGAGGTCGTGGAACTTGAAGTCCTTGGAGGCCATCTCTCGTGTCGCCTCGCAGGCGATGATCGAGCCTGTCTTGTCGTTTGCGAACTTCTCGATACGGAAGGCGAGCACCACGGGCTCGCCCACCATGGAGAGCCCCATGACGTTGCCCTCGCCGTACCCGGACATCACGACGGTCCCGGTCGCCAGGGCCCAGTCCAGCTGCAACGGGAAGCCATCCACCTGCCAGAAGCCAGGAACTTCGGCCAGTTCCCTGGCCAGCCCGTCCAGCTTCAGGGCCGCCTCGCAGGCGCTGGTGGCGTGATTCTCCGAGGTGTTCTCCTCCCAGAAAGCGAACGCTGCGTCACCCTGAAACTCCTTGATCGTGCCTCCCAGGGAGATGACCTCCTTCTCGAGCCGCTCGAATAGTCGGCCTACCGATTCCTGAAGGGCGGAAGAAGCGGCTTGTTGGACCAGAACCGTGTAGTCGCGGATGTCCCCGACGAGCACGGTAAGGGTCTTTACTTCCTCTACCTTCATGGTGAGCTTGGAGATCTCGGATGTCGGTACTTCGGAATCTCTCAGTTGCTGACCCTCGAGGCGAAAGGCCAGCTGCCTGCCGATCAACAGGGTCTGGCCGACTTGAATCTCAGTCTGGAGATTTGGCGACAGCCGACGGCCGTCCAGGCGAGTGCCGTTTCGGCTCACATCTCGGGCGAAACAGCGTCCGCTTTGATCCTGGGTCAGGATGCAATGTCTGGAGGAGACGGTCGGGTCCGTGATCAGCAGGCAGCCGGCAGCCTCGCGCCCCTCGCGGTAGCGCCCGATCTCGATTCGATCGAAGAACGCGTAGCTCACACCATCTTCGTCACCACCTACCTGCACCAGCCGTTTGGGAGGGTGCTGGGTGGGTGACGGTTCGATGTAGCTTTCTACTTTGATTGCTTCACTCACCGCCGACGCTCTTTTTCGTCCAGGCCTAGCCCTTCAAGCGAGCCACTTCGTCCCCGAGTTCGCGGACTCGCTGCGACATGGTTTGGACGATTCTAAAGGCAAGTGAGGGATCTACGTGAATTCTCTTCAAGAAGTTCTTCTTGTCGATCGTCAGGACCTTCACCTCACCCTTCGCCCTGAGGGAAGCGGAGCGCACTTCGTGGTCGAAGATGGCCATCTCGCCCAAGAACTCTCCTTCCTCGGCGACTCTCAAGAGAGTCTCGCGGCCTTCTTTCTCCATGAGGACCTCCACCTTCCCCTGCTGGATGACGTACATGACCTGTCCCACGTCCCCCTGCCGGGTGATGAACTCTCCGTCCTGATAGACCCTCCCGAGGGCTCCCTTCTCGATGGAGTGCTTTCTCATGGTTGGCTCCTTTTGCCCGGAGCTACCGCTGCCAGCAGCTCCCAGGATAGGCGGCCCAGGAATCTGGGATGGATGGCTCGAGTGAAGATCTCCATGTAGGCTGCACTGCCGGTAAACATGTCCCAGAGGACCTGGCTGATGTCTTTGTGGCGCCCCGGGATGCTCTGCTCTTTTTGGGTCATCCGGAGCATCGCGCGCCGCGCGAAGGGCATCATCTGCACCAGCTTGGTGGCGCTGAAGGTGACCTTGCCGATGGCGTTGTCCCGCAGGATGGTCTTGAGAACGGGCGCGTAGTGGCGCCGGAAGGCATCCTCGGAGACTCCCTCGAAGACAGCCGTGGTGGCACAGGCCTTCGCCGTCTTGTACGCCGCCCCGATTCCATCTTTGTAGAGACGGGTGACTCCGCAGTCGCCGACGAAGACGATGCGATCGCCGTAAGGCTGGATGGCTCCCTTCACCGCGATCTTCGGTGAGCACTGACAGGAGCGGGGTTCTGGGGCCCAATCGTCGGGCATGCACCCTCGGACCTCGTCCGAGCTCAGGAAAGCATCGACGAGATCTTTGTCGATGGCTTCTCCCAGAAGGCAGACACTGGCGTAGTCGCCTTTCGGGATGATGGCCGCGAACTCTAGGCGGGGGATGTTGAGCAGAAAGACGTGCATGGAATCGCCCAGGATCTCTGCGATGACCTCTTCACCAAGGAAGTACTCGCGAATGAAGGTCTTGGTGGTCTCGGGAGGCTGGTAGCCGAAGTCGAGCTCCTTGAAGAGCTTGAGTGCCGGTGAGTTCACACCTACGGCTGCAACCAGAAGGTCGTAGGTCTGGGGCTCACCACCTTTCACGCTGATGCAGGGGCGACCGTTGTCCATGGAGATCTCCATCACGCGGCCGCGGGTGACCTTGGCCCCCCTGGCCTCGGCCAGGCCTTCGAGATGATGATCGAAGCTGCCCCATTTCCTCACCTGGATGTCGCGCGGTCCCGCACCGCGGTAGACGGCGGCGATGCGCTTCTCGTCAACGGGAGTCTCGATGCGGACCGTTCCGACATCCATGTGGAGGACGTAGGACTCGATACCCCTTTGCACGACGGTGTCGGGGAGGTTGATGCCTTCCGCTGCGAGGTTCTGGACCAGGGTCTCGGAGATGATCCCGCCGCACATGTTGCAGCCGCCAGGCGCCGGGCAGGAGAAGTCCCTCGGCTCGTAGATCTCGACCTCGATATCCAGATCCGCCCGTTCGGCCATTTCCAGAAGAAAGTAGCTCGTGAAGGAGCCCGCCGGGCCGCCTCCGATCACCGCGACCCGCGAGCCGTCGACCAGTTCGAGCTGGTCCTGTCGGGATGGGGGGTTCGAGTCTGCCATCGTCACTCCTCTCGTCTGTCGGGCGCTCACCTGAGCACCCAACCAGCGCGTATAGAGCTCACGGATGACGTTGGGCTTCGGCGTCAGACCTCGAGGCCAGGGCCGATCTGCCGTCCGTGTCTTACAACTCGTCCACCTGCCTAGCAAGGTAGTGGGTTGTGGGTACCCACGCCACCCCAATTGGGGTGGTGTGCCGCGCTATCCCTTGGGGTGGGCCAATCGATTCATGGCCAAGCGTCGATAAGGTCGGGTACTTCTATTTGACCTCCAGACGTGTCTGTGCGAGCGTTTCAGGTTGGACTACGATGGAGTCGAACCGGGAGGCACCATGGACCACGTCGAGCTCGTCGAGGCTCTGAAAGACCCTGCTTTCTACGACCCGCCAGTCGAACAGGTGGAGTTCGTCCAGACGCACATCTCCTCGGTATTTCTCACCGGGGATCGAGTTTACAAGTTGAAGAAGCCTGTGAACTTCGGCTTCCTCGACTTCTCGAGTGTCGAGCTTCGGCAGCGCTACTGCAAAGCAGAGGTAGAGCTCAATCGCCGCCTGGCACCCGAGGTCTATCTGGGTGTCGAGCCGATAACCCTCGATGGTGGTCTGCTTCGGATCGGAGGAGAACGCGAGGTTGTCGACTGGCTGGTCGTCATGCGGCAGTTGGACGGAGAGCTTCTTGGAGGCCGCGTCCTCGAGCGTGGCGAGCTCACAGAACGGCAAATCGGCCAGCTGGTGGAGCAGCTCGTTCCGTTCTATCGCAACGCGCGGACCGGTGAGGGAATCGATCGGTGGGGAACCCTCGAGGCGGTCAAGTACAACACCGACGAGAATTTCACCCAGACCCGCGAGTACATGGGAAAGCTGATCACCCGGCAGCGGTACGAGCACATTCGGGACTGGACCAACGCGTTTTACCGAGATCAGCCCGACCTCTTCCGCGAACGCATAGCGGAGGGTCGCATTCGGGAGAGTCACGGCGACCTGCATCTGGACAACATCTTCTTCCAGGATCCGCCGATCATCTTCGACTGCATCGAGTTCAACGAACGCTTCCGGTGTGGCGATGTGGCGGCGGACCTCGCGTTTCTGGCCATGGATTTCGACTTTCGGGGACGTCCCGAGCTGGGGCGACTCTTGATCGACGAATATGTCGAGGCTTCTGGTGATCGAGGTCTCCTGAAGTTATTGAACTTCTACAAGTGCTATCGCGCCTATGTGAGGGGCAAGATCTCCTGCTTCACCGCCTCGGATCCGGCGCTCGACGGCGTTCAGCGGCGCCACTGGAAGAATCGGGCACGGCACTATTTCGGGCTTGCCTACCGCTATGCGGGAGGCGAAGAGCGGCCTTCCCTGGTCGTGCTTTACGGTCTGATGGGTTCTGGCAAGACGAACATCGCCAGGTACCTCCGCGAGACCTTCGGCTGGCATCTGCTCTCGACCGATGCCGTGCGCAAGCAGTTGGCGGGCATTGGCGAGAACACCCGCGTCTACGTGCCCTACAACGAGGGTCTCTACTCGCCCGAGATGAATCGACGCACCTATGACGAGGTCTGTCGCCGGGCCGAGAACCTACTGAAGGCCGGCTTTCCGGTTGCTGTCGATGGTGCCTTCAAGCGGCAGGTCGAGCGTCAGCCGGTCATCGATCTGGCGCAGCGAGCCGGCGCGCGACTCCTCTTCCTCGAGACGACTTGCGAGCCGGCGGAACAGCAACGACGATTGGAGCTCCGGCAGGAGCACGACACGCGCTCCGATGGCCGGGTCGAGATCATGGAGTTTCAGCGCTCCGAGTTCGAAGGGCCGAACCCGGACAGCTCCGAGCTCTTTGAAACGGTTTCGAGCGACGGCCCCAAATCAGAGACGCGGCGCCGAGTGGCAGAGATCCTCGAATCCCGAAGCATGCTCGCGGCCGACGAGGTCGTCGCGACTGAGAGCTGACCAGGGCTTGCAGGAATGGTCGGCTGCGATCCCCAGGCCCCGACGTTATAACTTGCGAAGGAGAACCAGGGTCCGATCATCCTTATAGGGAACGCCCTCGACGAACTCTTCCAGGGCTGTCTCGATCGACCGGCTCAGGGCTCCCAGCTCGTTATCCAGATTGCTGGCCACGACTTCGGCCAAGCGTGCGGTCCCAAACTCCTCACCATCGGGATTGGCGGCCTCGATGATGCCGTCCGTAAAGAGAACCAGGGTGTCGCCGGAATCGATCAGCACACTTGATTCTCCGTACTCGATATCGGCGAAAGCCCCCAGTGGCGGCCCGGTCGAGCCCAGTGTGATGATGTTGCCCTTCGAACCGATCAGGAGGCCGGGATGGCCGGCACTCGCGTAACGCAGTATTCGACCGTGCGGTTCCAGGACCACGACAAACGCAGTGGCGAACCGGTTGGAGAGGGTTCGAGTGTGCAGACGCCGATTGACTCGTGTGCAGAGCTCGGCCGGCGGCCGACCGACTTCGATGGGGCCGGCAGCCAGAGCCTCCAGGGAAAGGGTGGTCAGGGACGCACAGATGCCCTTTCCACAAACGTCTGCGACCATGAGGACGGTCTCTTTACCCCCCAGGCGTTCTACCGCCTGGTAGTAGTCACCCGAGACTCCACGCGACGGAATTGTCGAGCCCGCCAGGTCGTAGCCCTCGATTCTCGGTAGCTCGGTGGGGAGCACCGCGACTTGAATCCTGCGAGCCAGACTCAGCTCGGCTTCGAAGAGGCGACGCTGGGCAGCTTCCTCGGCCGCTCTCTGGGCGAGCTTGATGATGTGGATCCGCAGAGCAGCGATCGAGGCAACTGAGGCCAGCAGATCTCTGTCTTCCTCGACGAATAGAGACTTCTCCAGACTGGAGGCGAGGGCGATCATTCCGAGTGAACCTTCGGGGCTGAGGAGAGGTGCGGCCACGAGGCTCTGGATGCCCAAGCCGAGGACGCTGTCAGCCTCGTCGAACCGGCGGTCGGTCTTGGCGTCCCTGACGAGTGCCGCCATTCCATTGTCGGCCACCTCGTGGAGCAGGGTCTTCGAGTAGAGATGATCGATACCCGGTTCGCCGGAAGATCGCTCCGCGGCCAGGTAGTACTCACCGTCGTCCCGTTTCAGGAAGATGGCAGCGTGGTCGGGCAAGAGAGCCTCGAAGCAGCGGTCCAGGATCATCTCGAGCAACTCGTCGAGCTGAACGGTTTCGCTGAGCGTGCGATGAATCGAGTTGAGCAGCTGGAGTCGATCGGCTTGGCGCCGGAAGGCTTCCCGGGGGGGCAGTCCACCGAGATCGGTCGCGCTGTCTGAATCGATGAGATCCGCGGCTCGTCGATAGTCGGTGTTGTGCCTGGTAACCGGATCATGCCCCGGGGTGGGAGTCTCGAGTCCGTCCGACAGGAGCGTGATGTAGCTGGTCGAGAGCCGCAGCTCGTCTCCGGGGTGAATCTCAATGGGTTGTTCGACTCGTCGGTCGTTAACCCAGGTGCCGTTGCTCGAGCCGAGATCCTCGATCCAGACGTGGTCTCCCTGTCGATAAAGGCGGGCGTGTTGGCGCGAAAGAAAGCGGTCCTTGACGACGAGACCGCAGTCGGACACTCGCCCGATCGAGAGCGATTCGTCTACCAGTGGAAACTCGAAATCCTCTCCTTGGCTCGGGAACACTCGTAAGCGATACACGGTTCCCTCCTTTGTAGCTTTCTATAAGTCTACAGTTTTCGCTCGGTCGATGCCGTGCGAAACGGGGGAATCAGCTGTCTGTTGGGTCCACAGGCTTCCGTAGCCGCTTCTTCTGTGACTCTTTCTCCCTGTCCTGCCGCTCTCGACGGCGCACAGGGGAGCCCTTTTTGGTGGGCTTGCGAGGAGGATCCTCGTGGTAGTGCTCGGCCAGCCGACGGGCCAGCCGCTCGAGAGCGATCTTGCGGTTGCGGAGCTGAGATCTGGAGTCGGCTGCTGTGACGACGATACCGGTGGGAATGTGCTTCAAACGGACGGCCGAGTAGGTGCGGTTCCGGTGCTGCCCGCCAGGTCCCGAGGCCTGGTAAACGGATACCTCGACCTCGGTCTCGAGTTGCTCGAGGTCGGGCACGCCCGTCGTAACGGTTTTGTCTTCGCTCATAGCCTCACCATCTCAAGTGTCGCACTGGGAGAGGTCTCGGAGCAATGAGATCCTGGGGCTCGGGTCCCGGGCACGGGACCGATGTCTCATAGAGGCCCGCCCGGGTGGTTCGCAGGGGCCTGAGTCGTGAGCAAGTGATCACGATCTGTGCGGGGGTCCGACATGGGGCCCCCAGGGGGCTATCCTCCCTTCCACAGTAACCAACCCCCTGGAGGTCCCCACGTCGAACCCTTAGTCGTTGGAGAAACCTCGTACCGAGCCGTGGACCCCTGGGCCTCTAGTCCCTACGCCCTCAAGCCCCTAAGCCCCTGCTTCCCATTGCCTCACTGCCTCAAGGCCTCAATGCCTCATAGGTGCCAGAGGTTCGTTCGGGTGGTTCGACAGGGGGCGCCGAGTCGAGCGCAGCGCAAGATCCTTGATAGAGCACAGGAGTTGGGGCGCGAAGACGAGACGAGATGGCGGCCCCCCATGGCAGTCTGAGTAGCCGCCGCCGTCCGCCTGCGAACCACCCGGACGGACCTCAAGAAAGAAGAGGGTCATCTGCCCGACCCAGGTCCCAAGCCCTAGGCCGGTTGGGTCGGCGGGGCCGGCTGCCTCAACCCCCAAGCCCTCAAAGACCGCCTGGAGCAAAGCGCTGGGCGCCTCACCCCTCAACTCCTAATCTTCTTGTACCAGTCGGCGAGGCCGGCGCCGATCCCGTGCGGGTTGTCCTCTTGCACGTAGTGAATGCCCTTGCCGATGTCGACGCCCTCGATATTGGGCAGGTTGGCGAGCAGCTTGTCGGCAAGTGGGCGAGGGATCAGACCGCCCGGAGTGGCGTAGAAGAGGAGCTTCGGCAGCTGGGTCTTCCCAAGCCATTCCGCATAGCTCTCCACGGCTGCTTGAACGTCGGCAGGGTCACCGTCGATGGGGATCTCCCGGGGCCACTGGCGCACAGGGAGTCGACTGGCAACTGTAGGGAAGGGCTCAGCGTAATGCGCCATCTCCTCGGCGGTGAGAGGACGCGCCGTGGCCTTTGGCAGTAGTTTCTTCACGAAGGCATTTCCGACAGAGATCATCAACCAACCCACTCCCGGTGTGCGAAACAGCTTGAACCCCATCTTGTAGTCGGGCGGGAAATCGCTCCAGCGCGATGGTTGGACGATGGCTTCCATGAAGGCGATTCCCTTCACGTTCGCCTCATGGCGACAAGCGTAGTGGAAGCCGAGGCCGGAGCCCCAGTCGTGGATGACTAGGGTGATGTTCTTCAAGCCCAGCGCTTCGATGAAGCCCTCGAGATACTTCGAGTGGTCGAAGAAGCGGTAGGGGATGTCCGGCTTGTCGGATCGACCCATGCCGATGAGATCGGGTGCGATAGCGCGAGCCATGGGAGTGACGTAAGGGATGATGTTGCGCCACAGATAGGACGAGGTCGGGTTGCCATGCAGAAACAGGATGGGATCCCCTTCGCCCTCGTCGATGTAGTGCATCTTCGAGCCATGAACCTCGACGTACTTGGACTCGAATGGAAACTCGGCAGAGATCGATTGCTCAGAAGTCATCTTCAGCTCCTCGTGAAACGGCCTGGTTCATCTGGCCTGGGCGATTCTGGAGTCAGTATAGCTGGCCCGTTGCCGCATGGAGGTCCGTCCGGGTGGTTCGCAGAGGGACGGCGGCGGCTACTCAGACTGCAATGGTGGGCCGCCACCTCGTCTCGTCATCGCGCCCCAACTTCTGTGCACTATCTAGGTCCTTGCGCTGCGCTCGACTCGGCGCCCCCTGTCGAACCACCCGGACGAACCTCTCGGAACCGGTGGTGGCATTGAGGGCTTAGGGCCGTAAGGGCCTAGGGGCTTAGGGGATGCCATGAGCAGGCGGTATGCAGGGTTCGGCGTGGGGACCTCCAGGGGGTTCTTGCAACGGAAGGGAGGATAGCCCCCTGGGGGCCCCACGTCGGACCCTCATCAATCACGGTCCTCTGAGCAGGGCCCAGGGCATCGTTACGCGGTAGACTACGCACGCCCGGTGTCTGGCCGGGTGATGTGAAAACTTCGTACCCACCTTCTGTGCCCATTGCACCCTTTGGAGGTTCAGAATGACCCACTCCCGTCCATCCTCGTGTTCTTTCGCTCGCTGGATTCGTCGGATCACCTTGGGACTCGTGGTTGTCGCGTTGCTTCCCTTGTCAGCGGCAGCTGCTGACGGCGAAGCCCGGCTGTTGCGCTACCCGTCGATTCACAAGGACTTCGTGGTCTTTGTCTATGGTGGCGATCTGTGGCGCGTTGGCGCTGAAGGTGGTCGTGCCTTTCGACTCACGTCTCATGAAGGCACCGAGCTGACTCCGAAGATCTCAGCCGACGGTGAATGGGTGGCGTTCTCGGGCGAATACAGCGGTTCGCGTCAGGTCTATGTCATACCAGCAGCCGGCGGTGAGCCGAAGCAGTTGACCTTCTACAACGATGTCGGGAGCATGCCCCCGCGAGGCGGCTTCGATTACTGGGTCCAGGGCTGGTGCCCGGACGGCAAGATCCTGGTGCGCATGAACCGGACTCCCTGGGGGCCGCGTCCGGGTCTCTACTTCCTGGTGGATCCGGCCGGAGGTCTCGAGGAGCGCCTGCCGATCCAGGTC
>Ga0316192_10000248_pt1 | contig 37859 bp, 36 predicted proteins | sample MerIslwburrow_MG_FD_204931 | JGI IMG/M metagenome (GOLD analysis project Ga0316192, IMG submission 204931) | Coastal sediment microbial communities from Maine, United States - Merrow Island worm burrow | ecosystem: Environmental > Aquatic > Marine > Coastal > Sediment | place: USA: Maine...
CATCTTTCCTGACCTCCATTTTTCGTCCAAATTGAACGATTCTACTAAAGGTCACTTTTTATGAAGTGTTAAGTTTTTAATCGCAAATCCCTACGACTACTGTTCAGGTTTTGCTTGCAAATCACCACCACAAGCATATCGAAAGTTTTCTATTAATGATGGCTAATATTGTTGCTGATGCAAAGCCAGACCCCGGCACTAAGATGCCGCCCAAAACAAAATATAAATTAGATGATAATGCATTTGTAGATATTGAACATGGAATTTTAAGTGGCTTGGTGGGCAAACTGATTACAGATGATGATCGATTGGGTCACTTTTCAAAAAAATGGTTGTGGCATCACTTACCTGATTACGAAGCGGTTAGTTTTAATCCCTGATATTGATTAGGGAAGGTTAAGAACACACATTTTCAGTCCATCAGTATTCTTATAAATTTTGTGCAGTCCACCACAGTCCTCAATTTTTTACCCTGAAATTTTGTGTCAGAAATTTTTCAACAAATTTTTTTATTCAGTTTGATTTTTGTGGACAGCTCAAAACTGAGTGGTAAGATTTTGCCGAACACTATGAAACTGTGAGAAAGGTTGAAAAAGTTATGAGGAAAGTACCTACGACTTTGTATCTCGACCCATCCGTACGCAGGGCGCTTGAAGAATTGGCAAAAAATGACAATAGAAGCGTTTCGAATTACTGCATAACGTTGCTGATGGATGCGATAAGGAACAAAGTAGCTTGAACTAAAGCGGAGCAAAGGAGAGTTCGACCCTCTCCCTGCCCCTAACCCAACTCAGTCCTTGCGGGTGTCTGAGCCGAGTTGGCAATAATTTTAATCCAAAGACACCAAGAAAGAGAGTTTGAGTCGTGAAAATAACGATTTTGGTGGTGTACGCCCTGATTGGAGGGCAAAAATGAGTTTGTTGAACAAAGCGCAGGAGTATTACCAACGGTGTCTTGAAATTAATCCTGCGGCACACGCATGCATTAAAGATATGGGGATTGAATCAGGTGATTGGGCAATGTCCATTGGTCTCGGTTGGATCGATGGGGAATTCAAAAAACAATTGACGGTTGATGAACGTAAACAATGTGGAGAATTGGGATTGTTTAATAGTAAACACGTCGAGAAATCGCGGGATGTCTTGTCTATCCCATTATTCAATAATAATGAGATCGCGGGATTCGCCACGTATCAACCAGAAGATAAAGAGAAATTATTGGGTGGTGCGGGAATTGTCAATCAACAGGCGTTTGCCGATGAAAAAGACATTTTATTGGTCGATTCATTCCCCTTGTATGTCACACTGCGCCAACTCAAATACACAGGAGCGGTATTCCTGCCAGCACAATATGACCTTTCACACGTTCTCAATGGATCTGGTGTCGAGGCTGTTTATGCTGCTGGTAAAGAATTGTTAGGATCGGTTGATGGTTGTGACTGCGAAATCCGTTTGTTCACGATCCCCAAGGGAACGATTGACCAACATGTTGTTGAAATGGCTTTGGAAAATTCAACGATGCATAGGGAAATGGTCAAGCGCGCGGAACCGGCTGTAAAAATTAATGATAAGGGACAGTACATATTTCAATTTGATGATTATGAATATTCGGTAACGCCCATAACATTGAATAGTTCGACGTTGAAATGTGTTGTCACCGTTTCGGGAGAAGGTGCGCAAGCTAGTGAGAAGCTGGATTTGTATGCTTTGTATGGTCGTAAATCTTTCAGTAAATATCTTAGCGAAACATTTTTGGAAGATGGCAGTAGTTTTGAACAGGATTTGCAGGGAATCGTCGGGAAAATGGAAGGTGTCCGTGACCAACAGGACCGCGAGACCGTTGATGTACAAAAAATCACAGAATCGCAAGAATCCGAAATTGTAAATTTTCTAAACACTAACGATGTGATCAAAACTTTTTATGATGATATGGACCATTGCGGGATTGTTGGAGAAGAGCTGAACAAAACAACGGTATTGCTCACATCGATCTCTAGGCTTTTGGACAGTCCGATATCATTGATTATTTCTTCCAGTTCCGCCAGCGGTAAATCGACCATGCTTGAAGTGTTGACCAACATCACGCCGATAGAATCAGTTATTTACAGTACGCGGTTGTCTCCCCAAGCTCTCTACCATTTTGGAGAGAATGGATTGAAGCACAAATTGCTGATAATTGATGAAAGCCAAGGTAAGGACTCCGAATCTTGTCTCTATGCTATCAGAAGTTTGCAGAGCCAAAAACGTCTGGTCACGGCTATGCCTGTACGTGATCCGGTGACAGGAGGGATGGTGTCGAAAACTATTGTTGTCAATGGTCCATGTAGTATTTGCGAATCCACTACATCAAATGAAATCCATCCTGAAAATGCATCGCGGTGTTTGGTCATTGGTATGGATCTGGAGGAAGACCAGACAAAAGATATTATTGAACGCCAGAAATTACTGGCAATGGGTCGGGAAGTTGTTGACGCGCAGGACGTTTATAAAAAATGGCAGCACATTGGTAAGGTTATTGCCAAACACTCAAAGCCTGTAGTGATTCCATTTGCTGATCAAATTGAATTTCCTACTAATGCAGTCAATGCCAGACGGGATTTCCTAAAATTCCTCTCTCTTATCAAAGCCTCTGCCATGCTCAACATGTTTCAGCGCGAAATCGCCAATGGCACAATTCAAGCTGATATCAGGGATTATGAGACAGCATACAAAATTTTTTTCGTCTTGCTACGCGACTACCGCGATGAGTTGACCGATAGGGCTAAGGAGTTGTTAAAACATCTACGGGAGAAGCCAAACACTGATTTTTCCCGCCGTGAACTCATGGAGGCACTGAGTTGGAAATACAGCATGGTCTATCGGGCGGTGAAAGATCTAGAGGATTATGAGATTGTGGCTGAGCAAGATGTTGCCAGAGGATACGCGCAGAAATTCCGCCTGCTCAATACGTTTCTGCCGGATGATGACACAGCTATCAAAGGGTTGTTGAAGCCGGAGACGTTACAGAAACGTTTCGCCGGGGGAATGAAAAGCCGAAAGGCTGGAGAGATAAAGGGTTAGGAAGAAAAACCTATGGGTTTTCACCTTTTCAGCCGTGAAGTGATAGGGGGGTATCTCGAATGGCTTGATCACCGGGGTACTTCTGATATTACTATCCAGAAATATGAAGCGGAATTGAAATTGATTCTTGACCATTTCGCTGATGTTGGAATTGTGGAATTGGGTGATTTGACAGTTGAAGTTGTGGAGGTGCTGGAGACGTGGATGGTTGATAAGGGTTTGCAAGCTCGGTCACGCGCGAAAACTCTCAGTGTATTCAAATCGTTTACCAAATATCTCAAGCAAACATCGCAAATATTATTTAACATTGGACTAAAAGTCACCATGCCAAGGGTCCAACGGTTACACAGGGAGATTCCAAGCCGTGAAGAGATCAAAATGGTGCTGGACGTGCCAGACAAGACAACAGAACGCGGGTTGCGTGATTCTCTGGTGTTGGCTCTGCTGTATTGGACGGGCATGCGGGCGAATGAATTGGCTAATGCTTTCACAAGCAATTTGAATTTGCGGGAGCGGAGAATCAAGATTTTTGGCAAGGGAAATCACCAACGGATTTTGTATTATCCTGTCTCGGTTGCTATCGATCTGAAAAAATACCTCAAGGGGCGGGATAATTTCACACTGTTCAATCTCACATCGAACCAAATAAGCCAAATTGCTACCTCTGCATTTGCCAAAACAGGCTTGCCGTATTCCGGCGCTCATATTCTCCGCTATTCCATTGCCACCCATATGTTTGAGCGGGGGATTAATGTGCGCTTGATACAAACAATGCTGGGGCACAGAGACCTCAAATCGACTTATGAATACATTTTGCCCAGAGTTGACTATCTGCGCGAGGTGCATTTCCGCCACCATCCATTTGAGCGGGGATTTTTTGACAATGAAAAATGACAGGCTGAAAGCTCAATGGTTCGTGTACTTGCGCCAGAAGAATTTGAAAGAAACAACAATTGCCAACTACCGCAAACATTTGAAATCATTTGATCGTTGGTTGGAGGGGCGGTTGTATGTGGATATGGTGTTGGTGGATTTTCAAGATTTTTTCAAATCGCGCAGGATTGCGACCAGTACACGCAATGCATTGACGGCAACTCTTATGAGTTTTTATGGATTTTTGTACGAGAGAAATCATATGATTAGGGATGTCCGCGAGTGCATGCCCAAATTTGACAATTCGCGCAAATTACTGGAGAACGTGCCAACGGTGCCAGAAGTGCGAAAACTGATACTTACGCCCGATATGGACACGCCCCAAGGTTATCGCGATAGAGCAATGATCATCACACAATACTCCGGGGGACTACGATGCGCAGAACTCTTGGGAATGAATATTGACGATATAGATAGCATTCGCCAGACTATCACGGTCACGCGTAAAGGTGGGGCAATACAGACCGTTCCAGTGGGTGAACTTGCAATGACCTATCTACTGATCTATATCGATCAAATCCGCCCACAACTCACTCAAAGCGCAGGACAATGGCTATGGTGCAATGATGCTGGGAGACGTTCTACAGAACTCAACTACAGACCAAGGGTGAAAAAGTATTGGCGGGAACAAGGGATTGAAAAATACTCAACTCATAGCCTTCGCCACGGCGCAGGAACCCACATGATGAAGAACGGGGCACCACTACACGCTATATCAGCATTTCTGGGGCATAAAGATCTGGGAATGGTGGAGCGGTATACGAAGGTGGAAGCAATAGAAGTGCGGGGTGCTGTCGATTGTATGGATTTTGACTGAAAATAGGGGATTTCGGGATACTGTACGGTACAGTAAATTTTCTGGTATAATATCTCTACTTAGTATGTCGGGGTCCGCCCTTCATAGCCGGTTTGACCGGCATTTTTTTTTGCCCTAACGCCAATCGGCGGGACGTTCCAAAATACGACCTTCACCCAAATCAATTTTGTCAGGAAGCTGATTAGCTTTGATTGTAGCCGGTTTGATTTTTCGTGTATCGGTGGCAAGACTCCCAAGCATGCGGTTACGCCGGGAAGGAGGGAAATAAACATAAGTATCAACAGAATAATCATTTGTCATGGGCTGTAACAGGTAGATGTAATCACCATCACCGCTGACCAATCCAATAGCCTTGACCTTCTCATTTCTCAATGATTGGCAGACACCATATGTCAGGGCAACATCAACACCTTTTTCAATGTATGTTTCTTCCTCAAATTGGCAACTGTTGCATTTTTTGATCCGTTCTTTGGATAAGCCATAAATAACTTCGATTTTGCAATAGGCTGTTAGAGCTTCCAGATAGACTTTTTGATTTTGTTGGCGTTGTTGCTGATCGGCAAACTCTTGGGTCGTTGGTTGATAAGGGTTGCGCATGTGTGCGGTATAGAAATAAATTTTGTTGACCTTGGTGTTTTTTGGCTTGATACGCTCACACATTGCTTTGACATCCACCCAGTTGTATTGATTGTCGTTGTCAAAATGATCGCGCAGACCTCTATAGAAGTTTGTCCCGTCAATATGGAAATCGATTAATTTCATTTGTGAATTTTAACATGATTCTGAATCGCGCGGGACCGTTAATAACGTGACAATTGGTATAATGTAGTCTCGATCATTGACAACAAGGTGACGCTACTGACTTCAATCCCGATGGGTTTGGTATCGTACGTTTTGGTAACGATGGTTTGGTCTGCACGATTTGGTGATGGTGACCATACTGTACATTTTGGTAATGGGGCATTGTCCTGCGCAACTTCAAATATTGGGAATCACACTCTGTAACGGGCTAGTCTGTACAACTTCAAATATACGGGGCTTTAATAATGCTCGGTATGGTATCGATGCATTGATATCATCAACTTCAAATACGATCCTATTGGGTATGCGGATGGGATGAGTTTGTATGGGGGGTATTTTGGTTTGCGGTTTGGGGTGGATCCTAGTGGACTTTCGGTTTGGATCCCTATTAGGCCGAAAGAGTATCCGAGTGATACGTTGGAACCAAACAAGGAATCTAGTGGTACGGGCCCGATGATGTACAACAGCACTACAGGTGTAATGGTTTTTAAGGAGCCAAGTGAATCGGAATGTGAGCATTTAGCCAATATTTTTTATGGACAAATGAAAAGGTTCAGTTTTTTGCGAGATAATTCCATAGCTAATGTCAAATTGTTTAAAGGAGGTAATTATGCTAAGTTTAAATTAAAAAACTGGTTTATAAACAGGGCTTCTTCCGATTCTGCAGGAGCGGGCAATGATGAGTGGTTTAAGGTTAAGTTGACATTTAGCGATGCTACTAGAAAAGTGTCTGCAAGAACGGTTGGCAATCACCCTTTGGTTGGCACTAGACATTTTCAAACAACATATAACTGGAATGGAAAAACAAATTGTTGTACGATAACGGTTAAGACTTGGGCATTAGCTCACGCAAGGGGATGGCAAAATTATTGGGGAATGGTGTTTGGTGGAGAAGCAGATGTTCAACAACAGTGGCATGAATATATTCAATCTGCGTTGGATGAAGGTGAAGATCAGGGAGCAATTATTATTGAAGGACCTACAGACGACCCTGAGAGGTGAAATAATGGACTTGTCATGAAAATAGCTGTTGGCGTAATTTTTTTAATGGTAATGTTGCCATGTAGTTATTATATTTACAATAATCATACTGTTGAAGTAATGCGTCAAAAACATATTGATAATATAAGGCAGTTAAAGCAAAAAATATCCAAGGATAAAAGTAACAAAAAATTAAAATTGAAATTAATTGAATATTTAGATGTAAAGTATGCAACTGATCCTGATCGTCCAACAATTAGAGGAATAACTGCTGCTAATATTGGTAATTTGGTGGAGCGTAGTGATGTCGATATGAGTTTGGCAATTCCACAATTAATGGAAATAGTTAAAAATCATATAAACCATCAAGAACATCGAAATGCAATATATGCTCTAGGAACTCTTGGTATTAAAGCGAAAGTTGTAATGCCATTCTTGGTAAAACAATTAAATAGTGATGATTTACTAATGAGAATGGAAGCGGTCGAGGGTTTAGGGCGAATGGGTTCAGAGGCAGAATTTGCAGTACCGCAATTAGTCAAATTATTATCTGAATATTATCCTGCAACAACAGGAGATGATGGACCACAAATTCGCAATTTTGCCGCAAAAGCTCTGGGTGATATTAAAACAGTGTCTAAAGATGCGGTTGAAAATCTTAAAAAAGGTCTTGTAAATGGAACCTTTAGTTTTAAGATCGCATGTGCAGTAGCCTTGATTAAAATTGATCAGAAGAATTATGGTACTGAAGCAATGGCTGTGTTAGACGAAATTCATAAAAATGGTGCGAACAGTTATCAACGGAGTATGGCTTACGGTGCGGTTAAAGAAGTGAAAGCGTTAAAGAAACATCGTGACTCCGCCCCCAATACGCCAAAGAAATAGCAGAATTCGAGGCAGAACTAAAACGCTTTGAACAGGAGCATGGGGTGGAGTGAGGCTCCGATGTGTGGACAATTTTAAAGCTTGGTTTTTTAGCCGAGCTTTTTTTATGCTTGCTCAGAAGTTTGCAAAGTTCCACAAGTCGATGTTATGACGTTGCAGATCGGTTGCTAATTCCCACTCCCAGTGTTTCCACTTTTCTAGGAGCCACGAGCGAGTTTTGCTATGTCGAGAGGAACACTGGGTGGGGAGGGTCCACCTCTCCCAGAGCATTGCTCTCGCCAAATTTAACCAAGATTCCGAATGCCCATGACATCGGCCTTGGCTCATCTTTCCATCTCCCAGTTTTTCTGTGTTTCTGCACTCTACGAGTGAAACACTGGGAGGGTGGGGGCAAAATTCGCCTGTCCCATTATCTAAAGCCCTGAAAACAAGCTTTTCCTGAGAGCCAATTTATTCTTTTCTAAAAATCAGCTATGATATTTTCAAGTCTCGGCAGACTAAACAAATACGGGGATATTATCGCAATTTCTCCGACATCTATTTCACAGGGATGAATCCCTCATGTGTTTCATGCACATGGGTGGGTTTTATTGTCCCTGTGAGTCTGCCGAGACGAAACACACTTTAAAACCTGCCCACCATTTAATTATGTGTGGGCCTTGCTCGGAGGCTCGGCCATGTTCGCATCTCGCATAACAATTATTCTATCACTAATTTTTCTCGTTGGTTGTTATAAGACTGTACAGACTCATGGGAGAGGTCCAGAGTTTGAAGGCATGATTGCTGATAAGACTTCTGAAATTCATCGTTATGCTCTATTTGGGATTGTTGACGTTGATGGCCCTGACAATATCGATGGGATCGTGAACAAGTACCCGGATTGCAGAATAACCGTAGAGCAGACTTTTTACGATTGGCTTCTTTACACATTAATTTGGTCCAGAATAATTGATGCACGAACGATTACGATTGAGTTTCCAGTGCCTAAAGATTCTGAGCGTGGCAGAAAACTTATTGAAGAAAAGAAGAGGCGAGAGGAGCGCAGAAAGCGGCAGGAGTCCAAAAGTCGAAGCCCGTATTGATTCGGACGAACGCAAATATGGGTCCCGCATGAAGTTGGCACACCTGCTGTTGTACTGTGTCTCTGAAAAATAAAGCAAAAGGGGTTCGGGGGTTTTGTGATCTTGGTTGAAAATGAAAAGGAGAAGGTTAAATGGTCTCATTAATAAAATGTCCAGATTGTAAAAAGAAGATCAGCCCAAGGGCAGAAGTATGTCCTAATTGCGGATGTCCTTCCCCAGTTGAATTGAATGATGAGAAGAGCCAGAGCATTGTTGCCATGCCTCCAAAAGATCGTGGATTTAAAAGGGGGTGTGGTGGTTGTTTTCTGATATTTGTAGCTGTTTTTGTTGGATTGATATTTCTTGGTGATTTTTTGAAAGAAAGAGAGCGGAAGCGTTGGAATTCGCTAACTCCACAACAACGGGAAAAAGAGCTTGAAGAAAAAGCGATAGCGAAGAGGAAAGATAAAGCCAAAGATATGGTCACAAATATCCAAATTGGCATGATGCAGAAAATTCAAGCCAAGATGCGTAATCCAGATTCTTTTGACCTTGTGAAATTTTCTCACCATATGAAAGACGACAATACGATACGAGCTACTATGCGATATCGTGGGACTATTTGTATATTCCAGAAAGATCCTGTCATTGAGATGCTTGTTCTTGATGAGCCGACATACAGTTTAGACCTTCTTGGTCAAATGGCTCTTAGAGAAATTCTGAGAGCATGGCAAGGAGGATTGGTTGTTGTTAGTCATGATGAAGAGTTTTTGAAAGAGATTGGAATTGAAAGGTATGTGGAATTAGAATAATGAGGATGAGTTTTATTGATAAATGTTCATTGAATTTTTTTACAGATTTTTTGAAGAAGTCTTGGAATTAGGGAGTGGTGATCAGGTCAAGGCAGCTTAGTTATTAGGTATTTCTTATTATTAATTTCGATACTATTTAAATAAAATTTCCTGAGATGCACTAAATATTTATAAAAAATGGTTATTTGAGTAAAAAAAACCATAAAAAGACTTGAACCATATAATATAGTACCATATTATATTGATATGAATTACTAAGGAGGTCTCTTGATGACGACGTATACACAGGAACTAAAGGATGAACTTCATATGCAAAGAGAGTTCGAATCATTAGATGAAATTGCTGTGCTTTCGTTTGTATATACCGATACGCATTTTAAGAAATTGAGTTATAGCTTTTTTTCAAATTATAGTTTGACGGATGTGCAATTTAATATCTTGATGATTCTTTGGGATCGTAAAGGGGAACATTTACGACAGTTTGAACTGGCGGATTTATTAGTGGTTAATAGAGCAAGTTTGGGAGGTGTCATTGATACTATGGTGACTCGTGGTCTGGTTGAAAGACAGCCCGATCCAGTAGACAGACGTGCTAAGGTTGTTGCAATGACGGTGAAGGGCAATAAACTTTATAAGGAAGTCAGAACGCCTTATTACGAACAAATGAAGGAGCTCTTAAGTGTTTTGTCGAATAAAGATAAAATTGATTTGATTCAGATTATGAGTAAATTAAGAACGGCCATTAAAAATAAATGAGGTCATTGATAAAGGAACGGTGAATTATGGAAGCTTTTGCGATAATAATTCTATTATTCATATTTGTAACATTAATTATGACTTGGGTGAATACGTCTCGGCTGAATTCGGCTAACACGGAAATTGTCTACCTTAAAGATAAACTTCGTAATCTTCAACGTTCCTTTGATAACTTCACTCGAGTCAAAGAAAAAACAACGTCACAAGGAGATATTTCTGAAAAACAGCAAGTTGTTGTAAAAGAAGTTGTTGAAGAAATAAAAGGGCCCGTTGCTCTTAAAGAAACTCTTGAAAAAGAAATACCCGTATTTAAAATTTCAGCGCAAAAAAAGATAATACCCAGAGAGCCTATAGTAAAAGTCAAGAATTGGGAAAGCGACACAAAGCAAAAAGATGCAAAGAAAAATAATTCATTTGAAAGACAGTTTGGTGAAAAGTTACCGGTTTGGATTGGGGGAATTGCCTTAGCCTTGGCAGGTATTTTTCTTGTAAAGTATTCTATTGATAAAGGTTATTTGACAGAACAAGTTCGCATTATTTTAGGCTTTATTTTTGGGTTTGGCCTTTTGTATTCAGGTCACGCGGTTCATAAGAAGCCAGATATGGCAAATGGAATAAGAATTTCTCAATCTTTGTTCGGTGCCGGCATTGTAACGCTTTATTCTGTGACTTATGCGGCCACAAATATGTACGAGTTTTTTCCGAGTTGGCTTGGATTTTTTGGAATGGCGGCTATTACCGCATCTGCTGTGGTTCTTTCTTTAAGGCATGGCAAGCCGATTGCCATCATGGGAATGGTCGGTGGTTTTCTAGCACCTGTTTTTGTGAGCCCTGATGATCCCACGGCATTTATGATGTTTGGTTATTTCTATCTTTTGTTTACGGGTTTAATGACTTTGATTCGTAGTCAAAAGTGGTGGGGACTCGCCATCCCAGCTTTGATTTTTTCATTCATATGGATGTCTTACTGGCTTTTGATGGGCTACATGCAAGGGGATTCATTGGTTTTAGGAATATTTCTCATGGGTTTGGTGGGGACATTGCTTATCACATCGAGAGGTTTGTTTGATGATGTCAAGTGGTCACATTCGGTTTCTTTTCTCAATCGATCTGCGATTACCGGTGTGTTGATTTTTATGGCTATTATCGTTGGCAAGGGAGATTATGGCCTGTTGGAATGGGGACTTTATCCTATGCTGGCATCTATGGTTCATTAGTTTTGGTGATGATCCCATCCATTATTCTTCATATGACGGATGGGACATGGATCAATGCATTTGACACTTCTTTAAAGGCGCAGATTTTCAGGTCATTATTTATTTTGACCTTGTTACCCGGAATCTCTTCAGCAATCGAATTTGTTAAGCGTGGAAAAGGAACGCCAATTCCATTTGACCCACCAAAAAAAATGGTGACTAGCGGACTTTATTCCTATGTGGCTAACCCTATGCAGATGTCATGTTTTTTATCATATATTTTTCTAGGTAGCCTTCTTGAAAATTATTGGGTGTGTTTAGGGTCATTAGCTGGATGGTCATGGTCTATGGGTGTCGCTTTGATTAATGAGAAATCAGATATGAAATCTAGATTTGGTGACAAATGGACAAATTATAGATCACATGTAAAAAATTGGTTGCCACGAAAGGGGCCTGTGCCTATTTCTTTTGCTGATTCAGATATCAAGACTCCAACGGTTTATATTTCTGAGACTTGTGGAAAATGCAATAAACTCGGTAAGTGGATAAAATCACTGAATGTGGTCAACTTGAAAATTGTTGCAGCTGAAAATCATCCTTCTAAAGATTTGATGAGACTCACATACGATCCTTGTGATGGTTCAGGTGATGAAGACGGGGTGGCGGGTTTGATGAGGGCACTTGAGCATGTCAATTTTAGTTATGCTCTAGTTTCTTCGGTTGTGCGAATACCTGGGATTATTCATCTAGTTCAGTTAATTGTTGATGTCGTCGGTGGGGGACCTCGTTTGATATCTCGCCAAGGTAACAAGTGTAGGATTGATGTTCTTTGAAATTGTGAAATATGAAAATAATTGAAATATATTACGATGGGGTCTGACCTTTTTGTAAGCGTGAAGCTAAATTTCTAAGGTTCTTAGATAAAAAAATGAGAATTAGTTTTGTCGATATTTCTTCTCCAGATTTTGATGAAGAGAAATATGGATTAGTGGGACAACCCTATAAACTATTATTCACTGCAAAGGACAATGATAACAACCTATTTTTCGGTCTGGATACATTTATAAAAATTTTAGAGGTCATTGAATTTAAACTCGTTGCCTTTGTTTTAAAAATTCCAGGTATCTATTCCATCACAAAGTTGTTTTATTTCCTTTACGCCAAAAACAGATCTAGGTTGGCTAAATTGTTCACAAAAAATTGTAATGACACATGTGATTTGAAATGATGGAAAAACGTCAATTTGATTCAGAAATGTTGACGAAGCCACCTGCAAAAGGTTTCGCTGTAGAAACCGTACTTTCACATTTTGCCATCATTACTTATATGGTCGATCCTGAGAAATTGAGACCGCATGTCCATGAACGGTTTGAGTTGAATTGCATCACATTACATGATGGGTCTCAAAAGGCATTGGTGTCTGTGGTGCCTTTTCTTGATAATGATTTTTATTTTGTACGTTGTCCTTGGCCAAAATGGACATTTGGTCAAACGAATTACCGTGCTTATGTCACAGATACAAAGACAGAAGAACAAGTCGTATGGTTTTTTGGAACCTCTCTATCGTCCTTTGTAGTGAACATTCCACGTTTCGCTTGGAAGCTCCCTTGGCATAACGCGAATATTGATTTTGAGACAGAATACAGTAAAGAATTGGGTCGCTACACGAAATATCGAATGAACACCAGAAGTCATTGGGCTCCGGCAGAGCTGGAACTCGAAGATTTGGGATTGCCACCTAAAAATTTACATGGGTTTCCTGATCTCGAATCGGCGCTTGTTGTACTGACACATCCATTGCAGGGTTATTATTACAGGAGTGATAAAAGATTAGGTCGTTATTCGATTTGGCATGACAAATTACAATTGACGGAAGGGCGTGTTATCACTGCAAGTTTTCCCTTACTTGAGGATTTGGGGTTAGTTCATAATGGAGATTTAGATTCGATTCATAGTGTATTAATTCAGCCAGAAACTGCTTTCACGATATATTTGCCTCCTAGTATTGAATGACAATGTGGGGCTTAAGATACCTAGTTATTAAAATTTTAAGTTTAAAAATGCTAGTATTTGTCTAAAAATAAGCATTTTACAATTACATTGAAAAACATAGTACTTTGTATTACTATGTAGATATGAAGACACCAGAAGATTTTTTTGACAACTGGACAGTGCAGGTTCGCAAAGGTCTACTTGAGCTTTATATCCTCAATGCCTTGGACGGCACTGATCGTTATGGCTATGACTTGGTCAAAACTCTTGTTGCCATGCCTGGATTGAGTGTGACAGAAGGAACCATATATCCACTTCTTTCTCGTTTGCGTGTGCAGGGTCTTCTCAAAACATATATTCAAGAAGCATCGGGAGGGCCTCCCAGAAAATATTATGCCTTGACTGAAGAAGGTCGACAATCGATGGCACTGATGAACAAACATTTTGATGCGCTGATTAAAAGAGGGCGTGCTTTGCGTAATAAGGAGTGATAAATAATGATTAAGTGGACGGATGCAGCAAAAGACGAATTGGAAAATCATTTTTCAAAGATTAGATCAGACATTGAGAGTTCAGGTGCAGACGCTGATGAAGTTGTTTCAGATATAAGAACTCATATTGATAATGAAATCACCTCATCAGGTTTGGAACTGGTTAATGCTGACGATATAAAGCGAATTTTAAATCAATTTGGGGGCAGTTCTTTTTCACAGACTAAGTCAGAAGAAAAAGTTTCAACAAATGGAAACCGGGCGTGGGAGTACGCGAAGAAAATTAATAGATCATCATTTGTCCCGGCCACTTATTTTTTTGGTGTATTCCTTCCTATTGTGACGGTGATCGTAGAGCTTTCTACGAGAATTTGTCGTGAGAACTTTTTTGATCCCCTTCCAACTTTAGGTCATGTTGCCGCGTATTTATGGGTAGGGATTGGAACGTTTCTAGGGCTCCGAGCAATAAGTAAAATAAATCAAGGCACATGTGAAAGCCTTAAAGGCACGTCATGGTGTGTAGGGATTTCATGTGGTATTGCATTTATTTACACGCTAATTTTTCTTCCAATAGTTCCTATATCATTATTTGCCATAATTATGATGGGTTTAGGTTTGTGCTCATTGTCACCGCTAATAGCTTTAATATTAACGTGGAGAACTCATAGGAAAATCAAAAAAGCCTCTGAAAGTTTAAGCTTTGGTCCTATTGTGAGCTTGAGAAAAGGTGTACTCGTTGGCATGGCTATTATGATTCTTCTGGAGATTCCGAGTAGTGTGACGCGTATTGGGCTTGAAATGGCGAGTTCAGAAAACGCATCAACAAAATCCAAAGGTATTAGTGTTCTTCGTGCGGTGGGTGATGAAGACATACTTTTGAGGTCGTGTTATTTCAGGAGCAAAAAGTCAATCGATTTGTTGGGATTTCTTTTGAACCTTAATGGACCGACAACAACTGATGAAGGTAGGAATATTTTCTATCAAGTAACGGGTAAGGCATTTAACACGGTAAATTCACCAGATTATAGACGTGGTGATTTTATGTGGGATGGTAATTTTGATGATGATCAAGGTGGAGCGGTTGTTGGCGGTGCCTTGAATGACCTTTCACTCACACATTCAGGCATTGATAGTTCTGTTGACGCTCAAGCGGCATTGGCCTATACGGAATGGACGATGATTTTCAAAAATTCAAACACATGGGCACAACGAGAAGCGAGGACTCAAATTGCATTGCCTCCGGGTAGTGTTGTTTCTCGATTAACTTTGTGGATTAATGGGGAGGAAAGGGAAGCGGCATTTGCTTCTCGCAATAAAACAAGAGATGCTTACACAAAAGTGGTGCGGAGACAACGTGATCCCGTGCTGATAACAACAGATGGACCTGATAGGATTATCGTTCAATGCTTTCCAGTACCTCCAAATGGTGGGGAAATGAAGATTCGTTTTGGGTATACGACACCTTTAACATTGGACAACGATAAAAATGCACTTCAGGCACTTCCCAAGATATTGGAGAGAAATTTTAAAATTCAACAAGATGTAAAGCATTCTCTTTGGCTGGAGAGTAAGAAGGCACTATCTTCCGATCTCTCGGAGCTAGTCAAAGAAAATCCTAAAGAGAAACTGTTTGCTCTCAGAGGTGATATTTCTACGAAGCAGTTAAATGATTATAAGAGCTCAATATTTGTAGATCGAAGCAATTCGTCTGATGTTTCATGGTCAAAAGATTTGATGACGAATTCCACCTCAGTTATCCGTCAAGATATCAAGCAAGTTGACTCAGAAATGCCGATCAATACGGTGTTTGTAATCGACAGCTCAGAGATAATGGACGACTATATTGACGAGATTGTAAAAGCCTTTTCATCCTTGCCTCAAGGAATGAAATTTTCAATTGTTGTAGCAGATGATGAAGTTTACGAACTTGTCAAACAGTCAGATTCATCTAATGTGAATGTGTCCAAACTTTTAGCTTCTATTAGTTGTGTGGGTGGAAAGGATAATGTTCCTGCTCTTTTGAAGGCGTGGGAAATGTCTTCTAGTCTCTCGGATTGTACGGTTGTGTGGATTCATTCTTCTCAGCCAATCATTCTTCAATCTGCTGAAAGTTTGAAAAATAGATTTGAACGGCGACCTGGACAAATAAAGTTTATAGATTTCCAAGTGGATGTTGCTCCTAACCGAATTGCAGAGGAACTTGATGGTGTTGTTGAAGTGAGTTCGTGGACACGTTTTGGTAGTGTGGAAAACGATTTGAATCGATTGTTTGAAATGTGGAGCGGTAAAACAAAGATCTGGAATCCAATTAGAACGAAAACAACAAACACTCCATCTACCGGATCAAAACAAACGTCTACACATTTGGCAAGGCTTTGGGCTTTTGATGAAGTTGTAAGAGAGTGGGGCAAAGATAAGGTTAAAAATAGGGATAGTTCAATAGCATTGGCGGCTAGTTATCAATTAGTTACACCTATTACAGGAGCAGTGGTTTTAGAAACGGCTCAACAATACAAAGAGGCAGGGCTTGAGCCGGTGACCCCAGGTTCAGTTCCCAGCATTCCTGAACCCGAAACCTGGATGCTTTTAATTGTGCTGGCTATATTTGTGCTATGGATACTTGCTCAAAAGAAGTACCGTGTTCAGTAAATTTAAATCACATTGGCCAATCATATTAATGTTGTTGGCTTTCTGGCCTGTATGGAGATGGTATGTATTGAGAATGCTTGACCCGACTGATGAGTCATGGGGATTTATTGCACTTTGCACAGCTATCGTTTTTGTGTTGAGTAAAAGAAGTTTGAGCGTGAATAAAGTAAATTTACTTCCTGTTTTTTGTGTTCTACTTACATATATCTTAGCTTACGCATTTGTTCCACCAATCATTCGAGCTTGCCTTGCTATGGTTTCGGTTGGCTTATTGGTCAGCAATCAGTATTTTGGACGAACGATACAACCCGGAATTGTAGGTCTGTTAGTTATTTCACTTCCGTTGATTTCATCGTTTCAATTTTATTTGGGTTATCCCTTAAGGTTGCTGGCATCACATCTTTCGATTCCATTTTTACATCTGACGGGTTGTAATGCCTATGTTGAAGGTGTCATCATACACTGTAACAACTCGATGATTGTTGTTGACGCACCTTGTACAGGTATTCGAATGGGTTGGGTTGCATTTTTCTTATGTTATTTTTTGGCAACGTACTATAATTTTAATGTCAAAAAAACTCTGCTCACGATGTCTGGAACATCATTTTGTGTTCTTGTTGGGAACGTGGTTAGAGCGACATCTCTTGTGCATGTGGAAGTCGGGAATGCCAAGTTCCCTAGTTGGACACATGAAGCGATAGGAATTCTATCTTTTGTATTTGTGTCCGCCTCACTTTGTTTCTTTGCTTCAAAACTTAATAAAGGAATCCGATGGTTAAGATTTGCTTCATAGTCACCTGTGTTGTTTCTAGCTTGTTCCCATGTTTCTTGTCAGAGGGGATGGGTCATTCAACAAGTGATTTGTCTTTCGACTGGCCTGATTATTTTGAGGGGAACAAATTATCTTTATTAGAATTGACTGAAAGAGAAATTAAATTTGCTAATAAATTTCCTGGAGAAATCAGACGCTTCACGGATGGCCATAGAGAAGTTCTTGTGAGGTGGATCACATCACCCAATCGCAAAGTGCATCCTTCTTCAGATTGTTTCAAAGGGTTCGGATTCACAACTATTCCACAAAAACTTTATCGTGACACATCTGAAAATCTGTGGGGGGCTTTTATAGCAACGAAGCAAGATCAATCGTTATATGTACGCGAAATCATTTATGACCAAACTGGCCAATCATGGGCAGATGTTTCCTCTTGGTATTGGGCAGCGGCTTTTGGTCAAACACAAGGGCCTTGGTGTGCCATGACTGTTGCTGAAAATGATAAAATCGATTGACAATTTTAAATCGGCAGGGATATATCCCTAAATTTTTTGATACATATCACGATACAACCGATCAAAAATATAAGCTCCCAGTTGTAAACCTTGATCTATGTAATAGAGACGTTCTTTGTCATCAAATTTATTTTCTACAATAGTGAAAAAATCCTGAGCGTGGCCCTTATCTATTTTTTCGTGTAGGGTGTAATGGATCATTTGATCTTCCGAAAACCAATTTCTTTTCACAACAGTTTTGCCAATACAAGCGGAGATATCCGCAAATAGATATTCAATAATCCCCATGCAGCAAATGCCCACTTCAATTTCATCAAAAGTACAGGCCGTAATAAGCACAGAATTAAACGCTCTTAGTGCGGGTGAGAGATCAGCTCCCATAGGGTCATTCTTTTTTGACCCTAAACGATTCAAAAACTCTTTAAATGTTGTTTCGTGAAAAGTTTCATTTTGAAACTCACCATGCTCTTCCACTAAATTTTTTAATATATTGATTCTTGCCTGAGGCTCATGGATTCGCGCAATAAGGGAGGCCATGGGCTGGGGGAAGAACACCACCGCAAAATAAAATTGTTCTTGGGAGTGAATGAAGGCATCCCGACTCATACTGCCATCTTTAAGTGCCATGAAATAAGGATTTTCCAAGATGTTATATTTTTGCAGAATTTCATCTGCACGCTCTGTAATTTTTGGAGCCAATATTTTATTATTCAATCAAACCTCCGAACTATTCACATGCCAGTAATTATGTTTCGAAATCCCATTGCCGTAAACCCCTATTGTTGTGGTAATTTCTGGATTTGTCATCAACAAACTAGAGATCTCATCTGCTTTATCTTGGGGCAATGCTAGAAACATAGCTGGTATTCCCTGTTTGGAAGTAAGATGCAGAGCCTGATGTATCAATTCTGCTCCTGCTTTAGGAGAGGAAAAGGTAAACTGCCCCAGATGAGTTGAGATGATTTCTTTATTGTCTGATATTCGAAATAATCTTTTAGCTTTGCGTGTATCTTCAAGAATGCCACAGGCATCACCTTGGGGTGATCTTAACCAAATAGGAGAAGCCAGCGAACGCAAATAGGGATTTTCAACTATTAATCCCATACGACCTTTCATGAGTTTCTCATAAATAGTTGTAACTTCTTCTTGAGTTCCCCGCCATGAAATGTTTTCGGGATGATCTGAAGAGCTTTTCAAACGATACAATACTGACTTTCCCAGTTCTTCGAAGGGGGGCACACCTGCTTTTCCTGTGTACTGATTTGGCAACAGAGAAGTTCCTTTCATCACAAGTCCCAAAGCGTTACTCGTGTCACCAATCCACTCGGTAGCACTATTGACGAGATTCCAAAGAACCTTACCTCTTCGATATTCGGGGATGATCTTCAAGTCGCCGATATAAAGTGCTTTTGTGATTTCTCCTGAAGGAAGTAGAACTCTTCTTTTGGATAGACCTATAGAAGCCACAATATCTCTGTCGATTTCTGCTAAAAAAGAAATTCCCTGCCCGATAGATCGAAAAAATAAAGAATAATCCAAGCCATGTTCGATACGAAAATTTGTTGATTTATCAAGAGGATATGAAAAGTGTTGTTCGAAACGTTGCAGTTCTTCCATTTTATTTTTTTCAAGTGATTTTTGTACAGAAATTATTTTCATTTTTTATAGCCTAGGTAAATATTTCTGTAAAAATAACTACGGTCTTTTTTTTGCAACGATTTACTTGTTTTGATGTCCCAATCAAATAAGCTATTCAACTTGGGAATGTCGATAGAAGAATTCAATTGGCGAATAATCACTCTCCCTCCCGAAGGTAACACGGAGTGGGCTAAGCCCAATGTTTGTTCGGCCTCTTCCACAGAGAGCCAGTCTAAAATGTTGGATAAATGTACAAAATCAACTTTATCTTTAACAAGACTCAAAGCCTTTGTCATGGGTTGGCAAATATATTCGATGGAGCTGTTCTTATTTTTCCTCTGTCTATTCAACCAGGAGGGATATTTTTGATTCATGTATTTTCCCAGTAACACTTGGGCAAGATAAGGATTATGAAAACAAGGCATTATCTCAAAAGCTGTTTGTGTTCTTTTGAAAAAATGTTGTGAAAAGTCTTGCACTCGATTAGCAGTCGCTTGTTCACCAAAGATAGTGACCAGATGGTCTTGAGACATTACTTTGTCAAATGCTTGTTCTAACTGGTCAAAATAAATTTTACTAGGAGCAACAGAGTCACTTGAAGAAAACATTTGTTCTATTTCACCATGAAACGGATTTAAAATAGCTCTTATTTTTTCAAAAACAATTTCATATCTGCCGGAATAATCCAGTCCCTTTTCTGCCCACAAATTTTGGGGACCCAAAAGATTGGCATCAAGTCCTAACCGCTGACAGGTTTCCTCTACCCAGGAAATTCGAGAAGAAATCTCCATTGTTGTATGTCCCAAAAGAGCTAAGCGTTCTACGAGGTTCAAAGTGGATAACATTTCCAGCTTTAGTTTGGTCAAAACAATTTGAGCTGGATTTGGATCGACCACATAAAGTTTTGAAATGTCCGATGAAGATAATAGAGCAGCTACGGTACATCCTCCAGAAGCAATTACTACTCCTGAAATAGGAGACGGTATAGAAGACAATATCTCCAAATCAATTTCTGCATCTTCTCGCACTTGTGCAAAGGCGATAGGTAAATGGGAAGTTTCTTCTGCCCAGTCGCTCAAATCGGCGGTCATTTTTTTTCTTTCGTGAGATAAACAATATTTCTCAAAAACTCTGCATAGTTATCTGGTCTTTTGAGAAAATGTTCTGATTTTTTGAGTTGATACAACATTATCAACCATAACACAAACAGTGATATGCCGAATATTTTTAAGGCTATAGCATAATGTATACTTGGATAAAAAAATGGAATGAACAATAAGGCGACATACAACACTCGGAAAATCCAAAAATCCTCAAAGGTTCTTCTTGTCCTATCTGCATTATTTGTGAACCAAGCCAGATTGATCTGATCCAAAATAATCCAAATACTAAATACATACATCATCTTCGGGCAATCAAAATAATAGTAAATTGCCATGAAAATTAAATAATTGATTTTACACATATACGAAGTTGCTTTACCAAAAGGCTGCCAATTTATTTTCCTACCGGTTTTCTTTGCTCGAATGTAAATAGTTGCTACGATCAAAAACCCAGGACCCCACCAAGAAAAAAGTAACATCGATGCAATGTCTTTCAGCATTATCGCTTTCACAAAACAAACGGTGTGCAACAGTACTAAGGGTAAGCCCGGTAATTCAGAAATCACCATTCCATATCCCATGGTTTCGCGGTCATTTTTGAAAGAAAGTAAAATTCGATAAATTGTGATCAGAAAGAATGTTGCTATCCAGATGATCAAATAATCAGCGCAGGACTCAAAAAATGTATAGACTTCCGGATTCAATTTTAAAAACATAAACATCTCACATTGTAAATTTTCTAATTCTTAGCAGTAAATCATTTAATGAATCTTTGCACGTATGATTTTCTGGCAAAGCTGATTTTTTGGAAGCTTCTTCCATTTGGGCTTGGAGTTTGTCTGTTTCCATGCGATGAAATTTCAGATCGATTGAAACGGTTGATTTCTCATGGCCATTTATTTTAAGATCAATTAGTTCGTCAATAAAGGGAAGCTTGAATTTTTCATTCAATATCACAAGATTAGCCTTCACTTCCCCTGTTTGCATCATGTGAATGCCTGTTAGTAAAACACGGTAAGCGTAAAGAAGCGGTTTGGCTCTGGGTGGGGATTCTTTTTCAATCATTTTCCATTGATTTCTAAAAAAACCGGAGTAGTGATGAAAGTGGAATTTGGTGATACAGCCTTTGGCAATCTCTTTAAGTTCTTCATGCTCTGGAGTCGTGTGGACAATGTGGGGTGAATGAAGTTGTTCTAAGACATAGCCATTTTTTTTGAGCATCAAGTTGAAGAACTTTTTGATGTCGTGAGTCACTAAATCCATTTCAATATCTTTTCTATCGCCTAAGAATTCTATTGTTTCGTCCTGTGGGTAAAGGCCCATGACTTCATTGGGAGGGAGTATGTGGGCACCTCGTAAGTCAAAGTCTGAATCGGGAGAGGGGAATCCGTACAAATGCGCACCGCTTATTGTGGCAAACAATAGGGGATATTTATGATTTTTCACTTCATCTTTGAGTATGTCGTCGATATTCATGTCATTGACCTTCGTGCATTTATTAAATAATCATTTATTTTTTCAATATTGGGTCTTTCAGGAAGCTTGGTGGTGGAGAAGGTTTCTTCAAACTCTTTATGAAGCTGTAATCTCCACTGATCTAAACGTTCCCATTCATATTCACCATTTCGGATGAGTAATAGTCTATCCTTATTAGAATTTGAAACATGTGTTTTGAGGTCTCCAGTTTTGAGAATATCGATACCTGCCAGCAACAATCTTATTAGATGCATGGCGTGTTTCCATTTGATCGCTCCTTTGGAACGAAGATCTTGCTCCATTTTTTTAAACTGGCTCATCGCATATCCGCTATATGTTTGATAAACGAGCTTTGATAAAAAATCATGACGCATGTCCAAGAGCTCTTGGGCAATGGGTTTGACATCTTTTACTAAAGGAGTGAAAAGACATTCGAGAATGTTAGGGTTTGCTTTTGATGCTAGTACTAAGAACTTTTGAAGTTCCCAATAACATTCTTCGTTGTCTTTATTCTCGATTTGTTCGGGGACTTTATAGAGAGACCAGTGAAGGTCTGCTGAGGGCAAATATATTCCACGAATATCTGTATCTGAACCATCATGATCAAGGCCATAAGCGCGTGATCCTACTATGCATCTGTAGATGATAAATTCATAAAGGTCATAATCAGTCAGAGAATTAGTTTCTTCTAAATATTCTTTAGAAAGGCTTTTTCTTATTGAAAATTCATTTCTCTTGAGAGAAATTTCAGCACTATCGGCCAATCTCACTCGATAAGCATGAGTAGCATCAATGGGGGATTCGGTGATGGTTCCAGTGATTCCCTTGGGCCGTGGAACACCACTGCCAACAACTTTCGTTTCGATTAATGAAACTATTTGAGTTCCAGTGGGAAGTATCAGGTTAGGATTTATTTTATCATTCATTTTTATTCTCAATGTGATCTTCATTCTATAAAAAATTGGTGTCGCCGGAGAGATTCGAACTCTCACTTTATAGATTTTAAGTCTATTGCCTCTGCCATTGGGCTACGGCGACATTAAAAAATGGTAGGGCCGGTAGGATTCGAACCTACAACACCTGGTTTCTAAAACCAGTGACTCTGCCGTTGGTCTACGGCCCCATAAAAGTAGTGGTGAGGAGTGAAGGAATTGAACCTCCCGGCGGCCACCACACATTTCAAGCCAAGCGATTTACAGTCGCCCGTGTGGAACACTCCTCGAATATGGTCGGGAACGTCAGACTCGAACTGAATCCTCGAGCGCCCAAAGCACGCGTGCAAACCTTTACACCTCGTTCCCGAATGTTTAAATATGGCGGAAGGGAGAGGACTTGCACCCCAATCTTTTTCAAGATCCATCCGACTAGCAATCGGTGCCAAGCCCTTGCTTGGTTTCCCTTCCATGGCGGTAGGCAGAGGAGTCGAACCCCATACCCGTGAAGGTATCTCTGGTTTTCAAGACCAGTTGTCATCCACATGACCGTACCTACCAATTGTTTTTATATTTCTAATTCATGTTCACCTCATTTCAGGGCATAAAAAAAGCTAGGTTGTTTGACCTAGCTTTGTGAGTTTTATTAATTTGTTAAAAGCTAGATTTTTATGTGCGCATACAGGCTCAAATAGTAGGGTGAGTTACTGAGCAAGGATGGTAAAGGGCTAGCTAAATACTGTTTCATGTTTTTCTTTCAATAAATTGGTGCGCCCAGAAGTGATCGAAACTTCATAACCCAGATTAAAAGTCTGGTGCATTGCCACTTATGCTACAGACGCACATTGTCTTCTTCAAAATATGGAGCACCTGCCAAGATTTGCACTTGGTGCTGGAGATTTGCAGTCTCCCGACTTACTACATTGCCCACAGGTGCGTGGTGGCTCCGATTGCGCTCGCATCAATTTCTACGGTGCTTCAAACCGCTGCTTTACTGTATAAGCTACAGAGCCATTTTCTTATCTGGTGCAAGCACAAGGATTCAAACCCTGATCGTCCGGTTAGAAGCCGGAAGCTCTATTCATTGAGCTATGCTTGCCTTTTTATTCTTCCCAATTTGGTAGGCACCCCAGGAGTTGAACCTGACTAAGAAACCTTATAAGAGTTCCCGAGACGACCGGCCTCCCGATGCCCTCGATAAATTGGGGTGAGCGACGGGAATCGGACCCGTATCAAGGGATTCACAGTCCCTCGCTTTACCACTAAGCTACGCTCAACATATAACTGGCAGAACTGACGGGATTCGAACCCGCAATAACTGGGAGACAACCAGTCGTGTTGGCCGTTACACTACAGCTCTAAAATTTGGTGGACCGCGTGAGAGTTGCACTCACCGCAGCCTCCTTGCAAGGGAGGCTCGCCCCTCCGGTCATGCCGGCCCATAATCTGGTAGGTACCTTAGGAGTTGAACCTAACTAAAAGACCTTATCAGGATCTTTGAGACAACCGGCCTCCCGATACCTATGTGGTAGACGCGGTAGGATTCGAACCTACATCCCACAGTGTGTAAAACTGGTACTCAGCCAATTGAGCTACACGTCCACATTAATCTGGCAAGAGCTGAAGGAATCGCACCTCCATCAACTGATTTGGAGTCAGCCATGTTACTGTTACACCAAGCTCTTAAAATGGTAGGCCGGGAAGGATTCAAGCCCTCATCACAAGGTCCGTAACCGAGTGTTCTATTCGTTAAACTACCAGCCCATAATTTTTTCATTTCAATTGGTAGGGAGGTCCAGATTCGAACTGGAACTGAGGGAGTCAAAGTCCCTTGGCCTACCAATTAGCCGACCTCCCTAAATAATTTGAGAGGTACGCTGTCGTTCAAAACTTATAATCACTTTCTTTCCTTTCACTTCTTGGTTGCGGAGTAGGGAATCGAACCCCATCCATCGGCGTATGAGACCGAACCGAGGACCACCTCGTCCCCGCAAAAAATTTGGAGCCGCCAGTAGGAATCGCACCCACATCTTCTGTTTACAAGACAGTTGCTCTGCTCTTGAGCTATAACGGCCTAAACTTTTGGAGCCTCGCTAGAGAATTGCACTCTACTCTTCAGATTGGAAGTCTGACATGTCGCTTACAACACCTCCGAGGCATAAAACTGACTACACAAATTCATAAAATTCACATATTTAAATTTTGATTTAGTAGTCAGTAAAACATTTGCTATCAAAATTATGTTTTTGATATTGCAAGAGGTGTGCCAATGCCAAAAAAGAAGTAAAACGTCTTTATTTGCTGATTTGCACGAAAACTGTGGAATTAATATTATAAATATATATATATTTATAGATAAAAATATATATATATATATTAATGGAAATGTTCGTTGAATAGGTAAAAATCAGGATTCTAGAGCCAACTTGCTCTGGCATCATACTTGCAAATGTAATTCTCAAAGGATTACTAGCATGAGAATAATTTCAAAGTTCAAAGACTACTACGATATCTCTCAACAGTACGGGTTTGATCCCTTGCTTGTGTATGTGCGTGATAGAAAAGAAGAAGCATTTTCCTGCCCTTATGAAACTGGAAATTGGTGGTGGGATTATTCAGAATTTGATTGTGGAATAATTGGCTTCTGTGGAAAGATTTATCCATTTATTATTTTGACAGTCAAAGATGCTGAAAAGAAAATTGTGAAGAAGGATATCGTTCATACGTTTGCAGAGTTTGAGAAAAAGGCAAAAGAGTATCGGTTTGAAGAACACGATTACGATTATTACAGTCGTCGTCAATTTGATGTTGCCAAAGACCATTTTCAAAAAGATTTTAGTAGATATGAAAAAGTATTCTATAAATACAAATCTCCTATTTTTGTGAAAAACAGAGTTAAGTATGAGGAAATGATTCTAAATCCTAATCTTAGGGATTATGAATTTTACCGTGTGATAGATGCATACAGTGCATATCAGGAATTGGAGATGTTCTTAGGAAACTTGGGAATTAAAAATGATACGGTGAACATAGATGATAAGTATCGTATTGAAGCCCATGGTTATGATAAATTTAGTTTTAGAGCTTCTAAAGGAAAGAAAAAGAGAAAAGGTAAGAAGAGTGGGTGCTGATGTAGTAAGTGAATTTGCTAACTTGGTTTGTGGCTACAAGAAAATCTTGGAAGAATATGATGGATTTGATCCACAGGGCCTTGTCGATTACTCGGTGAAAGTTCTGCCCATTCTTTATTCACTGGGTCATCAGCTTATTGAGGGCTTCTTTACACTTTTATGCAAGTGGTCACTATTATTATCATCCTTCAGACTATGTGCAGATGTTGGAGGAGAACTCAGTTTTGTTGAGCGTGGAATTTTGTGATAGAGTTGGGACAAGTTGTGAGCTGGAATTAGAGTTTTTAGAAGTGGGATTTGTATATCATTCAGGAGCAATTTTTTGGACTGAAGAATAGACATCTGTGCGGCATTGGTGTGAAAAAACTTTAAGTTTCTAGGTTTTCTATTGTTTTTGAGTTAATTTCTCTGAGCGCTGCCGTTTGCTGATTTCTTGCAAAAAATAAGCCTTGACCCATATGTTAGTATTTGCTAATATAATAACTATTGAATGTATTTTGCATCAGGAGTTAGCATGAATGCCACAAAAATATTTTTGGAGTACAAAGAGATAGATGATGCTAGTCGTCTCAACAAAACAAAAGTACGAGACATCGTTGAAGTACATTCGGATAAGAGGGTCGCAAAGCTTCAATTACAGGAACTTATTGTACAGGCTTCCAGAGAAAAAGCGAAAATATCAGTGGCTGGTTCCCGTTACAGTATGGGTGGACACGTGATGACTCCTGAAGGTATAGTTCTTGACTTGTCTTCATTCAATCATATGTCGCTTGATATTTCTCGTAATATTCTCAAAGTTGGTTCGGGGGCTATTTGGCGAGATGTCTTAAATTATTTGAATGATTACGGGCGTTCCGTAGCTGTGATGCAGTCAGACTACGATTTCTCAGTTGGTGGTTCAATTAGTGTGAATTGTCATGGTCTTCAAACAAGAACGCCCCCAATTTCATCAACTGTAGAAAGTTTTGAGTTACTGAAGCCCGATGGGGAAGTTGTGATTTGCAGTCGCCTTGAAAATGCGGAACTTTTTTCGCTAGCACTAGGTGGCTATTCACTTTTTGGTGTGATTCTTGAAGTCGAGCTTAAGGTAGTGGCCAATAGTTATCTTCGAATGACCTCCCTTTATGTGCCGGTGGAGGAATTCCCTGAAACTTATGAAAAATATTGCTCCGATGAAAAAGTGGAAGCCATTTATGGTCGGCTCAACATCGTACCTGAGGAATTGTTGCAAACAGCAATCCTCAAAATATTCACACGTAGCACAAATAATCATGGAGCGCTTAAGAATGAATTATGTGTCAGACCTTGTGAAAAGGAATATGCCAAGATCTTCAGAGATCAGGAAGGAAGTGACATTGGCAAGAGAAATCGTTGGGATATTGAAAAAGTTTCGGGTAGTGATATCGATAAGATTCAGTATATTTCGCGAAATGAGTTGTTCAATGGTTCCGCTGCCATGTATCTGAATCAATCATCTAAAAGCACGGATATTCTTCAGGAATATTTTGTAGATAAAGAACGTTTTATGGATTTTGTTGAAGCCAGTAGAGAACTGTCTGTTAAATATAATCAAGAAATTCTGAATGTGACCGTACGTTATGTGAATAAAGACCAAGACACCTTTTTGAACTATGCGAGAGAAAATTGTATTTCCTTGGTCTATTTATTTGTACAAAAAAAATCTGATGAAGGTGAGGCTTCAATGAAAGCTATGACACAGGAACTTGTGGACAAGGTTAGAGAAGTGAAAGGGACTTATTATTTACCATATAGACTTCATGCCAGCAATCAACAGTTTCACAAGATATATCCGAAGGCTAAAGAGTTTTTTATGCTCAAACGTTGTTATGACCCGGAAGAAATATTTCAAAACAATTTTTACAAATGTTATGGAAGTAAAAGGAGAGTGTGATCATGTCAGAAGAAAACAGACCCGCCATACTAGGAGGAACCCCAGCTGTGACAGAAGATTATCAACTGGCGAACCAATGGCCCCAACTTACCTCTGAAGATGAGACTGCCGTTCTCAGGGTGATGCGCGATGGTGATCTCACCACACATCCTGAAATAAGAGAGCTGGAAAAAGATTACGCTCACTTCGTTAATCGTAGATACGCCCTAGCCCACAATAACGGCACTTCCGCTTTGTTGGCTTCTTTCTTTGCTTTGGATCTTAAGCCTGGTGATGAAGTACTTGTACCTACAGGAACTTTTTGGGCTTCGGTATTGCCTATGCTATGGCTAGGTGTTGTTCCTGTATTTTGTGAAAGTGAAGAAGAGCGTTTGGGCCTCTGTCCGAATGATCTTGAGAAAAAAATTACAGATAAAACGAAAGCCATTGTCGTAGTGCATTTATGGGGAATGCCTTGCAAAATGACAGAAATTTTTGAAATCGCCAAAAAATACAAGCTTAAAATAGTAGAAGATGCTTCCCATAGTCACGGAGCTAAATGGAGGGGGAAAGAAGGTTGTATGATAGAAGCTCCTCGCTATCCACTCCTCCACGAACAACCCTTTTTTACCGAAGGTCATTTTGCGCAAATAGCTCGCCTACCTTCAGAAACAAAAATCCCTACTTACAACCCAGATGATTTTTCAAAAACCAGAAAAATCAATGCTTATCTTCTCAAACTTCCTGCGTTTTCTTCGGCGGGTAAGAAGATCATTGATCAATATTTACTCGCTTTTGAAAAGGTTGTCCAGAACAGTAGGGAAATTGCGAAAATTTCTGAAAAAAATATGGGTGGAGTCATATGACTTTGAAAAATATGAGGTTGAAGTGAAATCTGAATTATCCAAATCTGTGGAGGTCTATTACTCAATTGACCCCATTGTTTTTATGCATTCCGCTTTGCTAGGGCTTTCAGTTTTTTTTGCCTATTTTATAGGCGTCTGGGAATACACACCTAATAATGTTTTTTCGGTAAAAATATCACCTGATCAACAATATTCGCTTTACTCAAAAAACGATTCATTTGAGATTAAAAGATTAGGTGATGACACATCTATTCTAAAAACGGAAGAGCCCGGTTTTAACGCTGCATTTTCACCTGACTCTACGAAGGTTGCTTGGGTTGATTATGATGAAACGCATATACATGATCTCAATAGTGGAAATTCGTGGAAGGTTCCAGATGCTGACAGAATTTCTTTTAATCTCAGTGGGAATTCGCTCGCTACATTGGGAGCTGGAGACAGGTTTTCTAACAAGGCTCAAATTTGGGATATAAAAACGCAATCAGTTATATGGGCTTTTACGCCATTTTCAAATCCTTTTTCACACGAGCCGGGTGAAGCGACAAATAATACGCTTTTATCTTATTCGCCAGATGGTAAATTTTTAGTTTTAGGTAGCAGTCAGTACAATTACATGGAACATCTATTGTCTATTTGGAATGTCGAAAAGCGTGAGCGTGTCGTTGAATTCAAAGGTGACAAAGCTTTAGGTTCAATTGCATTTTCTCCTGACAGTGAACTCTTCGTTATGGGCTTTGGCGGTGGAGGTACGGGTTTTGTAAGTTTGTTTAAAACGAAAACGGGTGAAAAAGTTGCCGATCTTCCAAATTTCACTGAAATTACTCGAAATGAAGCGTGGTCACCAAATGGGCATATGATTGCATTCTCCTATTGGGATTCAATTGAAGTATGGAATGTAAAACCATTAAGCAAAGCGTTTGATTTAAACTTTGCCGATAACATCGAAATTAAGAATCTTCAATTTTCTACTGATAGTGATGAATTGCTCGTAACAAACAAGAATGGAGATATCAAAGCTTTACGTATTGAGACAAAAGAAATCTCTGAAATTCTTTACAAACAACCCAAAAAATCAATGGATGAACGATGGTACATAATCTATCCCTCATTTGTTGTTTTACTTATTGTTTGGTTTCTAATGCGGCGATATGTCCAAAAGGAAATCGTCGTTAATGGACTACGCCAAATTTCACTTTTTAAAGGCATTGTCGGGTTATTGATCTTCTATGAAGTTGTGAATTTTCTTTCTCTTTCAGGGACAGGAGCGTTCATGCTGGGCCTGCATTTTTTTGTGTTGATCACTTGCCTGATATATTGTCTTTCCAAATGGTTACTTAGAATTCCACTATCAATTAAAGTCGGATTGACTTCTATGATAATTTTAAGTATTGGATTCGTTATTCATTTTTACTTATTAACAGCTATGTGGGCATCTGTCTGATGTGATCAACGTGAGCTGTTAGATGGAACAACGAGTAGGAGAATGCGTGAAAAAAAATACGAAGATAGTTCTTGGAGTAGCATTACTCGGATGGATTGTAACACTTGGAGTATTCTACGAACGGTCGTTAAGTTCGTCATTCACCATTGGAGGGAAGGATGCTTGGGATCGCTTCGAAAATGGATCTTCTCGACTTTACCCAAATAGTTGGGTTGATACAGCATATACAAGCAGTCATGGAATTCCGTACCTATTTTCATCCACTATTGACAGGGCACCGTATCCATTAAATTTCTGCTTCACTGCGATTGATAATGATCCAGCAGTTGCACTTGTTATTGATAATTTAGAGATAACATACGCCGATGGTAGCAGAGAAACTGTCGATATACCAAGAGATGGAGTGCGTGAAGAGTTTCACTTAGACGAGCGAGGCAAGGAACGGGGGGAGACCACTTACCGTCGGGCTAATTTTTCTTTTGCAGATGCCATTAGGGAAACCTGGGACAGAGTCTCGACTTCCTTTTGGTGCATCTCGTCTTTATGTGGAAGAAAGCAGGTGGAAAAGTACATTACTTGACTTGGCAACGCAAGCACGAGCGATAGTAGTGGTTGCAGATGATACGGAAAATTTACGGTGGGAAATAAATTCAATGCTGTCTGAGAAATTTGTTGGAAAAACACTTTTTTTAGCAAGCCCAGATAGAATTCCAAATGGACTCGAATCTAACCAATTTTTTAAAGATATACTTGATGTTGATTGCTCGAATGAGTCTGTCGTTGGATGTTTTTATAATAATAGTGGTTGGGTATCGATATTAGGAAGAAAAATAGTTATGGACGACTATTTTGTTAGCTGTCTCGCCTTTTTTTGTAGGATTTTTCGAGGTTGAGGTGGTTTGTATCAGCCCATCGGGATTATTGATTGGGAGAAATGAACTTCCGATCTCTAGTCTTTTTGGCTAAGGAATTGTGTTGTTTTGCACCTGAATTTTTCAAGTTGTAGTAGATGAATTCAAATGGTGACATAATTTGAGAAAATGCACTTGTCCAAATATATGCTGTAAAACATAAAAAATTTAAATCTTATTTTTTATTGTTATCACAATGAAAAAATGTGGTCAAGCGAGAAGACTTAAACTTCAGATTTCTAGTTTCCCAGTAGAAAATTTAAGAGGCTGAGAACCTTATTTATTACGCATAAAGTGTGTTTACACTATAAAACAAAAGAAAAGTTATTGCAAGGCGTTGCGCTCCGTTGCATTCAAACGTATCAAAATTTGAGAAAACGTATCACGAAACGTATCACAAAAGGTATCAAAATTAATTGGGGAAAGAAGAAAAAAAGTGGGCGTTAAATATATTCGATTCTTTATAATCTTTTCCCGGAATTTCAAAGAAGTGAAACTTTTATTTTTACATGAAAATATGTGGTTGTTGAAAGTCTCTCGACAATTTGACTTCCAATCTCTTTGAATAATGAACATGGGCAGTTAGAAGTCCTCGCAGGGCTCATAACCCTGAGGTCGTTGGTTCAAATCCAACCTTCGCTATTTTCTTAATAATAATTTTTATCGCATGGTAGTTAGTCGTTGCATGGTTCAGGCGACGGTAGACTTGAAAAAAGTATAAATTTGAACTTGTCATTTCTACATTTATTAACGTGAGAGCTTTGTTAGACGATGATTAATTAGAGATTTATTGGCCAATGCCAAAAAGTAATTCATTGAGATATTCTTTAGTTGGAACAGCCTTTTCATTAATCATTTTAATAAGCACATCACGTAATAGTTGCATCGAATCTACTAAAGCTGCATGGTCTTGCTTTGAAGTGCCATGCGCAGCTTTAGAGCGAGCGTCATAAAGTTTTTTAACACGCTTTTGTAACGTAAGTCTTTTAGGGCCAGGTTTTTCTAAATATGAAGCTATTAGTGATGAAACTCGAAAGCTTAGCTCGGCCTTTGAAGGTAAAAATAATGCTTCAAGAGCACCCCAAACAGAAACAAGGGCACTGGCTGGGTTGGGGGCGAAAAAAGCAAAATTTATAGCATCAATCCCTAATTTAAATTCTGAATTCTTATTAGTTAAGTCAACGGCTGTTTGCCAGTTGTCTTTCATCCATTGAACTTGGCCTTTGGTAATTAAATTTGATTTCGGATTGGCAATTGGCGATTGTGTATTTGTTTGTTCTAGGGGTATAAGATATGTATCATGATCATCTGCTTCCGAAACATTTGAAAAGGAAATATTTGAAAACACTGGGGCTTTTATCTTTGGGTTAAACCAAATCCTAAAAAGAGTAGTTATAGTGGTTATCGTTCTTATTTCATTTTTGTTTTTTTTGAGTATTTTTTCAGGTATATAAAGTTCCGCTGTTATATCGTGGCTTATGCTACTAGGTATTGATTTCCATGGGGCGGGATGAGGTTGGCCGGGTTCGGGTGGTGGCTTGAATGCCAGTAGAAATGGTGACATCATATGAGCATACGTTTTAGAAATCTTTAGATTTTGGCCAAGGTCAAACTCGTCTACTTCAAGCTCTATGGAAGTTAATCCAACAAATATATCTTTGATTTTAAATTCCATTATTTTTTTTAATGTCTAACGTTAAAGCTAAGTTGCCCGATTGTGGCAACCATTAAGTGAGAATTATAACGCATAGTGGGACTTAGGGTCAATCTTCAGCGCTTTGTTATGTGCTGGGTTCATGGTCATTGAATTTATAAGTTCGGAGAACTTGAATCGTATACGGGGAAAGTGGTTGGTGCCCCTACATTACTGTTGTAAGTAATTAGCATTTCATATGTAGTCTTGGATGGTATGGCATACATTATCTTAACTTGTGTACTATGTTTGTCATTGTATGTCTCAACAAGCTTTCTAATTGTTTTACCATCATCTTCGTTGACTCTTGACCCGAGAATTAGTCCTTGCAATGAATCAGGAATAAAATTATGAATATCTTTATCACTATCTGAATAAAACCTATATTCCTTTTCATAGGCCCAATTATCGGACTTGGTAAACAAAATATTATTTATCTGTGGCTTAAGATGTTCGATGCTCGTTGAACCTTCGAAAAAATTAAGATCTGGAAACTTGTTTGTGTATCGAACTTCTGAAAATGTAAAGTTTAATTTGTTAAATATTTTATACTTGTTGAAGCAAAGACAAATTCCTCGGTGATCATCTGAGTAATGTGACCACATTAATGGCTCTGAAGGTGAGGTGCTGAAACACGATACCATTTTCTTTTCTAATTCTAAATCGACGATTTGTCTTATTTGCTCTGGATGTTTGTTCGTCATCTTTCCTTTGTTTTTAAATAGGTCTGCAAACATGTTATCCCTCGCTACATGTGAATTGTAGTGATATAGATATCGAAAACTACTTTCGAAAGGATCGTTATATGATTCGAGGCTGGAAAACTTTAGTGTGCAATTTTCTAATGTTTGTTTTACGTATTGTAATTTACCAAATTTAAAAACATCAAACTCTTCAAATTCTGGTTTGTGAGTTGTAGAACCAACCCTTTGTGTATTCTCTTTCAACAATTTCCCTTTTTTAATTGCATATAACGCTTAAGTTCAGCGGCACCCAATGTGCCAACCACTACTTACACATTGTAGACGAATTTGAAGAATTGACCAACATAACTCCTAGCACTAGCGATGGTTGTTATTGGGTAGCTGACCTATTCGATTCATTGGTGGGAGTGTTACGGTACAACTAAACATGTCTGATGATACGTTGTTTTGAGGTGGAAGCTCATCCCAAACATTTTCAACTACCATTATAATTATTTCAGTATTAAATTCAGTTTTTGGATTAGGAGTTATGTTTCGTTTGTTTTGAAAGGTAAACGGGTCCATCATAATCGCTGATGAACCGATCCTTTTAAGATTTTGAAATCCGTGATCGGCAACCAATGTATTTGGGTTTAACCTAGCGCATTTACTGATAACAATAATACTAAAAGAATTCAAATTAGAGAGGTCCCAAATAGGACCCGAAATCTCATTTGTAGAAGTGATTTTGTTGAAACGTTTTTCAATAAATGATGGTTTAGAAATGTCAATACTGTTTAAAAGGATTGGTAAAAAATGCGCTCTCTCCAAATCAAATACATTTTGACCAGCATTTAAAGGATTGTGGTAAATCTTTTTTTTTAAATGATCTCTGGCTTTTGCGTGAATGGTACCATTGTTATGAAAAGAAATATGATCGGGTAAAAATCCTTGGTCAGACCTTTCGCGGTCAAGGTCCAAAACTTTAGTCTCTTGTTTACTTCCCCACGGAAAATGATAAAAGAGTTCAACTTTTTCATGCGTAACTCTTAACGTAGCTCCGTGATAGGGCGTGTCGTTAATTAAAAAAAATAATTTAAATCCTGAATTTAACATTTGTGTAATCCCATATTGTCCAAACTTACGGGTTCGATTGTGACAACCCTAACGTCTGCTCACACGGTCCCATGCCGTACAAAATATTTCACAACAGAATTATAATAAATATAGTTCATAACAGGCAATGGCGAGAATTTATTGTATTTAGGTGAATGTTCTATTGTTGCGATCAAGTGAATTACAGCAGTTAACAATAAAACCAGTAAAACTTCCTCCACCAAATAATCTTGACCCGCATAAAAGTACCTAGTTCGATTATCTTTCGTGGAAAAGTGATCATTGCACTTCTAGTTGGTAGGGGGGCAAAAATCCACCTCTGCCTCGTTGGGGCGACTTCAGGCTGGTAAAAAACGCATCAATTTTAGATCGATGTTTCTACATTTATTAGGAAAAATATTTGATGAAATATCATGTTTTCTAGATGTTCTTAGACAATTTTATGTCAAATTATAGAGTTCAAAATTTTATTAAATGATAGAAATGGTTAGAATATAAACTATTCATTAAAGTGCGATCTCTATAGTTGTTATTGGTCTCCATATATGATGATTGTTACGTTGGGATGTAGAATGAATGGAATTGAGGCGTGTGTACCATCTAGAAATAATTTCTGTCTATGTGGTTCGGGGAGTAAGTTTAAGAATTGTTGCGTAGATAGTATCAAAGGGTGTAGTGAATCAATGCACTCAGTCTTTCGATTATTGAGTGATTCCGATTATTCCACTGCCCTATTAACCATTCGGGCAAATATTACGAATTACACAATTAGACACAGACAATGTGTTGTTCGATTGAAAGATGTGCCTGAATCTATGGCGACTTTATTTGACCTAGATATAAAGGCTCTGGCGTCTCTAATCGATCAGTTGCAAATATGTTATACGAAATTAGATATGAATGACCGATACATTTCATGTTTGGAGTTATTGTTGTCTAATATTGATGATGAGAGATGGTCGGAAAAAATTGCGTATTACAAGGCTTTGCATTTTGATCATCATGTTGATGATCAAATGGCAGCTAAAAAATGTCTAGAAAGTTTGGTTGACCTTAAAAATTGTCAAGATTCTGAAACGCTTCAGTTGTATCTAAGTGTAAGCAGAAAATCATTTACACTTTCTGAAACATTAGAAATAATCGAAAGAATACTTAAGGTTGAAACGGATATAGGCACACGTTTGCATTGTCATGGAAAAAAGGCTGTCGAGCATATTATGGTTCATGAAATGGTTTCTGCAAAGAATACGTTGACTAGCGCATTGGGCGAGGTTTCTCAGGAAGTGGAGGGTGAAGACAACCTCTTTCTTAAAACGTGTATAGCTAAATTAAGGCATATATTGGGCAAGGTATCTGATGACGAGGAAATGATGGAGAAGTCTTTAGGGACATACCGTTCTCTGCTTGATGAAGGTTCCTGGACTAAAATGGGGAATGCCCATATTTATTTTGAATATGCTCTGGCACTTACAGACATGAATTATTGGACTGAGGCGAAGGCCGCTTTTGAAGTTTCATATGCTATTGATAAAACCGATATACATTTAATTTGGATATCGCAATGTTGCCTACAGATGAATTTAGTTGAAGAGGCGTTTAGGTTGCTGGACAATGTAGATGTTGAATTGTTAGATGAATATGATTTTGTTGATTATGCTTGGTTGTTTACAGGGGTAGCGATTGCAAAGGGAGATAGACAATTATTGGAAAGGGCAAAGCTTGTATTGAAATCATCGAAGCCAGACACGCCATATTTTACAAAGCAAATGGATACGATGTTAATATTGATTTATGAGACAATCGAAAGGGGGAGTGGTGCACCGCTGTCGAAAAAAGTATTAAGAGCTTTAAAATTAGGAATGAAGAATATCATGATAAAGCCTAATATATTTGGTTTCGGATTTGATTTTAATGGTTTTATTGATGATGTATGTGATGACGATAATGACGGTTGATAAATTCTTTCAATCCTTAATTTCCCTTTCAGCGATAAAATACCATTGTTGGAGAGGTTAATGGAGCAGATTTTCGGTCGGCGCAATATTTTCTGGGCTATAAAGATGTTGAAAACACAACTGTATACGGGGGGATGCGGTTGAGGATTTTTATTGATATCTAAGGAATAGTGTTATATGAGCGGTTTGAGACATTGGTTTTTTGTTTAGATATTGGACTTTGTGTTGCGAGATTTTGTTGATGTTTGGGATGTGACGGATAGAATTTGTTTTATGAATAATTTTGAAATGTATGAGAATGGAATTGACAAAACTGGTTATGTACTTGAATTTGAAGTGTCTCAGGTTCTAAGAGAGCATAAATGGAGAGTGATAAACAATAAATATTATGTTGATGACGTTCAAGGTAGTGTTAGGGAGTTGGATTTATTGGCATATAAAGCAACTGAGATTCAAGGCTTTTACGTTTACACAACCCTTTTGATTAGTTGCAAAAAAAATGAAAAAAATGCTTGGGTGTTTATTTCGAAAGATAAAGAAGACGATGACCCAAATTTTGATTGGAGCCCATTGCACTATTGGACTAGCGATAAAGTTTTAAATTATCAATTAACAAAAAACAAATGGACTGATGAATATTTGGAGGCAAGTGGCAGTCTAAAGGATAGCGTGTTTATCCCTGAAGATCACATCTATGCTTTTCAGGAAATGAGTAAAAATAGTGGGAACCCACAAAATGATAAGAATATATATTCTTCTATAACGTCATTGATGAAGGCTCAAAATTATGAAATCAATGCATTGAGTGAAAGGAAAAAAGGACGTTTCATTTATAAATTTTCTCTTATATCACTAATAGATTCGGAAATGATTAAGATAAACATTGATTCCGAAGGAAATAAAAAATCTTCTACAATTGACGGTGATAAATTTATTGGAAATTATATTGTCGATGGGAAAAAATGTGATTCGAAAATACATTTTGTTAAGTGGAATAAGTTTTCCGCTATTTTAGAGAGATACGATGATTTACACGAACACAATGTGTCTTATTTTGAAGGTGTGTATGATTCTTTCTTTGAAGATGCGCTTGACAAATGGGAAAAGAAAAAAGTTTTAATCGATGATTTTGATAAGGCTGTTAATTATGAGATTAGAAGATGTATATATAGAAATTTTGTAACTACTCAGGTCTCTAAATAAAAAACTCATGTAAATTTTCAAAAATGACGAAAATACAAAATGAGCAGGTGGCCAGACATATCAAAATTAACCGAAGAGCAGAAAGACAAGCTTCTTTTAA
>Ga0316192_10000250_pt1 | contig 37790 bp, 26 predicted proteins | sample MerIslwburrow_MG_FD_204931 | JGI IMG/M metagenome (GOLD analysis project Ga0316192, IMG submission 204931) | Coastal sediment microbial communities from Maine, United States - Merrow Island worm burrow | ecosystem: Environmental > Aquatic > Marine > Coastal > Sediment | place: USA: Maine...
GTTTGGTAGCACCTCCCTGGTCATGATGCGTAGGTTTCTGGCTCCGAGCGTCCTCGCGGCCAGAACGTATTCCCGCTCGGTGTTGACGAGCACCCCGGCCCGGGTGATTCGGGCGATGGTGGGAATGGAGAGGATGCCAAGGGCGACGATCAGGGCTTTGGTTGGTGTTCCCGCGATCTGCTTCAAGACCGGTATCTCGGTGCCGCCGAGGAAGAGGGCCAGGATGAGGGCCAGGATGAGGGCGGGGAAGGCCAGAAGCACGTCGATCCCACCGGTCAGGATGCCCTCGATACGTTTTCGGTAGTACCCGGCCAGCATGCCGACGGTTCCCCCAACCACGAAGCCGATGAAGGAAGCGGTGAAGGCGATGCCGAGCGATTTGCGAGCGCCGTAGATGGTCCGGGTGAATACGTCCTTGCCTACGTTGTCGTTGCCGAACCAGTGTTCGGCGCTTGGCCCGTTGCGAAACGTACCCGCGAACGTGGCGTTGGGATCTTTGAGCGGAAGCAGGTCGGCCAGGACCGAGGCGGCAAGGAGTGTCGCCACCCAGGCCACGGCAACCCAGAAGAAGATGCCCAGCTTCTTGCTTTGGAAGTCGGCCTGGTCACCGCTTGGGGTGCCATCGTCCAGGATCGCTTCAAGATCAACCTGGGCCGGAGGGTCTGGAGTGTCGGATGGGGCTCTATGAGATTGCTCGAGCATTGCGAATCCTGGGGTCGAGAACGGCGTAGATGACATCAACGGCGAAATTGGCGAACACGAATCCGACAGCGAGCACGACAACCACGCCCTGCACTGCCAACCAATCCCGCTGGAATATGGCGGTGGCGAGATAGGTCCCGACACCGGGGATGTTGAAAATGGTCTCCAGAATTAGGGTGCCTCCCACCAGCGCTCCGATGTTGACGCCGGCCACGGTGAGCAGGGTGAAGCTCGAGGGACGTAGGGCGTGCATCAGCAGGATGCGACGGTTGCTCATGCCCTTCGCCCTGGCCATGGCAATGAAGTCCTCTTGGAGAGTGGCGATCATGTCGGTCCGCAGCAGACGCATGTAGACCACCGACTGACCCAGCCCCAAGGCCAGCACCGGGAGCACCCAATGGCGGAAGTGGCCGACGATGTCCTCGTTGAAGTCGATGTGGCCCGTTGCCGGTAGAACCTGACTACCAAAGTCCCGCCCGAAGGCCGAGAACCCGCCCAGGGCGAAGAAGAAGATGAACAGGATGGCCAGCACGAAGTTGGGGACGGCGAGAATCCCGAAAGCCACGGTGGAGGAGATGTTGTCGACCCGTCGACCGGCTCGGTAGGCGGTGTAGATACCGAGGGGGATGGCGACCACCAACGCGGTGATCTGGGCGTAGAACATCAGCTGGAGCGAAACCGGCAAGGTGCGGGCCAGACCGTCGCGTATGTCCTCCTGAAGGAACGGTGACTTGCCGAGATCACCCTTGGCCGCGCCACCCAGCCAACGCAGGTAGCGGGTGACAACCGGATCATCGAGTCTGTTCACCTCGCGGAACTCAGCGATTGATTCCGGTGTGGCGGCCTGGCCCAGGATGTTGGCTGCCGGGTCACCGGGTAGCAGGTTCAACATGATGAACGTCAGGAATGTCACCGACAACATGACCGGAATCAGCGATAGCAGCCGGAAGGCGACATAGCGACGACTGATGGTGGCCGCAGCCATGGTGAAAATCACAAGCTCGGCGAATATCACCACCGCGATCGGCGCACCGCTCACGCGGCCGACCACTATGACGACCAAACCGGCCATAGCGGCAACAAAACCAACGCTTCGTACGAATCGTGGCACTCTCGGGACCCCCTGTCCCTCGACAGTATTTCAACCAGGATGACCCATGTCACATCTTGGTGAGCCACATAATGGCATACCAGCGGTGACTTGCAACACCTGGTTGCGCCCTATCGTGAACTTTTATGTGGTTGCTGATCCTGGTGGTTGCCGTTGCCGGGGGACTGATGTTCCTGGTCGGGAGGGCGAAAGACGACGATTCCGAACCCATCGTTACCGATGTGGGCGATCGCGGTCTGACAACCGACCACGTGGAGATTCCCTGGGGTTCCGTCTACCGGGTCGAGCTGATCGTGCGCCCTGGTCGGAGGGAGACCCGCTTCGGTTTCCGGATTGGCTCCGAGGTTGGTGGGCCGGTCATCGTGCCCGGGTCCGCTGGGTTGGGTGAGCAGTTTCTGGCCCGATGCCACCTGCTGCCTGGCTTCGACCATGACGCGGTGCGGGTGGCGTTGACAGCGGGCAAGGCCACCATTGTGTGCTACAACCGCTGAAACCACTCGCGTTGCTTGGTCCGAATGCCGCTGGGGGTGGCAGCCAAAACTGGCGCCAGGGTCGAGAAATTCGTGAACATGGTCTGCAACGATGAACCGGCGGAGACCGAACGGTACTTGAGAAGGGGAGCCAACCATGACGGTAACGGACTCGATGGAGACCCAGGACAAGACTGAGCCCGATCGACGACTCCTCGAGGTTGAGGATCTGCGAACCCATTTCCTCACCGCCCGAGGCGTGGTCAAGGCAGTGGACGGCGTCTCGCTGAGTATCGACCGGGGCCGAACCTTGGGTCTGGTTGGAGAGTCGGGTTCGGGAAAGAGCGTCCTGTCGCGCTCGATCATGCAGCTCTTCCCCAAGCGGAACGTGTTCACCAGTGGCAAGGTCATCTTTCAGGGCCGTGACATCACCGGCCTCAGCGACAGGGAACTTCGCGACTTCTGGGGTACGGAGATGTCGATGGTGTTCCAGGATCCGATGACCTCGCTCAACCCAGTGATGAAGATCGGCAAGCAGCTGACCGAGGGCCTACGCAAGCACTTGAAACTGCCCCGCGACGAAGCGGAAGCGATCGCTCTGGAGCTCATGCGCAGCGTGCACATACCTGAACCCGAACAACGTTTGGAGGAGTACCGGCATCAGCTCTCTGGAGGTATGCGGCAGCGGGTGACGATTGCCATGGCTCTGGCCTGCGGCCCGAAGCTACTCTTCGCCGATGAGGCCACTACGGCCCTCGACGTGACGGTTCAGGCGCAGATCCTCAACCTCCTGCGCGAGCTCCAGGACGAGCGCGACATGGGCATGATTCTCGTCACCCACGACCTGGGGGTGGTCGCCGGACGCACCCACGACATTGCCGTGATGTATGCCGGCAAGATCATGGAGAAGGCACCCACCAACGTGTTGTTCTCCAACATGAAGAACCCGTACACCGAGGCGTTGTTGCGTTCCATCCCCAAGATCGAGAACCCGAGCCACACGCCGCTTCAGGCCATCGGGGGCCGTCCACCCGATCTCATTACACCACCCCGCGGCTGCAACTTCAGCCCCCGTTGCCCCTACGCCCAGGAGCGCTGCCACGAGGAGGAACCCCCACTGGCTCCTGCTGACGCGGCCGGTCACAGCTTCGCCTGCTGGTATCCGGTCGGCACCGAAGAGAATCGGCTGGCCTTGGAGAAGAATCTGGCGAAGGGTCTGGCTCAAACCAAGGTTGTGGTGGAGTCGGGCCGGACACAGGTCTGAGTCCGTTTTCGGGTCGGAACCATCGTTGCATTGTCAAATCACCTTGGACGGCGTGACTGGCGTCACGTAAGCACCTAGTGTGTCCGAAATGACAAAAGCTGGCGATGTCGCCAGCTCAACATATTGGGGGAGACCATTGAGGTCCTTACGGAAGTTGAAGCTGTCCCGCTTGATGGCGGCGCTCTTGGCCCTGGCCTTGTTCGCCGCCGCTTGCAGCAGTAGCGATGAGTCCGGTGACGGCGACAGCGATGTTGATGCCGTTGCCGATGAAGCCGAAGCTGAGCAGGCTGAAGAGGTCGAAGCTGGCCAATCAGCCGGTGAGGACATCCGGGAGAACGAAGACGAGGTCGGTGAGCCCGTTCACGGTGGCACACTGATCTATGCCATTGAAGCCGATGTGGCCAATCCGTGGGCTCCCTACGGATTGACCTGCTCTATCTCGTGCGCCATGCCACTGGGTGCGGTTTCTGATCCGTTGTTTGATTTTGACGGAGACGGGAACCTGGTCCCGGTACTCGCCGCCAGCATTGAGTCGAATGCGGATGCGACCCAGTGGACGATGAAGCTCCGTGACGGTGTGCTCTTCCACGATGGAACCCCGGTTGACGCCGAGGCCGTCAGGTACAACTTCAACCTCTGTCGGGCTTCGGCGGGACGTGGCCAGGACTTCGTACTGGTCAACGATATCGCCATCGAGGGCACCGATACGGTGATCTTCAGCCTTGATTCGCCCTGGGCCGCCTTCCCGGCCGCTGCTCTCGATACTCCCTGTGGTACCCACATGATGGCGCCCTCGTGGTTGAAGACGCTGGAGTCGAACCCTCTGCGGGACACCAGCCGGTTTACCGGGGATGCACTCACCGATCAGGAGACGGTCGACACGCCTCCCGACGGTGACCAGTCGGCCCCGGTGTCCATGGGTGCGTTCAGCTTTGTGTCCTACACCCCGGGCAACGGTAACGGCATGATCGTCGAGCGCTTCGAGGACTACTGGAGGGGTGATGGGCCCAACAGCCTCACCGACGAAGGTCTTCCCTATCTCGACGGCATCGAGTTTGTCATCGCGGTGGATATTGCCTCCCGCTCGGCCGGACTCAAGTCTGGCCAGTACGACATCCTCCACACCGCCAACACCGATGAGATAGCGGACTTCCGGGAGGAGGGCGACAACTTCGTCCGCCTTGAGGCCAACAAGTTTGGTGAAACCAACTTCTTCCTCATCAACCAGGCCGAGGGCCCCGAGCTCGATCCTGAGGGCGTGAACGCAACCAACCCGAACCTGGATGTCAGGGTCCGACAGGCCCTGGCGCATGCCCTCGATCGTGACCGGTTCGCTCTGGAGCGGGGAGCCGGTATTGCCGAGGTGGCCAACGGCCCCTTCGCTCCCGGCCAACCCGGGCACCTGGTCGACAACGGCTATCCCGAGTTCGACCAGGAAAAGGCCACGGCCCTGTTGGATGAGTACATCAACGACCCGGACCGCAGTGATGGCAAGGCGGTTGGCGATCCCATCGCCTTCAGCTTCAACACCACCAACGATCCGTTCAACGTCGAGAGCAACCAGCTGGTGCAGTCGATGTGGACCGACGCCTTCGGCGATCTGATTGACGTGACAATCCAGCCCATCGAGCAAGGTTCCTACGTGAGCCTCGGGGTGACCGGAAACTACGAAGTCCAGGGGTGGCGTCAGCACGGCGGCACCGACCACGACACGCAGTTGCGGTTCTGGTCCTCGGACACGGTAGCCCCGGTCGATTCGCCGACGTTCAACTTTGGTCGGTTCCACGATCCCGACCTTGACGCCCTGGCTGAGGCGTCGAGAACCACCACCGATCAGGCTGAACGGATTGCCATCTTCGAGGACATGAACCGCCTTTTCGGTGAGCGGGTCTACTACTTCCCGACGGTGTGGACGGTTTGGGGCATCATCGCCGCCCCGTTCGTGCAGGACATTGCACCGTTGCCTCTGCCCGAGGGGGGCGAGACGTTCCCCGTCATCTCCGGTTCCCATTCCGTGACTCAGATGTGGTGTCTCGAAGGAGCCTGTGAGTAGCAACCGTGGCGGCACGGTGATTGCGCAGTTGTGATCAGCCCGATGCCGTAGCCGACAACGGCCAAACAGCAACACTGGAGGGGTGCCATCCGCAGGGGGGGCACCCCTCACATTTGTACCGGCATTCGCCCGGTCGGATGGCGCCTTCTAGCATTTGGTAGGACCAGTGCTCATTGGGGGAACAATGAACTACGACATCGTCATCTCCGGGGGGACCGTCATCGACGGCACGGGGTCGCCAGGTCGGGTCGCCGACATCGGTATCGTCGGCGATCGCATCACCGCCGTTGGAGACTGTGTCGGCAGCGCCGAGCGCGTGATCGACGCCACTGGGAAGCTCGTCACCCCCGGTTTTGTTGACATCCACACCCACCTCGACGCCCAGCTGGCGTGGGATCCCATTGGCACCGTCTCGTGTTGGCATGGCGTGACCACCGCCGTGCTTGGCAACTGCGGGGTGACGTTCGCCCCCTGCAAGGCGGAGGATCGGGTACTGCTGGCCGAGATGATGGAGTCGGTCGAGGACATCCCCGCCGCCGCCATCCTGAGCGGCCTGTCCTGGGATTGGGAGAGTTACGGCGAGTATCTCAACTCCTATGAGCGCATGCCCAAGGGGCTCAACGTCGGGGGCATGGTCGGTCACTGCTCCGTACGGGTGGCCGCCATGGGTGATCGGGCCATCGACCAGCACCACGCCGATGCTGCCGACATCGTCCGCATGTGCGACCTGGTGGAACGCAGTCTGCGTGACGGTGCCCTGGGTTTTTCGACCTCGCGAACCTACCTCCACCTGGTCCCCGACGGGCGGGAGGTGCCGGGCACGTGGGCCGCTCCCGAGGAGTTGTTGGCCATCGGGGAGGTGATGGGTCGTCTGGGCAAGGGCGTCTTTGAATGCGCCGTCGACAATGACCGGCAGTTGCACGGCATGGTTGGTACCGCTGACCGCTCGGTGATTGAACGCGAGGTGGCCTGGATGAAGGAGCTGTCGATCCGCACCGGCCGTCCCGTGACCTTCGGCTTTGTCCAGAACCGGTCCGATCCGACCGCCTGGCGGTACTGGCTCGAACTGGTGGCGGCGGCCAACGACGAAGGAGCCAGGATCTACCCCCAGACCACCAGCAGGGGTATCGGGGTGTTGTTCGGCATCGCCAACCGGACACCGTTCGACAACAGCTCAAAATCGTGGCGGGAGCTCCGGTCCCTGGCCTGGCCCGAGAAGCTCGAGCGGCTGCGGGATCCCGAAATTCGGGCCACCCTGATCGCCGAGGCCGAGGCAACACCATCCAAGCTCGATCTGTCGGCCATCTACCGGCTTGAGCCGTCGCGGGTCGAGTACGAGGGCGAGCCCTCCGAGTCCTTGGTCGCCCACGCCGAGCGGCGAGGGGTTTCGCCGGCGGAGGCCTTCATCGACATGGCCCTGGAGAGTGGGGGGCGTGGCTTGTGGAACTATCCGTTCCTCAACTTCGACTTCGATGCCATCGAGACCAAGCTCAAGCATCGTGATGTCATCCTTGGCATTGGTGATGCCGGAGCCCACGTGGGCCAGATCCAGGACGCCAGCCAGTCGACCTACTTCCTCACCCACTGGGTCCGTGACCAGGGGGCGTGGTCGATCGAGGAGGCGGTGAAGATGTTGAGCGCCGACGGTGCCGACCTGTTTGGCCTTGTTGGTCGCGGTCGGCTGACCCCCGGGGCCTACGCCGATGTCAACGTGATCGACCTTGATGTCCTGGCGCTCGACGCACCGGAATACGTCTACGACTTCCCCGACGGTGCCGGGCGCTACATCCAAAAAGCCCTGGGGTACGACATGACCCTGGTCAACGGTGAGGTGTTCATGGAGGGCGGCGAACATCAGGGCCCGTTGGTTGGTCGAGTACTCCGTAGCTGAGGGTCACTGCGCCGGGGTGATGCCGTCGTGTTGCCCCGTCACGCCGTTTCCGACATCCTTGGATTCGTTCCGCGACGAGGAGTGCGTACATGCTGGACTTTCGGCTGAGTTCCGATCTTGAGGATCTCCGACAACGGGCAGCCGAGGTTGCGGCCGATGGCGTGGCCAGGTTCGGGCGTCACAACGACTCGTGGATCAACGGCTACTGCAAGGAATTCGCCCAAATTGTGGCGTCCGAGGGCTGGATCGGCATGGGTTGGCCCGAGGAGTTCGGCGGCCGGAACCGACCCCCGATCGAGCGGGTCATCGTGGCCGAGGAGATGATCAGCGCCGGGGCCCCCATCGCCTCGATGTGGTTCGCCGATCGTCAGATGGGCCCGACCATCATCGCCTACGGCACCGCCGACCAGAAGGCCGAGTACCTCCCCCGCATGCTCTCGGGTGACAGCACCTGGTGTATCGGCATGAGCGAACCCGACGCCGGCTCCGACCTGGCCTCGCTCAAGACCCAGGCGCGGCGCGACGGTGACTACTTCATCATCAACGGTCAGAAGATCTGGACCAGTTTCGGGGCCGTTGCCGACTACGTCTACCTGATCTGCCGGACCTCGACCGACGGACCGCCTCACAAGGGGATCTCCGAAGTGGTGGTGCCCATGGACACTCCCGGCATCGAGGTCCGCCAGATCACCGACATGACCACCAACCGGCACTTCTGTGAGATCTATTTCACCGATGTACGGGTGCCGGTTGAGAACCTGGTCGGGGTCGAGGGTGATGCCTTCGGCCAGACCATGCGCCAGCTGGAACATGAGCGGGGCGGAATCGACCGGCTGGTGTCGAACAAGGCTCTCTACGAGATGGCCAAGGAGCGGGCCGATCTGTCCGATCCCCTGGTCCGCCAGGAACTGGCGGCGTTGGAGAGCGGCTACCGGATTGGCCGGCTGCTCGTCTACCGGGAGGTCCTGAAGCAGGCTCCGGCCGGTTTCAGCGCAGCCACCAAGTTGTTCTGCACCGAGCACGAGGGGCGGGTGGCCGAGTTCGTGGCCCGGACCATGGGGCCCGAGGCCATGTTGTTCAACGACGTGACCCACGGGCTGCTCTACACCCCCGGATACACCATCATGGGCGGCACCTCGAACGTAATGCGCAACATCCTCGGTGAACGAGTGCTGGGGTTGCCCCGCGAACCGCGGGCCAAAACCAACTGAGGCCAGGCCCGGGCCCCGTTGAACGGGGAGTCAGGTGGGCTTCGGAAGGCGAGCGAGGCCTGCCATACGAGCCGGTCGTCATCAATGGCGTCGTCGGAAGCTACGGTCTGTTCGCGTGGAGCTCTTGTGCGCTGCGGTGTTGTTCGATAGCGATGGCGTCCTCGTGGATTCCCATCTCGACGGGCTTCGGGTCGGTGCCGGGATCCCAGCTCCGGCCGTAGTCATCTCGGCAGAAGACGTGGAGTTCGGGAAGCCCCACCCTGAGCCGTACCTGACAGCGGCACGGAATCTTGGGGTCGATATCTCGGATTGTGTCGTCTTTGAAGACTCGTCCTCTGGCGCCGAGGCCGGTCGAGCGGCCGGGGCGACGGTTGTTGCCGTCGGGAGCGAGGAGTGGCCCTTCGTTCCGGCCTGCAGAGTCCTGAGCCTGAACGACGTTGCCATCTCCAGCGCCGATCCAGATCGCCTTACTGTCGATCTCGCTGGGAAACAGCTCGACGGCTTCAGCACGACCGGGTAGCGGCACCGGTTCGCCCGGGACGGCTCAGGCCTGCACCTCGGACAGTCGGGCCAGATGGCTGGCCAGGTGGGTGAGCCGAACTGGGACGGAATCGTCGGTGGCCCGGGCCACGGCGATGGCGCGGTCGGTGGTGGCGATGGCCTCATCCAACACCTGCTTGTCGCCGTTGACGGCATAGAGCCGGGTTAGATGGTTGGCCAGGGTGTTCAGTCGGCAGGGAAGCTGACGGCCGCGCTCATCGGTGGCCTCCACCGCCCGTCGGGAGGCGGCCACCGCCTCATCGAGCAGGGCCTGGTTGTTGTTGACGCCGTGCAGCAGAACCAGATGGCCTGCCAGGCTGTTCAGCCGCCCGGCGAGGCCCGGATCGCCGTCCCTGGTCGTCTCGATGGACTTACGGCCCCGTCCCACCGCTTCCTGCAGGGTCAGGATGTTGTTATTGAGCTTGTACAGCGTCCGCAATCTGGTGGCCAGGCCGGCCAGGTAGTCCGCAAGTTCGGGGGAGTCGTCGTCTGCCGCCTCCACTGCTGCTCGCCCGATCGCCGCCGACTCCTCCAGCGAGGTCAGGTTCTCGTTCAAGGCGTGGAGCTTGGCCAGGTGGATGGAGAGGTCGTTGAGGCGCCTGGGGAGTGAAGGGTCACCGGCCGGTGTGGCGTCGATGCGGCGACGGGTCAGGGCGACGCTCTGCTCGATTACCCCCTGCCCTCGGCTGGCGCTGAACAACCGGTCGAGGCGGCTGAGCACGGTGTCGAGGAAGGCCATGGTCTCAATTGGCTGACCATCGAAGGCGTCGGCGGCGCGGCGCAGGGCGATGACCGCTTCGTTGAGTGCTTCGCCCGCTCCCGTGGTGGCAAAAAGGCGTACCAGGTGGTTGGCCAGGTTGCTGAGCCTCGTCGCCAACTCCGGGGTGTCGTCCGGAGTTACCGCCACGGCCCGCCGGGCGGCAGCCACGGCTTCGTTGAGCACATCAGGGTCGCCGGCCACGGCGTACTGGTGGGCCAGCCGGTTGGCCAGATTGTTGAGGTAGCGGGGGAGGTCAGGATCGCTGTCGCCGCTCAACTCAACGGCGGTGCGTGCCGCCTCCACGGCCTCGTCGAGCAGGGCCTGGTCGTTGCTGCCCCGCTGCAGGCGCGAGAGCAGGGTGGCGAGGTTGTTGTGGTAGCCGGCTCGCTCGGGATCGTCGTCCGAGGCGGCCTGAACGGCTTGACGGGCAACGCTCACTGCCTCGATCAGATGCGTCTTGTCGCCATCGATTGAGTGCCGGGCCGCGAGCCAGGTGGCCAGGCCGTCGAGGTGAAAGGCGTGCTGCGGGGTCTCCTCCGGCCAGGCGTCAGCCGCCCGGCGAGCGGTGGTAATGGCGGTGGTGACGAGGGGCGAATCGTTGGCGAAGGAAGATACCCGTCGGTGGACCCGGGCCACCAGATCGAGGCGGGTGGCGAGATCGGCGCTGTCAGCCGGGGTCGCCGCTATCAGCCGGTCACCGTTTTGGCGGGCCTCGGCGATCAGGGCCCGATCACCGCTGAGATCGTGAAGCTCCAACACCAGGGAGGTGAGCTGGTCGAGGTAGCTGGTTTGTTCAGGTCCGTCGTCCGGAGCGAGCTCCACTGCTTGCCGGGCGGCGGCGACCGCTTCGGTCAGTAGCTCGGCCGCGGTTGAATTACTGTCGCGATGCAGCCGGGCCAAGCGTGAGGCCAACCGGTGGAGGTAGCGGGCCAGGTCGGGGCTGTCCGGAGGGAGCACCTCGATACCACGGCGGGCCACGGCGACGGTCTCCTCCAACACCTCGGTCTGACCCAAGCGATTGTGTAAACGATCAAGATTGTTCACCAAGGTGTTGAGGCGAACCGCCAGCTCCGGCTCCTCGGTGGCGGTTACCTCGACCGCACGGCGGGCGGCCGACACCGCTTCTTCGAGGATGGCCTGATCATTGACGGCGGAGTAGAGGCGACCAAGGTGGGTGGCCAGGTCGCTCAGGCGCTCGCCGAGGTCGGGATCCTCGGGTGGTGAGGCGGCAACGGCGGCGCGGGCAACCTCAACTGCTTCCCGCAGCAGCGGCCGGTCGGGCTGCGAAGCGTAGAGGCGGGCGAGGTGGCGAGCCAGGTTGGTCTGGAAACGGGGGCGGTCAGCGCTCGAAGCGGGCACGGTCTCGACGGCCCGCCGAGATGCCTCCACCGCCTCGCCGAGGACTTCGCCCTCACCACTGACGGCATGGAGGCGGCTGAGCCTGCCCGCCAGATTGTCGAGATAGAGAGGGATTTTGGCATCGTCATCGGCTGCGGTCTCAACTGCCCGTCGTGCCGAGGCTACGGCCTCGATGAGTTGCGGTCGCTCCCCGTCGCTGGCGTAGAGCTCGGCTAGGCGGGTGGCCAGATTGTTCAAGTGGACCGCAAGATCACCGCTGGACTCGGGGGACGCTTCAACCGCCCGGCGGGTGTTGGACACCGCGTCCTGGAGATCGGCCAGTCGACCGGTGGCCCGATAGCGCACCAGCAGCAACTCGGCAACGGTGTCGTGGCGGTCAGTCAAGGCCGCTGCGGCGTCGGCGCTTGCCCTCACCGACGCCAGCGCGGCGTCGATCGCCTCACTGATGGCGGCCTCGTCGTTGTTGACGAGGTACAGGTCGTGTAGACGTTGGCTCAGGTTGTCGAGGGCGAGGGCCCGGTCTTCGTCGACCCCGGTGGTATCGGAAACGGCTCGTCTGGCGTGTTCGATCGCCTCGAGGCGAGGTTTGAGATCTTCGGCTGAAGCCGGAAGTTCAGCCAGCAGTACCGACAGCCGGATCAGGCGCGTGGCCAGGTCGGAATGGTCATCGGGGGTTGTGGCGATCGCACGACGGGCCGCGTCGATTGCGTCGGCCAGGGCCAAGATGTTGTTGGTCAGCCGGTGTTGGTCGCTGATACGGGCCGATAGCGCGGCCAACCTTTCGGGCAGGGCGGAGTCATCGCCGGCGGTCAACTCCACCGAACGTCGGGCCGCGGTCACGGCCTCGTTGGCGACATCGAGCTCCGGGTGCTGGCTGAACAGTTGAGCCAGGCAACAGACCAGGTTGTCGAGGCGCGACGTCAACTTTGCATTTGAGGTCGGGGTGTTGGCCACCGACTCCCGGGCGGTGGATACGGCCTCGGCCAGCAAGGTCGGGTTGTTGGTGTTGGCGTGGCTCTCGAGCAGGCGAACCGAGAGTCGGTACAAACGTTCAGGCCGGTTCGGATCCGTGGCTTCGGCGGCATTCGCCGTCTGACGGGCCACGTCGATCGCTTCGTCGAGTGCTGTTGTCTGATGACTGTTGGCGTAGACCTGATCCAGCACATCGCTCAGAACGACTAGCTGGTCGCTGGCCTGACCGCTGAGCTCGACTGCCTGACGCGCGGTGCTCAGCGCTTCCTCCAGCACACCCGAGTCGTGCTTCAGTGAACCCAGCGCGGCCAGGCGGCGGGCCAGCGCGCCGAGGCGTGGAGCTCGCTGGGGGTTGTCGGCCGTGCTGAGCTCGACGGCTTGACGCCCTGCCGAGATCGCCTCGTCCAGCAGCATGCGGTGGTTCTCGACCTCATATCTGGTGTCGAGATACTCGGCCAGTCGGGTCAGCCGGTTGGCCAGGTGGAGATCGCCGGGAGGTGTTTCGTCGGCTACCCGGCGGGCGATGCTGACGGCCTCGACCATGGCCGAGCGGTCGCCCTCCTCCCGGTGAAGTGAGCCGAGCAGGGTGGCCAGTTCGTCCAGGGCCGACAACGTCTCGGGCCCCGATGGCACCTCGACGATGACCTGACGCGCCTCTTCGATGGCCTGATCGAGCGTCACGCCGGTTCCGGCCAGTTCGGCCATGCCCGCAACCTGTGCCGCGGCGTCGACCACAGCCGCCACCGCTGCTGGGGGCGGGGTGGTGGCGTCGAACGACAAAGCGGTGCGGATCTCAGCCGCCGCGTCCGACCGTTGGTGACGATCGTCGCCGACGGCGGAGAAACGGGACATGGCGTCACCGAGCCTGCCCAGATGTTGCTGCCAATGATGGTCTTCGAGCCCGGTGAGGTCAATCGCCGTGCTGAGCGCCGCCGCTGCCTCTTCCAGCAGCGTTCGGTCTCGGGAGACTTCGAACAGTCGACACAGATTCAAACTGAGATTGGTCAGACGGGTGGGCATTTCGCTGCTCAACAGCGGAGTGGCGGAGGCCACGGCCCGGGCAGCCACCACCGCCTCGTCCAGCAGCAGGTGCTTGTGGGGCCCGGGCTCGGTTGCGGTGCCAACCTCGCGCAGGTGCACCGCCAATTGATCCAGGCGGTTGGGATAGTCGGCCTGCTCGCTGTCGCTCACCTTCAGCGTCTGGCGGGCCGAGTCGACCACTTCCTGAGCGGCGTCGATGCCACCGATCAGTCTGAAACGGTAGGCCAAACGGTCGGTCAGGTTGGCCCGACGCTGCGACAGCAGCGGCAACTGGTGGTCCGGAGTTGTCTCTGCGGCGGAACGGGTTGCGTCAATTGCGTCGTCGAGAAGTGTCGGTTCCCCGGACTCGTGGTGAAGATCAATGAGGTGTCGGGCCAGCTGGTCGAGTCGAGCCCGGTGCCCGTTGTCGGCAGCCGCTCCCTCAATCGCCACTGCGGCGCGAAGTAGGGCGATCGCCTCCTCCAGCGTTGATCGCTTGCGCTCTGCCTGGTATGACAGGGCCAGACAGTGGGCCAGTTCTTCCTGCCGTCGGGCCAGTGTCGGGCTACCCACGGGCGTGGCCTGCAGGGCACGGCGACAGGTGACGATGGCGTCGGTCAGCGCCGCCCTCTCGCCGGTGCCGTCGTAGCGGTCGGAGAGGTGGGCCGCCAGGTTGGCCAGCAACGTTGCCAACTGCGCGCCGCTGCTGGGGGCGGCGGAGACCGCCTGGCGGGCCGTGGCGATGGCGTCGGCGAGGACCTTCTGATCGCGATCGAGGGTGTAGAGCTCTGACAGGCGGTTGGCCAGGTTGTTCAGCCGGGCCGACAGTTCGGCTGCGGTGCGCGAGGTGCGACTGACGGCGTTGCGGGCCTCGACGATCGACTCCTCCAGGGCCCAACGCTCGCCGAACCGGTGATGGTGGTCCGCCAGCCGCAGAGCCAGGCTGTTCATTCGGCCACCCAGTTCGGGGGCCATCAACGAGGTCAGTTCGACCGCAGTCCTGGTGAGAGTGATTGACTGGTCGAGGTCGGCCCGGTCTCCGGTGACCTTGGCCCGGTCGGCATGGAGCCCGGCCAATGCCATTAGCCGTTCGCCACCGTCGGAACCATCAATCTCGGTCAGATCGATCTCGGCCGTCCCGACGGTCTCGAAGGCCCGATCAATCCAGTTTGGCTCACCGGTCTGGTGGTACAGGCGGGAGCAGAGGGTGGTCAGGGTGGAGCGAAGGCGGGAGCGAAATCTCGGGGCGAAGTGGCCGGTGCTCAACTCAATCTGGTGGTGTTCGACCGTTTCGGCCGCCCGACGTAGCAGCTTCTCCGACGGGGTACCGCCGGTGCCTGCGACGGATCGCACGATTGAAGCGAGTTCGGCCAGGGCCTCGGCACGCTCCGGGGCGTCGGAGTCGATTAGTAGCGCCACCCTCTCGGCCAGGCGCTGGGCCAGAATGTCGTTGCCCTTGGAAATCGCCGCCGCACGGCGGGCAACCAGTAGCCGGACAACCTCAAGATCCTGTAGTAGCGGATTGCCATCGAGTAGTCGGGTGGCGGTGCTGGTGTCTGGGGCAGCAACAAAGGCACGGATGGTCTTGACCACGTCCGTGGCAGACTCCGCTAGCTCTGTAGATGGAATCGGATATTGCGGTTTCAATCTCCCCCGTTCGCGGCGGCTCGAAGGCAGGGTCCCATTGGATTGTTCCCGCCAATGGGAGGCCCAACCTACCATTTCCATCCACCGAGCGGGCGGCAGACACACCCAAGAACAGCCCAGTTTTGAGGTAAAGGACGTCCCTCCGGTCGAGGCGGTAACGATCGTGTTTGCACCCAGTGTCCGACTTGGGTTGCCAACCGGTAGATCATCATCCAAGGTGATCGGTATGGAAGACCGAGACAAGCCGGTGGTGACCCCCGGAGCCAAGATGCTCTACTTGATCAAGCGGCGGCAGGGCGTGTCGCGTGAGGAACTCATCGCACACTGGTTCGCCAACCACATGCCTGCGGTGATCGAAGGACAGCAGCGACAGGCCAAGGCGGGTGGGCTACACGCCACCCGCTATGTCGCAACGCTCTATCAGCCCGATCGCCATGGGGCGCAACCTTGGGACGGTATGGCGCAGCTGTGGTTCGGCGAGGCCCCGCCCCAGCCGGCCCAGGCACATGGAACCGAGCCGGTCGACAGCTTCCAACAGCGGGCTGAGCCCTATGTGCCGTGGGTCACCCGTGAGTACGTGATCATCGACGGGGTGACGCAGTTGCCATTCGAGCCACTGACTCTGAACCCACCGTTCCCAACTACCCGGTCTGGGTTCCACAAGGTCAGTTTCCTGGTCAAGGCCCGACCGGGAACCGACTTCGAGGCCTTCTACCACCACTGGCTCAGCACTCATGTCCCCAATGTGGCTTCAGTCATGAACAAGGTTGGGGGTTTCGGCTACGTGGTCAGTCACAGTATCAACCCCGAGACCGAGGCCTATGCCGGGCTGGCCGAGCTGTACTTCCCCGACGAAGCGGGGTGGGCCGAATATCAGAACATTGTTACCCCCGACGGCCTGGAGCAGTGGGTCGATCCCGAGGGGACCGTCGCCCTGCGATCCACCACCGAGTTGATCGGCATCCACCCCTGATCAACCCCGAACCCAGGCCTGGGATCCGAAGGTCGGGACCGGCGAACTGGGAGCGGAGGATGTCACCGTCGTGGGCTAAGTTCGCGTGTCATGACACGATTGGCCTACATCACTGATGATCTCACCGCTGACCAACAGGCGGTCTGGGACTGCGTAACCAACGGACGGCGAGGTCCGGCCGACAACCTGATCAACGATGACGGTGGTCTGATCGGGCCGTTCAACGCCCCGCTGTACGCCGCCGCCACGGGCCGCAAGGTGGTCGAGTTGGGCGAGGCGTTGCGCTTCGATACCGAGATCGACAATCGCCTGTTGGAGCTGGCGGTGTCGATGGTCGGTGCCCACTGGCGTTCGAACTTTGAGTGGTACGCCCACAGTCGTATGGCGATTGCCGCTGGAATCAGCCGTGAAGCCGTCGCCGCCATCGAACGCGGCGACGAACCCGACCTCGACCGGGATGACGAGCAGGCGGTCTACGCCCTCACCCACTCGCTTTTGACCACCGGTCGAGCGGCCGATGACGTCCACGCCGCGGCCCGGGAGCACCTCGGTGATCAGGGCCTGGTGGAGTTGACCCAGCTCATTGGCTACTACTGCATGATCTCGCTGACCCTCAACACGTTCCAGATCGAACTGCCACCGGGCAACGAGCCGGTGTGGCCCTACTGAAATGGCCAGGGTCCGCCCGACAGCGGGGTCACTGGCGATGACCGGGCACTGACCCTCGGCCGGCCCCCAATGGGCGGCGGAGCCACTCGGGACACTAACGTCTGTGCACGGCGGATTTTGGTTGTCCGACCCCGAAACGCCATCGGCCGTCCGGCCGGAGAGGAGCAGCAGTCATGAGTGTCTTCACCATCACCCCGGTAACGGGAGCCCTGGGAGCGGTCGTCGAGGGGATTGACCTGGTCCGCGATCTCGATGACGACACCGTGGCGCGATTGCGGGCGGCGTTCAACGAGAACCACGTGTTGTTCTTCCGTGATCAGGCGATGGGCCCAGCCGATCAGGTCGCCTTCGGGCGTCGTTTCGGCCCTCTTGGCTCTCACCCCTATGTTGAGGCCAACCGGGAGTTTCCCGAGGTGCTCGATCTCATCACCGAGCCCGACGACCGGGTCAACTTTGGTGGTGGTTGGCACTCCGACGTGACCTTCCTCGAAGAGCCCGACCTCGGTTCAATTCTCTACGCCGTTGACGTCCCGCCCGTTGGAGGCGACACGCTCTTCGCCAACCAGGAGGCCGCCTACGACGCGCTGTCACCGACCATGCAGGAAATGCTGGCACCCCTGGTGGCCATCCACTCCGCAGGCAAGCAGTACGCCGGCGCCGGCTACTCGCGTCAATCGAAGGCGATGATCACCAAGAACGCTGACTTGGCGGCCGACAGTGACGTGGAACACCCGGTGATCCGCACCCACCCGGAAACGGGGCGCAAGGCGTTGTTCGTCAACCGGGCCCACACCGCCCGGATCAAGGGGATGCATGCCGGCGAGTCCGAAGCTCTGCTCGAGTTCCTGTACTCCCACGCCGTGAAGGAGCGCTTTACCTGCCGCTTCCAGTGGCAGTCAGGTTCGGTCGCCATGTGGGACAACCGCAGTGTGCAGCACCATGCCATCCACGACTACAAGGGGCAGCGGCGGCAGATGCGTCGCATCACCATCCAGGGTGACCGTCCCGTTTGAGCCCGTCTCCGCCCGATGACGACCTGACCGGCGCTGATGATCTCTCGGAGGAGGGACCGGCCGAGCTGCGCCAACTGCTGCACCGCCGGTCGGTCCAGCGCCTGCTGATCAGTCGCGCAGCGGCATCATCGGGGGCGGTGACCATGGCCATCGCCATGGGCGTCTACGTCTTCGACATCACCGGCCGTGAGGCCGACATCGGTTTTGTCGGCCTGGCCGAGTTCCTGCCGACGTTTCTTCTGGTGCTGTGGGCCGGATCGATGGCCGACCGCATGGATCGTCGGCGGTTGGCGGCGGTGGCCTACGCCGCCGAGTCCATCATCGCCTTCGTCACGGCCTGGTACGTGACCACGGGGCCGACCGCCATTGGGCCGTTGCTCGGCCTCACCGTGGCCTATGGCGCGGCCCGCGGGTTCGCCAACCCGGCCTCGCGCGCCCTGCCTGCCAACGTCGTGTCCCGCGCCGACCTGCCCCGCTTGATACCGGCGTTGTCGGCGGTGTGGCAGTTGGCCGCCGTCTTCGCCCCGCTGATCGTCGGCGTGGTGTACGGCATCCACCCGGCCTGGACCTTTGCCGTCATTGGTGTGCTCAACGCGGTGGCGGCCGTCAATCTGCTGCGGGTGAAGCTTCACTCTCCCCAGGAGCACAGCGTCGAGCGTCCGTCCATGGGCGACGCTCTCCGGGGGCTGGGCCTGGTGTGCCGCTCACCGTTGCTGCTCGGAGCCATCGGGCTCGATCTGATGGCCGTGCTCCTGGGAGGGGTGGTGGCGTTGGCGCCCCCCATCTCGAAAGACCTTCTCAATGCTCCGGACGGTGCTCCCTTCTGGCTGAGGGCGGCCGGGGGAGTGGGGGCCATGATCACCGCAGGGCTGCTGGCCCGTAGGCCAGTGGAGCGAAATATCGGTCGAACGTTGCTGATCGCGGTGGGGGTTTTCGGCCTGTTGACCGTCGGCGTTGCCTTCAGTCGCAGTCTGCTGATCACCCTCGCCCTGTTCGCCCTGTTGGCCGCAGCCGACATGGTCAGTGTTTTCATCAGGGCCACCATCGTTCCCCTGGCCACCCCCGATTCGCTGCGGGGTCGGGTTCTGGCGGTGGAGGCGGTGTTCATCGGGGCCTCGAATGAGCTGGGAGCGTTCGAATCGGGTATCACGGCCCAATGGTTCGGTCTGGTGCCCGCCATCATCGCCGCCGGGGTCGGCACGATGATCGTGGTCGGGCTGTTCGCTGTGTTCATGCCCGAACTGCGACGCCTCGATCGTTTCGACGAGATCGGCGAGGTGGCGACCACCCCATTGTGACCGGTCTGGGCCTTGAGCCCTTCGCCGTCATAGGGTGGGGCCATGCCAATCGAAGGTAACTACGAACCAAGCACATGGGGATGGGTCCGGGACCAGGTCGAGGAGTACGAAGGCTCCGCCGGCGCCTCCGGAGCCACCCTGCGCGACACCGGACTACCGATCATCGTCATGACAACCGTCGGCCACAAAAGTGGCAAGGTCCGCAAGGTGCCCCTGATGCGGGTTGAGCACGAAGGCGAGTACGCCATCGTGGCCTCCAAGGGTGGTGCCCCGGAGAATCCAGGCTGGTATCACAACCTGATGGCCGACCCCAATGTGATGATCCAGGACGGTCCCGAGCCTTTCGACGCCGAGGTGCGGCTGGTAACCGGCGATGAGCGGGCCCAGTGGTGGGAACGATCGGTGGCCGCCTTCGCTCCCTATGCGGAGTACAAGGAGAAGACCGACCGGGAGATTCCACTCTTCATTGCCTCAGCCAAGGGCTGACCATCGCCGTCGGAAGCAGGGTGTCCAGCGTCGCCTACCCGGCGCTGTGGGGCTCGTGTAGCGTCGGAACCATGACAGGTTCTCACCCCCTTCCTGAAGGTTTTGTCGCCGTGGTCAAGGAGGACTGTTCGACGTGTGTCACGGTCGCTCCGGTGCTGGCCGATCTGGCCGGGCAGGTTCCACTCACGGTGTACTCCCAGGACAACCCCTCGTTCCCCGCCGGAGCAGAGCCGGTTGATGACTCGTCGCTTTTGATGTCGTGGCACCACGACATCGAGACCGTACCCACTCTGATCCGGGTGGAGGGCGGGGTCGAGCAGGAGCGCATCGTTGGCTGGGAACGGAGCCAGTGGCTGAACTTCCTGGGGCAGGAGTCGTTGGCGGAAACCACCGCCGACTTTGCCCCCGGCTGCGGCTCGCTGTCGGTGGACCCCGGGCTGGCCGATGAGTTGGCGGTCCGCTTTGGGGCCTCGACGTTGCGCAGCCGCCGGGTTGAGCTGGCCCGCCTCGAGGATGAGGCCGAAGCCATGTTTGACCGGGGCTGGTCTGATGGACTACCAGTCGTCGCCCCGACCGAAGCTCGGGTGCTGGCCATGTTGCAGGGCACGACCCGCTCACCAGACGAGGTGGTCGCCATCATCCCGCCCACGCTGGTCGAGGCCACCGTCGAGCAGGTGGCGATCAACGCCGTGCTGGCCGGTTGTCGGCCCGAGTACCTGCCGGTGGTTCTGACCGCGGTGGAAGCGGCCTGCACCGACCAGTTCAACATGCACGGCCTGCTGTGCACGCTGTGGTTCTCCGGTCCGGTGTTGATCGTGAACGGTCCGATTCGTAACCAGATCGGGATGAACAGCGGCAAGAACGCCCTCGGTCAGGGGAACAGGGCCAACTTGACGATCGGGCGGGCACTGCAGTTGGTTGTCCGCAACATCGGCGGGGGTCGACCCGGTGTCAACGGTATCGACCGCTCGGCCCTCGGCGCCCCGTCGAAGGTCGGTTGGTGTTTCGCCGAGGACGAGGAGCACCTGCCCGCCGGGTGGCCACCACTCAGCGTTGAACGTGGCTTTGACCCTGGCCAGAACACCGTCACCCTCTTCGCCGGGCATGGACCGATCGGCGCCATCGATCAACAGTCAAGAACCCCGCAATCGCTGACCCGGTCGTTGGCCGCACAGCTCATGTCCGTCGGTCACCCGAAGTTGCCGAACGAAGCCATGCTGATCATGACCCCGGAACACCAACGGGTGTTCGCCGAGGCCGGGTGGACCAAGGACGATTTTCGAGCCGAGCTCGAACCACTGTTGCTGCTCGATGGTGCCACCGCCGTGCGGGGGGCGGGTGGCATGGACGAGGGACTACCGGTTGACTACGCCGACCGGCAGATACCCAAGTTCCGGCGCGGCTCGCTTATGATCGTGCGGGCCGGGGGAAGCGCCGGTGCCTTCTCCGCCATCCTCGGTGGCTGGATCGGTGGCCCCAGAGGGAGCGAACCGATCACCCGTCCCATCGAGGCCTGATCGCTGCTATTCGAGCATCTCAGCCGCCGCCAACTCGGCGATGCGATCGCTGTCGTAGCCGAGAACCTCGGTGAGCACGTCGAAGGTGTGCTCACCGAATGTTGGCGCCGCGGCCCGTACGATCGACGGGGTTCGTGACAGCTGGAATCGGCTCGCTTCGACGATGGTCGTGCCCTGTTTGGCGTGGGGCACTTCGGCAAAATGACCCCGATGGGCGATCTGGGGATCGGCCGCCAACTCGGGGGAGTTCTGCACGATGTGGGCGGCTATACCTTGGCTCTGGAGCTGGGTCATCAGCGTCACCCCGTCCTGAGTCGAGGTCCAGGCCTCGAGGGCAGTGTCCAGTTCGTCGTGGCGGGTGTGGCGCTCGTCGGCGCTGAGCGATGCGAGGTCGGGCCGTTCCAGCAACTCGGCGAGGGTGGCCCAGGCGTCGTCGTCGGTGCAGGTCAAGGCCAACCAGCTGTCGTCAGCTGCGGTGCGGTAGACGCCCTGGGGAGCAAAGATCAGGTCGCGGTTGCCTGCCCGCTCCAGGGTGTTGCCGTTGACGGTCTGATCCAACAGAGCGGGCGACAGCAGGTGCAGTGCGGCCTCGGCCTGGGACAGGTCGATGTACTGGCCCTCACCCGTCGCTCGTTGGTGCTCCAGGGCCCCCATGACCGCGGCCACCAGCCAGCGGGGCGAGGTATAGTCGGTGTAGGCACCGAAAGGCCCGGACGGGGCCCGGTCGGTCCAACCGACGGGATGGAAGAAGCCGGAGATGGCGGCGGCCATGGTCCCGAACCCGGCCAAATTGGCCAGGGGTCCGGTCTGGCCCATGAGGCAGCTGGAGGCCATGATCACCTCGGGGCGGCGCTTGCGGATGTCGTCGTAGCTGATGCCCCAGGCGGCCATGGCCTTGGGGGAGAACGACTCCATGATCACGTCGGCCCAGTCGATTAGATCCCAGATGACATCGATGGCCCCAGGCTTGGACAGATCGAGCCCGAGGCCCCGCTTTGCCGCGTTCATGTTGTTCCAGATCCCGGAGTTCTCGGGGTCGGTGACGTCGTCGCGGAACGGCTGCAGGGTACGCACGGCGTCCATCTTGTTGACCGACTCGACCCGGATGATGTCGGCTCCGTAGTCGGCCAGCACCCGTGACGCCGCCGGACCGGCCATGGCCCACATGAAGTCCAGAACCTTCACGCCCTCCAGCGGCTGGGCCGTTGAGGGCTCCGGGGTACGGATCGAGACCGACGGTGTTCGCACGGGCTCGGCCAGAACCGCCTCGGTATGCTCGCCAACGCTTGGAGCCGAGTTCAGTAGCGGCGACGGGGTGGCCGAGAACTTGGCGAACGCTCCGGGGTAGCGGATTGTGCCGTGCTGGGGGTGCTCGACGTCCTCCCAATAGTCGCGAAACGCCAACTGCTCACTGGCCGCCACCTCGGCCGTTGTCCACACCGGGGTGATCAGCACCCGGCGGGTCATGGCCGCTTCCAGTAGTTGGGCTTTGGTCTTGGTTGCGAAGAACTCGGTGAGCACGGCCTTGACCCGTTCGTACTCCTCCAATGGCTCCCGGCCGTCGAGCAGCATGATGGCGTAGTCGACCCAGTCCTTGTCCCTGGTGGCCTCGTCGCAGAAGCCTTCCTCGTGCACCCAGTCCATGAGGTTCTGGGTGAACCCGGCGAAGGCGGCCCCGAACAACAGGGTGACCGAGGCGTGCCCGTCGCGACAGGGCCACATCAGCTGGATGGGGATGCCCTGGAGGCTGGCCCCACCGGCGATGCGGGTGGTGACGGTGGCCGACAGGGGAGTGGCCAGACTCATCGACTGGGTCGACTGGTTCATGCTCTGCTGAGCCGAAACGTCGATGTGTTGGCCCAGGCCCGAGCGTCGTTCCCGCTCGAACAGGGCGATCAGGGCCGCTCCTGCCGCCTCCGAGGCGGCGTTGTGGGCGGCCTGGGGCACAAGACCGCCAGCCCGCAGCGGGGCGCGGTCGACGTCGCCCGTGATCGACATGTTGCCCGCCGCGGCCTGGACGACGATGTCGGTGGCCTGCCAGTTGGCCTTGGGGCCGGTGCCGCCGAAGGGAGTGATCGAGACGTGAACCAGGGCAGGGTTGAGCGTCGACAGTTCCTCGTAGGAGAGCCCCCGGGCCGCCATGACGCCAGGGCTCTCGGATTCGATGAGGATGTCAGCACCTTGGGCCAGACGGCGCAGATGCTGTTGGCCCTCGGTTGTTTCGAGGTCGAGAACTACGCTCTTCTTGCCCCGGTTGTAGCTCAGGTAGGTCAGTGAGTCCTCGACCACGAACGGAGGTAGGCGGCGGGCCGAGGAGCCTTCGGGCGGCTCGATGGCGATGACCTCGGCTCCCATTTGGGCCAGCATGAAACTGGCCAGATGGCCCCGCTCGTTGGTGAGGTCGAGAACTCGGTACGTGGACAGCATGTGGTATCCCCCTGTCGTGCCGGCGGCCGTTCGTGGTAACAGGTTGGACCGTAGCAGTCAGCACTTGATCGGACCGATTATGATCCGACGTTGTGGTGCCTGGCTCCGGTCCAGGCCCTGGTGACAGGCCGACGGGCGATCGGCGGCCGCTTCAGCGGCCAATTCGGGGATCGACGGCGAGCAGGATGGCATCAGCGAAGAGGTTGACCACGGCCAGGATGGCGGCGGTGACGAACAGCGCACCAACCACGGCCAGGTCATCGCGACGACCAATGGCCACCAGCACGTAGTCACCGAAGCCGGGCAGGGTGAACACCCGCTCGATGATGACGAGGTTGCCGAGAATCATGCCGGACTGGGCGGCGATGGCGGCCACCGCGCTGGGGGCGGCGGGACGCAGCGCGTGGGCTCGCACAATTCGACCCGGTGAAACCCCCTTCGACCGGGCCAGCAAGACATGTTCCGACATAAGTTGCTGGAGCAGTTCAGAGCGCAGCAGTACCAGATAGGTGGCGGCGGTGGTGAGGGCCAGGGTCAGTGAAGGTAAAGCCATCGACTTAAAGTGTTCGACGACGTCGCGCCCCAGGGGGACGTAGCGCCCGGTGGGCAGAATCTTGATCCCCCAGGACAACCCGAAGAGTTCGATGTCACCCACCCCGAAGAAGTACAGGAAGATCAATCCGGTGACGAACATTGGCACCGCCAGCCCGGCAAAGCTCATGGCCCGGAAGAACACATCGACCATGCGGCCCCGGTAACGGGCCCCGAGCATGGCCCCGGGAATGGCAATAAGCAGGGCGATGACCTGGCTGTAGGCCAACAGTTGCAGGGAGATTGGAATGGTTCGGCTCAGACCCTCGCCGACGGTCTCGGAGTATTGGCTGTCGCCCATCTCGCCCGCCACCAGATCACCGATCCAGGCGATGTAGCGCTCCATGGCTGGTACCACCCCGGTAGGGGTTTGACGGGCCGAGTCGGGGTAGTTGTGGACCAGTAGCCAGATGATGGCCATGGCCAGGAAGATCGAACCAATGATGCGGGCCACTCGTTGGCGCAGGTAGCGGCGAGATCCGTCGGGCAGCGCGGCCAGCGCCAGTACCGCCATGGCCACCAAACCAGCCAACAGTGGGACGCCGCCAATCACGACCGCAGCCAAGGCGCCGAGTAACGACACGACGGTCACCACCAGCACCCGGCTCTGCATCAACCCCACCTTTGCCGGTTGTCAAAGGCAATGCAAACGGCGCCCGTGGGCGGCTTGGGGTTCGATCAGGACCGAGCAACCCGAGCCGCCCTTTCGGTGAGTACTAGGCCCGGTCGGCCGCGAATGCCGCTAGGGAACTGTTGAATGTCGGGCTGGGGCGCATTGCCGCCTCGGCCAGAGTGGGATCGGGGAAGTAGTAGCCGCCGATGTCCATGGGTGGGCCTTGGACGGCGAGCAGTTCCTCAACGATCGTGGCTTCGGCGGCAACCAGGGCGGCGGCCAAGGAAGCAAAGCGGGCCTGCAGTTCCGGTGCCTTCTCCTGCCGGGCCAGGGCCTGGGCCCAATACAGCGTGAGGTAGAAATGGCTCCCACGGTTGTCGAGTTCGTTGACCTTGCGGGACGGCGACTTGCTGTTTTGCAGCAACTCTGCGGTCGCCTCGTCAAGGGCATCGGCCAGGACCTGGGCCTGGGCATTGCCGGTTGCCGCCGCCAGGTGTTCGAACGAGACGGCGAGAGCCAGGAACTCGCCCAGTGAATCCCAGCGGAGGTGGTTCTCGGCGTTGAACTGCTGCACATGCTTGGGGGCCGAGCCGCCGGCACCGGTCTCGAACAGGCCGCCACCGTTCATCAGCGGCACGATCGATAGCATCTTGGCGCTGGTACCGAGTTCCAAAATGGGGAACAGGTCGGTGAGGTAGTCACGAAGCACGTTGCCGGTGACCGAGATCGTGTCCTGACCGTTGCGAAGACGCTCAAGGGTGAAGCGGGTGGCGGCGATGGGGGCCATGATCTCGATCTGCAGGCCGGTGGTGTCGTCATCGCCCAGGTACGTGTTCACCTTGTTGATCAACTCGGCGTCATGGGCCCGATCGGCATCGAGCCAGAACACTGCCGGTGATCCTGTGGCCCGGGCCCGGCCGATGGCGAGCTTCACCCAGTCCCTGATGGGGGCGTCCTTGACCTGACCCATACGCCAGATGTCGCCCTGCTCGACGGTGTGCTCGAACACGGTGTTGCCACCCTCATCGACGACGCGCACCATGCCGGCGGCGGGAATCTCGAAGGTCTTGTCGTGAGAGCCGTACTCCTCGGCCTTTTGGGCCATGAGCCCAACATTGGGCACGGTTCCCATGGTGGTTGGATCGAATGCGCCGTGTTGTTTGCTGAAGTCGATCGTGGCGGCGTACAGACCGGCGTAGCTACTGTCAGGAATCACGGCCTTGGTGTCCTGCTGCTCGCCCGCCGCATTCCACATCTGGCCCGAGGTGCGGATCATGGCAGGCATCGAGGCGTCGATGATCACGTCGCTCGGCACATGGAGGTTGGTTATCCCACGGTCGGAGTCGACCATGGCCAGATCCGGTCCGTTTCGATAAGCGGCCTCGATGTCGGCTTCGATCTCGGCCCGTTTGTCGGCTGGGAGCTCTTCGATGGCGCCGAGCAGGTTGCCCAGCCCGTTGTTGACGTTGACCCCGATCTCGTCGAACAGGGTGTTGTGCTTGGCGAACACGTCGGCGAAATAGACCTCGACGGCGTGGCCGAAGATGATCGGGTCGGAAACCTTCATCATTGTCGCCTTCAGGTGCAGCGACAACAGCACGCCCTGCTGTTTGGCCTCGGCCACCTGGGCTTGGAGAAACGAGCGCAGGGCGGCCCGGCTCATCATGGTGGCGTCAACTACCTCGTCGGCCAGCACCGGAACCCGACGGAGAACGGTTTCTCCCTCGGCGCTGTCGAGAATGATCGTCAGGGTCCCGTCGGCGGCGATCGTCGTCGACTTCTCATTCGAGCGGAAGTCCCCGCTGCTCATGGTTGAGACGTGGGTGGCCGACGACGGCGACCACGCACCCATGGGGTGGGGATGGTTGCGGGCGTACTGTTTGACCGCGGCCGGGGCCCGACGATCGGAGTTGCCTTCGCGCAGCACGGGGTTGACGGCGCTGCCCTTCACCTTGTCGTAGCGGGCCTGAATCTCGCGCTCGGAGTCCGTTGCCGGCTCGGCCGGGTACTCGGGCACGGCATAGCCCCGAGCCTGGAGCTCGGAGATGGCGGCCCGCATCTGGGGAACGGATGCACTGATGTTCGGCAGTTTGATGATGTTGGCCTCGGGCTGCTTGGCCAGCTCCCCCAACTCGGCCAAGGCATCGGCAACGCGCTGCTCAGGCTCGAGATGATCGGCGAAGGTGGCCAGGATGCGGCCAGCGAGGGAGATGTCCCTGGTCTCGACGTCGACATCGCAGGCGCCGGCGAACGCTTCGATCACCGGTAGAAACGAGTAGGTGGCGAGGGCGGGAGCCTCGTCGGTGTGGGTGTAGATGATCTTGGCTGTCGTATCAGGCATTGCTTGCACCATAGCCACGGCATTGCGGGGGAGCGATTGGGGGCCAACAGTTGGCATCGATTCGTGCCTCGGTCGATTGGTGGTGGATACACCGGCCCCGATCATGGGCCGGGAGACCCAGTTCCGGTGGGGCCAACGGTCCCGATACATACGCCGCTTCAAGTGTTGCTCGGGATCGACCGTTGAGAAGAGCACGATGTTGGACAGCAAGCTGCTGCGCTCACCGGCGCTCGTCTTCCTCACCGGCCTGGTGGCCTGCCTCCTAGCCACGGCGCTGGTCTACTCCGGGGCCGAGTTGGTCGCTCTCGATCTGGTACGCCCGGTGGCGGTCGGGACCTTTGCCGCTTCGGGGGCAACCCTGATGGCCGTGGTGCAGCGCCTGGCCGGGCGTCGGGTCTCGGACCGGCTGTCACAGGAGGCGGACAACGCCAAGTACGACGCCCTCACCGGGCTGGTCAACCGGGCGGAGCTGTACCGATCCCTCGATGAATCCCTGGTTCAGGCCGGCCGCGAAAACACGGTGTTCGGCGTGCTGTTCCTTGACCTCAATCGCTTCAAGGTCATCAACGACTCGCTCGGCCATGATGCCGGCGACGAGTTGCTGAAGATCGTGGCCGATCGTCTGAGGGCGGCGACCAGGAGCACCGACGTCGTCGCCCGTCTCGGGGGCGACGAGTTTGTGGTCGTCTGTCGTGGCCTGCTAGCGAAAGATTCCGTTGAGGGGGTGGCCCGGCAGATCACCAAGAGACTTGGTGAGCCGGTTCAGCTCAACGGACGCCTCCAGGAAGTCTCGGCCAGTATCGGGATAGCCGTCGCCTCGCCCGACGAGGAACGTGGACCAGACGATCTCATCCGGGACGCCGACGCCGCCATGTACAAGGCCAAGCGGGATCGTTGCAGCTACTCCATCTTCGATGACGCCCAACGTTCTCAGCTCATCGATCGGCTGGATCTTGAACGTGACCTGAGCCGGGCCATCGAAGAGAAGCAGCTCGTCGTCTATTACCAGCCGATCATCACCACCGCTACCGGCCAGCTCTACGGCTTTGAGGCCCTCATTCGCTGGAACCACCCCGAACGCGGCTTTATCACCCCCGCTGACTTCCTGCCCGTGGCCGAGGACGCCAGACTCATGGGCAAGATTGGGGAGATGGTGCTCCGCGAAGCGTGTGCCCAGGCCGCGCTGTGGAACCACATCACCGAGCGGGCCAGGTGCATTCGGATCACCGTCAACCTGGCCGAGCAGCAACTGGCCAATCCCGACCTGCCCTCGATCGTGGCCGAGGTCCTGGACTGGTCTGGTCTCGACCCGGAGCAGCTCGTTCTGGAGATCACCGAGGACGTCATCGTTGAGCAGCTCAACGGCCTGACGGTGTTGTACCAGTTGCGCGATCTGGGCGTGCACCTCGCCATCGACGACTTCGGAACCGGCCAGTCCTCGCTGAGCTACATCAAACAGTTCGACATGGTCTCCACCCTCAAGATCGACCAGAGCTTTGTCAGCGACATGCACGCCGGTCCGGCCAACAAGGCGATCATTGAGGCCATTGTGGCCATGGCCTCGGCCCTGGATCTCTCGATCGTGGCCGAGGGAGTGGAAAACACCGCGCAGGTCGAGGCACTCTCGGCGCTGGGCGTCGACCTGATGCAGGGCTTTCTGTTCGACCGCCCGCTCTCAGCCGACGCCGTTGGCAACCTGGACAGCTGGCTCAATCCGGTGCTCGTTCACTCCGCACCTGGTCTCACCCCTGAGACGATCACACGCACCCTCGCTGAGGGCCAGCTTCCGGCCTAGCGTGACGGCCGGAGGCCGTCACGCTAGGCCGTTCAACAAACCGTCGATAGTGGAACGGTAAGCGCCGGACTGGTTGTGGTGCGGCTCAGAACTCGTTGTTCCATTCATCCTCGGCGCCACCCTGATACTCGGGCAGGGGCTCGCTGTCGTCGCGCTGTGGGGCCTGTTGGGCCGGTCGTTTCGGCGATTGGCGTCGCGGCGGGGCTCCCTGCCCCCCAGCAGCGGATGCTGAGGTGCCGTCGCCTCCGCCCTCGGCCTCGTCGCCCGGTCCGTAGCCGTAGCACATCTCCACCCCGTCGACGTCGAACGGGCGGCCCAACGAGGCAACTTGAAACGTCGACCAGTCTCCCGATTTCTTCAACACATCGACCTTGCCCCCGTCTGCCAGGGACTTCTCCAGATCGGTGATGGGGGCCATGACCGCCCACTTGCCGGTCTTGGTCTTGCGGAAGCGGGCCGGGATCGTCTCCTTGTCATTAACTGCGTTCTCACTCATGGTCTTGATTATGGCAATCGATCGAGGGATTGCGAGGTGGGAGTTTCCAAGCTCGCCTTGGTGGGTGAGACTACGGCCATGAATGATGCTGTTGCCGTTGGGCTGTCCTCATCCGCCACCTACACCGTGACCGAGGAGATGTCGCCCCCTCACCTGCCGATGAAGGTCCTGTCCACACCGGACATGATCCGACTGATCGAGCAGACCTGTCTGCTCAGCGTGCAGGAATATCTCGACGACAACCAGACGACGGTCGGTATCCATGTGTGTGTGAGCCACTCGGCCAGTGTCAACGCCGGGGACGATGTCGAGGTGAGCTGCGAGATCAGTGAGGTCGACCGCAAGCGGCTGGTGTTCAACACCACGGTCACCGCGGGCGACAAGACCGTCTCCGAGGGCACCCACCAACGTTTTGTCGTCGGAGGATAGGCAGCCATGAGTGCCAACCGACCCCGCCGGGACCTGAACGGCCAGGTGGCCATCGTCACCGGAGGTGGAGCCGCTGGCGACGGCATCGGCAACGGGCGGGCGGCTGCCCTGCTGCTGGCCGAGGCCGGAGCCTCGGTTCTTGTCGTCGACCGAGACCTTGAAGCGGCTGAACGCACGGTGGCCATGATCACCAACAGTGCCGACAGTGCCAGCGGTGCCTCCGCCCGGGCTTGGGAAGCCGATGTGACCTCAACCGAGGACACCGAAGCCATGGTGGCGGCCGCGGTCGAGAGCTTCGGCGGCCTGAACATCCTCGTCAACAACGTCGGCATCGGCAGCCGGGGGACGGTGGAGACCGAATCGCTCGAGGACTGGGAGCGGGTCATGAAGGTCAACGTGACCTCCATGATGCTGGCCTCCAAACACGCCGTCCCCGTCATGCGCGACCAGGGCGGAGGGGCCATCGTCAACATCTCCTCCATCAGCGCCCTCCGGCCCCGGGGCTTGACGGCCTACAGCGCATCCAAAGGGGCCGTCATCGCCTTGACCCGGGCCATGGCCGCCGACCACGGCCGCGACGGGATACGGGTCAACTGTGTGGCCCCCGGGCCGGTCCGAACCCCCATGGTCGGCGGCGACGACATGGATCCCGAGGTGGCCGAAACTCGTCGTCGGGCCGGTCTGCTCGGCATCGAGGGCAGCGGCTGGGACATTGGTGCCGCCGTACGGTTCCTGGCCGGCGACGAGGCCCGCTACGTGACCGGCCAGGTTTTGGTGGTCGACGGTGGGGTGACGGTCAGAGGCCCGAACCGGGCGACCTAGCGAGGCCCTGTCGTCTCGGGGTGCGCTCGGGGCCGACGGTGGGCGATGCTGTTGACCATGAGCGAGACCAGTCCGATCTATAGCCATGCCCAAACCATCCATGTCGAGGCGCCCCCGTCGAAGGTCTGGGACCTGGTCACGGCCATGGAGCGTTATGGGGAGTGGAGTTCGGAGAACGACGGCGGCTACTGGCGCAAACGGCCCGACGGTTCGGTGAGCACGGGGAAGGTGGGTGACGAGTTTGTCGGCATCAACCGGCGGGACGGCCAGGAGTGGAAGGCCCTGGTGGAGATCGTGGAGCGCGATGAGGAGCGGGCCTTCGCCTTCGTCACCGGGGGCACCGCCGAGAACTTCATCCAATGGGGTTACCGTTTGGAACCCGAAGGCACCGGCACCAGCTTGACCGAGCACTGGGAGCTGCGGAACCTGTCGCCGGTCATGATCGAGAACGGCGACGAGGAGGTGCAGCGCCGACGGGCCAACGCCATCGAGAGCCTGGGCCGCACCCTGGAGGCGATGCGGGCCACGGCCGAAGAGGGGGAGGCCCCGGCGGTCTACGCCGGTACCAGGGACGAGCTGATCACCCTGGCCCGAGGCCTGAACGACGAGCAGGCCGCAGCCGAGGTGACGATGTGTCCCCGAAACGCCGACAGTCTGGTCTTGGCGTTGAACGAACGACGAGCAGGCCGCAGCCGAGGTGACGATGTGTCCGGGGTGGACGGTGAAAGACGTCTACGCCCACGTCGTTGGCATCAACGACGACTTCCTCAGCGGACGCCTGGAAGGGGTTGGGACCGAGGCCTGGACCGCAGCCCAGGTCGACAAGCGGGCCGACCGAAGCCTCGACGAGGTGTGCGACGAATGGGAGCGTCTGCGGCCCGACGTCGACGCCATCATGGCCTCCGACCACGGGACTGCCATGCGGGCCACCTCCGATCTGGTGTCGCATCGTCTCGACGTCCTCAGCACGCTGGGCCGTAGCGAGGACCGCGACGGTCGGGCCACCCGGCTGGCGGTGGCCCGCTACGGGCCCGCGGTCATGGAGCGAGTGGCCGCCGCCGGGCTGCCGGTGCTGGAGATTGTGGTCGGTGACCAGCGCTGGGTGTCGGGCGAGGGGGAGGTGGCGGTGTCGTTGACGGCTTCTGCATTCGAGGCGTGCCGGGTGCTGACGGGGCGCCGCAGCGCGGCCCAGACGACGGCCCTTGACTGGACCGGCGATCCTGCTCCCTACCTGGAGCTGCTCAGCCCGTACGGCTCGGCCGCGTTCGACGTCGAGGAGTGAGGCCACCCGGCGCCGTTTCCAGTTGCCGTGATTGGTGGTCGTTCCGGCCGCCGCTCCAGCAGGGAAGGAACCTAGAAGCGGTAGCCGAGGGTGGCCGGGGGTGGCAGCTCGCCACCTATGACCTCGGCCCGGCGCAGGGCGGCCAGGTGGGCTTCGTCGTAGCCCGCCAACTCGGCGACGACCTCGTCGGTGTGTTGATCAAACAGGGGAGCTGGGCCCCGGCTGGGGTGTCGGACACCGTCGAGCAGGAACGGGTTGGCCACGTGGCGGACCGGCCCCGTCACCGGGTGAACCACGGTCTCCAGCAGCGAGCGGATGGGTTCGACGTCGGGGGCCGACCAGGGGTCGAGAACCAGAGTCGCCGCCCCGCCTGCGGCTTCGACCTCGGCCACCAACTGCTTGGCCGTGACTTCGGCAGCTCCGGCCACCACCGATTGCAGCGCATCGGAGCCGACAACGGCCACCCATTGATCATCGGCGGTTGCGAACATGCCGGACACGGCGTAGCCGGGTTCACGGTTACCCATACGGCCGACATCACGCCCCTCACGATCGGCCAGCACCAGGGCGTCGCCGTGCAGGCTCCAGGTCGCCTCCTGATGCGACATGTCGATCTCGCCCCCAAGGCCGGTCACATCTCGCCGGTGCAGTCCGGCCAGCAGCCCGACCGTGGCGTGGACCCCGGCCACCGGATCGGGATAGTAGATGTTGGAGATCCTGGCCCCCTCGTGCTCGTAGCCCTGACGGTGACCAATGCCGCCCATGGCCTCAACGATGGAGCCGTAACCTGCGGCGTCGCTGTAGGGGCCGTCGATACCGAAGGCGGGCATGCGGACCACCACCAGCTGAGGGTTGGCGGCCTGCAGGGTGGGCCAGTCGAGCCCCAGGTGGGGCAGGACGTGGGCGGAGAAGTTGGCGACGATGGCGTCGGCCGAGGCGATCATGTCGAGGAACACCTGGCGTCCCTCCTCGGCGGCCAGGCTGAGGATGCAGCCCCGCTTGCCCCGGTTGAGGGAGTTGAACAGGCCGCTGGCCTCGAACCAGCGGTTGTCGTTGACCATGTCCTCTTGGCCGGGGCGCATGCCGTGGTCGTAGGGGCGCAGGGCCCGCCAACCATCGAAGGGAGACTGGGCTTCGAGCTTGACCACATCGACCCCGAGCGGCGACAGCAGGTTGCCGACATAAGGGCCGGCCCAGGCCACGGTCATCTCGATCAGGCGCAACCCGTCGAGCCGTTTGAGATCCAGGGGAGCGGCCGTGGTCGTAGGTTCGGGTCCGGTGTCGGCGGCCTGGGCCGAGAGTTTCTGCTTCGTGATGGCCAGGCCATCGCCCCGCCACACCGAGCCGATGACCCTGGTCGGGCCTTCGGGAGTCTCGACGGGCTGAAGCATCTGACGGGTGGTGAGATGGTCGTCGTTCAGGGCGTCGGTGGGGCTGAGTACCATGCCGACGGCCCATGGCGTGTCGAGGGCGTTCTGGAAGATCTCCCTCTTGGTGCGCTCGGCGTACCAGGGGCGGATGATGTCCCACAGCTCGTCGATGTGCTCCACCCGACTTTGGCGGCTGAAGAACTCTTTGTTCTCGATCATGTCGGGTCGCCCGTACAGCAGGAACTGCATCTCCCAGTCGATGGCCCGCAGCGACCCGGGGGTGACAAAACCGTCGGCGCAGGGAATCGCCCCCGAGGGGAAGGCACTGGGCGGGTGGGCACCAACCGGCTCCCGGGGCCGCTCGGAGTGCAGGGCATCGGCGTAGGCCAGTTCGACGCTGCCGAGGAACGCCGCCAGCCACGAGATGTCGATGTGCTGCGCCTCGCTGCGGTGGGCACTGAGCGCTGCCACCGCGGCCAGGGAGCCCGCCATGTACTGGGCGGGCCAGGCCGGTAGGCGCAGGGGAGGGCCGTCGGGGTCACGGTTGAAGCCGAGGAAACCCGATTGGGCCTGGATGATCAACTCGTCGGCGATGGTGCCCGCCCGGGATCCGTCGATCCCCCAGGGGGTGACCGAGATCAGTTTGGGTCCGCTGGTCAGGGCGGTGGCGGAGAGATCGGTTCGGACCTGGTCGTCAATGACGACGTGGGCCCAGTCGGGGTCAACGGTGCCGGGGGCCACGTTGCCCTTACCGGTGTTGAGATGGACGAACAACGGGCTGGTGCCGGTGAGCGGTTCATCGTCGATGGGTTGGCGTCGGGCCGGGTCGCCGTCGGGTGGTTCGACCTTGAGCACCGTCGCCCCCAGCATGGTCAGCAGTCGACCGGCGTAGGGTCCGGCGATGCCAGTAGCGGTCTCGAGCACGCGGAGGCCTGTGAGCGGGGCGTCGGTCATCGGCTGAGATTAGTTTCACCCTCGGCTCGACGCCCCTTTCGGCCGACGCCCAATTTGCTGTCGACAAACTTGTGGTGACCGCAGGCCACACGTAGAAACGATGGTATGGACGCTGCCAGCTATACCGGATTCGACACCACGATCGAGGATCCCGGCATCCTTGTCGTGACCTTCAACATCCCTGAACGGCTCAACGCCTCGACCGCCCCGATGAAGCGCGATCTGGTCGAGGTGCTGACCCAGGCCCAAATGGACGACACGGTCCGCGTCGTGCTGTTCACCGGCAATGGGGCTGCATTTTGGGCAGGCGACGATATGAGTGGCACAAAGCCCGACCGCTCCAATGCTGTGGTGCCGCCCATCTTCGGTGGCCATCACACCCCGACCGGGACCTACAACGGGCTGCGGGCCATCTCCCAGATCGTCAACACCACCGTCCGCAGCCTCGACAAGCTCACCATCGCCGCCATCAACGGGTTCGCCATCCAGACCGGGTTTTCCCTGGCCCTGGCCTGCGACTTCCGCATCGCCGCCCGCACGGCCAAGATGGGCAGCGCCACCCTACGGTTCGGCCTGCTTCCCGACGAAGGCGGCCAGTACCTCCTGGTGCAGCACCTGGGGGTGGCGGGGGCCATGGACTTCATGATGCGCAAGCGCATCGTGGATGGTGAGCGGGCCCACGAGTTGGGTCTGGTGCACGAGGTGGTGGACAGCGACGAGCTGATGCCCGCCGCCCTCGACCTGGCCCGGGAGTTGGCCGACGGACCGCAGATGGCGATGCGGATGCTGAAGCGGTCGATCTATCTGGCGGCGGAACAGACCTGGGCCCATTCCCTGGAGGACATTGCCGCCCGCACCGCCGTCACCGACCACCTGCCCGACGCCATCGAGGGCGGTCTGTCATTCCGGGAGAAGCGCGAAGCCAGGTTCAACGCCGAACTCGAAGGCCGTGATCCCCGTTCTACCGACGAGATCCCCTGGTCCGCCGAGTAAGCGGACCACCGGAACGGGTCAGCCGTCGCAACTCGAGAATTCAGTGCCGAGGAAGCCGACGCCGATCGTCGAGGCGGCGATCGGGACTTCCATGGTTCGGAACGAGACTGAGAGTTCGGGCCAGGAGTTGAATCCGATCGATGCACCTGGGGACGTGCAGCCATCTGGGCGAAAAGCCACGAAGAATTCGTAGTAGCGCCGGTCGCCGGCCACAAGTTCGTCGTCGACGATCCAGGTCGCACCAGCGCTGTCAGGTAGTAGATCCGATGATGAGTTGTAGGTCGGGTTCAGGTGGGTGATTTCGGCACCACTGCCGCCGCCCGGCCCCAGTCCTGGCATCGTGATCCGGTCGATGGTGACATCATTGCCGCTGTCGTTGACGACGAAGAAGCGCAGTCGACAGTCCATCTCCGGTTTCATGACGGCGAGCGGCATGCGGAAGCTGTCGGAGTCGTCGGCCTCGCTCAGGACCACCTCGGTACCCTCGCAACGAAGTGGTTCGCCGTCGGTGACAATGGTGACGCCGCCAGCCACGGCGGAACGGGGAACCACAAACACCGCGAGTACGACGATTGTGATCAGGGCTCCGACTGCGCCAAGGATGGCCGACACTCGGCCCAGCGTCATCGGCTGCAGCTATTCATCGGCAACGATGCCCGCCAGTTCGTCCAGCAATTCCTGCCTGCCGGGCCCGAGATCGAGTGAATCGGTCTTGGCCACGGAACCACCGAACGGGCCAGTGGCGGTGAGCCTTATTGAGGTGAGGATGTTCGGTTCGCTGACGATGAAGGCAAGGCGGGCAGAGCCGACCCGACCGGTGATCTAGCGCTCGCCGACCGGTTCGCCATGGAGCACGGCCCGGGGAAACCACGCCCAGCCCAGTAGCACTTCGTACGCCCCTTCCCGTTCGATCATGAAGGCGGCCCTCATCTCCTCGGCGTCGGGGTCGGCCTCGCACCTCCCCAGGGTAGCGTTGTCGGGATACCTGATGATGGCGCCAGAAGCCAGAAGCCACCTCCGCTCTCCGAAGCTCCATCGTTTCTCCCCGATGGTTTCTGGGCCGGGTGCGAACACCCGATGACTACGCCCCAGCGATCTTGTCGATGACGCTTGTTCTTGCTTGCCCTACCCGCATTCGCACGGCCCCCACCTTTCGGTCGCAACGTATCAGACGCCCCCGAGAGCGTCTGTTCAGCCGTGCAGTTCCGCGCCTCAGCCTTGACAGCTCGCAGTCAGACCCAGGGGGGCGAATTTTTGGAGGCCCGTTCTTTTGGCGTAGTAGTAAGTAGCGTCGTTCCGTGATGTTTGAAAGCTCTGAACCACAGACGTCCGTTGTCCGTCGTACCGCCATGCCCCCCTCGCACTCTCGGCCGGTGGTAACTCCGCTGTGGCCGTCGGTGGTCTACCGAACGACCGATGCCGACGAGCTCGACCGGCTCTACGACGGCGAGTTCGACGGTTACACCTACGCCCGGGAGGGCCACCCCAACGCTGAGGTGGTGGCGACCAAGATCGATCAGCTCGAAGGGCTTGGCCCCGACGCTCCTGCCGGCCTGATCACCGGGTCGGGCATGGCGGCGTTGAGTGTGGCGCTGTTCGGGCTGTTGAATGCCGGTGACCACGTGATCGCTGATCATCAGCTCTACGGAGGCACCCGGCGCCTGCTCGACGACGCCACCCGGCTGGGCATCGGTGTGACTCTCACCGACCTCGGTGACTCCGCGGCGATGGCTGACGCTGTCACGCCGGCGACCCGGATGGTGTTGGCCGAGAGCGTGTCGAACCCCACGCTTCGCATCCCCGACATCGAGGCGGTGGCCGCGCTGGCCGGCGAACATGATCTGACCATGGTCGTCGACAACACCTTCACCACGCCTCGTATGTTCCGTCCCTTCGACCACGGTGCGCATGTCGTTGTGCACTCGGTGACCAAACTGTTGGCCGGTCACGCCGACGTGACCCTCGGCTACGTGGCGGCCACCGACCCCCAACAGGCGGCGACGATGCGAACCCTGTCCGGCACCCTGGGCGTCACCGCGTCACCCTTCGACTGCTGGTTGGCGGAGCGGGGTCTGCACAGCTTCGATCTGCGTTACGACCGGGCTGAGGCCAGCGCGGCCCGCTTGGCCACCGAACTGTCCGCCGCCGGCGGTGTCGAGTCGGTGCTGTATCCCGGTCACCACGACCATCCCGACCACGATCGAGCCGCCAAGTTGTTCGGATCCCGCGGCGGCACGCTGGTGAGTTTCACTCTCCAGGGCGGACGGGCTGCAGCCAACGCCTTCGCCCATGCTGCGCCTCAAATCCCGTTCGCTCCGACGTTGGGTGATGTGGCCACCATCGTCTCCCATCCGGCTTCGTCATCGCATCGCAAGCTCAGCCCCGAACAGCGCCTGGCCATCGGAATCACCGAGGGCATGTTGCGGGTCTCGGTTGGGATCGAGGAACCGGATCTGGTGATCAACGAGATCGTGACCGCGGTGGCCAAGGCCGCAGCATCGGCCTGAGCGATCCCGGTGGCGGGCGACTTCTTGCTGACCTGACCCCTCGGCCACGGTTCTGAAGTCCCGCCCGTCGGGCGCCAAAACTACGCAGATGGGGGTTCAAGTCCCTGAGCGCCCACTCACATCACCCCTGGTCCTAGTCAGCGGGTTGGTGCCAGGAACCGAGGATGGGTCTTCTTGCTGCCCCAGCCCGGGGGGGGTGTGCGACCTGTCCTGG